>ERZ1066130.64-NODE-64-length-63625-cov-10.919254_pt1 | contig 63625 bp, 53 predicted proteins | sample MGYA00382777_ERZ1066130 | MGnify/ENA primary metagenome ERZ1066130 (study PRJEB33369, sample SAMEA5778360) | biofilm metagenome | biome: Industrial cooling water; feature: Water cooling tower basin; material: Biofilm | place: United Arab Emirates | collected...
ACCATGAATCCAGGCTAACCACTGGTTCTTCAAAAACGCAGAAGACATCAGTAATAAGCCCGGTAACAATAACCAATACCCTGTCATTGCTGCATCCATTCGCAAGCCTAAAAGCAAGGGCGTGAATACGTCTTCCCAAGCCAGTGATTGGGTCTGGTGGAAGTGATATATAAAAAACAGAATCCGGCTGAGTTCAAAAAACAACATCCAAAATATGGCAAGTCGGCCAAAAAACAGGAGTCGCTTCTTCATGATCGGTGGCGAAGGTACAATTTCTTTAGGTGATGATTGAGTTGGCTGAAAACTGACAAATCATCGAAGGAATACAAAATTAGGCTATTATTATTTAGAATTAATCTTAATAAATATTGACTTTGTCCCTTTTCCATGTCAATTTTGCAGGCATAAAATCAACCATCTAATACTTCTCAGCTTATGGATAAAAAATTTGTTGCCATCAACTATATCTCCTGCGACAACCACTACCGGGATCGTTTTGAACAACTTTTTGCCACCCGGGCACATGCCATTGACCGCATGCCGGGTTTTATTGACATGCAGGTACTGAAACCCAATCAGGAAGGCGAGTATCTGATTGTCAGTCACTGGGAGTCTGAGGAAGCATTCAAAAAGTGGACAGGCTCACCGGAGTTTCTGGAAGGGCACAAACGTGGATTTGAAGATATTCGTCAGGCAAAAGAGCGGGGAGAAAAACCTCCGATGAGTTCATCGTTTAAGACGTACGAGGTTATCGCTCGATAGTTCTCAAATCTGCTTTAAAATCTCTACACTGATTGAGGTAGAACGTAAATCAGGAAGTAAACCAATAGAATCAAACAGGCAAGAGCGAATAGCAATTTGCCTATTTGAAGCAAGTAGTGATGATCGCTCGCTGCGCGAGCCCGACTAACAATAAAATCACGATCTGACTTGCTCAGTTTGGGGTCACCTTCCAGTAAGTTCTTGGTGGGCTCCCGATATCGAAATTGTTTTTTTTCGAAAATGCTGGATTTGGCATTTTTTAATAAAGCACGATTTCGATCAAACGAATCCTGGCCATCTTTTACGAACCCTCCGCCAGACACACGAATTACCTATTTATCGAGCTTTTTGGCTTCAGTGCCTTGTTTGGCCTTTGCTTCGTCAGCCATCTTCTGAAGTTCTGCTGCCGTCTTCCCTTTTAGATATTCGGGTAATTCCATACCGGCCATGTTGAAGATTTCCTGAAGCGGGGGAACAGATTTATATAATCCTGAGATAAAATTAGCTGTTGATGTTTTACCATCACCGGTTCCGCCATTGCCTCCATCCCACACCGTGAGTTTATCGATTTTAATGTTTTTAATGGCTTCGGTTTGCAAACGTACCAACTCCGGAAGTTTATCTACGATCAATAGCAAGACCGCATCCCGGGCATTATCACCAGAGGCTTTAACGATTTGCTGTAAACCCTGCGCCTGTTTGGTCAATATCTCAAACATACCCCTCGCCTCTGCCTCCAATTTGGCATAAATAGCATCGGCCTCACCTTTTGCTTTCTCTCGCATTTGTTCGGCTTGTGCCTGTGCTTCTATGATCGCCTTTTGTTTTTGTATTTCAGCGGCCACTACAATGTTTGCATTTTGAGAGGCGCGTTCCCGATCGGCCCGGGCTTGTTCAGCCTTTTGTTCTGCCAGATACGCCTCTTCCAAAGCCTTAGCCGCCTGCACTTTTTCCGCAGCGGTAGCTTTTTTCAATGCTTCTGCCTCTCGTTCGCGTCTTTCAGCATCGGAACTGGCAATAGCTATCTTGGAGGTGTTTTCTCCTTTTACCGCTAAGGCATTTGCTTCAGCCGACTTGATACGTGTATCCCGGTCGGCTTCTACCTTACCAATTTGCTCATCGCGCTTGGCACCGGCTATCAAAACTTCTTTATCCTTAATAGTGACAGCTACCTGGGTATCGCGGTCGCGAACCATCTCTGCCACTTTAATATCTCTCTCTTTTTCAGCTTCAGTTTTACCAATATCTCCCAACCTTTCCTGATCGGCCACGCGGATCTTGGCTTCATTGATGGCTTTGGCAGCCGCTTCTTTACCTAACGCGGAAATGTATCCACTTTCGTCTTTGATATCAGTTATGTTTACGTTGATCAGCTTTAATCCGATTTTCTTCAATTCTGATTCCACGTTGTGCGAAACATTTTGCAAAAATTTCTCTCGGTTGGTGTTGATCTCTTCGATGTCCATCATGGCCACCACCAGACGCATCTGCCCAACAATAATATCGTGGGCGAAGGCGTGTACTTCCTGACGTTGCAAGCCCAACAAACGCTCAGCTGCATTCTCCATCACTCCCGACTCCGTAGAAATACCCACCGTAAACTTGGATGGCACATCTACGCGGATGTTCTGTTTACTCAAGGCGTTGGTCAAATTGATTTCAATGGATATTGGCGTCAAATCCATAAATGAATAGTCCTGAATGATCGGCCAGATAAAAGCCGCACCTCCATGGATACACTTGGCAGATCCGCCTCCGCTCACTTTGCCATATACCACCAGGATTCTGTCGGACGGGCATCGCTTATACCTCCGCAAGGCCGTGGTAATCATGACAAAGACAAAAAGACCGGCAATAACAATGATGGGAAGAATGTAAGGCATAATTTAAATCAGTTTGACGTCACTAATAACATATTTTCAACAACAGAAACCACTTTGATCAACTTACCGGAGGGAATATCTTGCGAGTCGTCCGTGATCGCATCTAAGGTACGAAGTGACCCACTCACATTTATCTGTACCTTTCCGGTGCCGCCTTTGCGTGCAGGAATCGTTAGATATACTTCCCCAATTTTTCCAACAGCCGCATTAAATTTCATGGTACCATCGGCATTGGCTTTCATCAACAGATAAAAGACACTGGCCATGATACCCATCATGATCAGACCGGCCACGACAGCAAACACAATGGAAAGTTCGGTGGACGTTCCGCTATGAATAGCCGCGATGCCGGTCCACCCGAAAATGGTAAAAAATGCCACCAGATTTTTGAGCGTGAAAAATTGAAATCCAATGCCATGATCCGCTTCAATCTCAGAATCGGGCAAATCATCCGGGGTTTCGGCACCCATAAACGAAAGCACCAGTTGAAGCAGGAAAAAGACCGTGAAAGGAACGGCAATACCCCAATAAACTTTGAGCACAAAGCTTAACCCTTCCCACCATTGACTGAAATTATCCATAGCGTAAACGTCAATTTAAAAATAATTGAAATACATGGATATCACAACATAAATGTAACCAGCATGGGGTCGGTTATCTTACATAAAAAAACCATCGGAAGGGTATCCCGATGGTTTTTAGGAGGTTAGTAAAAAAGTTAGACGTATTGATTCAGCATGACGGGCATGACCAGCATCAAGATATCTTCATTTTTCTCTTTCTCCGAAGGTAAAATGACACCCGCTTTATTAGGAGCAGACATATTTAATCTGACCATATCCACATCGATATTGGTAAGCATTTCAATTAAAAACTTGGCATTGAAACCAATTTCAATATCCTCGCCTTCATGCTCACAGGACAGCCGTTCATTGGCTTCGTTGCTGAAATCCAAATCCTCGGCTGATACTTGCAATTCGCTTCCGGTGATTTTCAGACGAACCTGATGGGTTGTTTTATTGGCATAAATAGAAATCCTCTTCAATGAACTCAGGAAATCCGTCCGGCTAATGGTCATCTTAATGGGATTCTGTCCAGGGATGACATTTTCATAGTCAGGAAAGCGCTCATCAATCAACCGGCAAATCATCCGGATGTGACCAAATTTGAAAAAGGCATTGGACATATTAAAGTCAATGCTCACATCCGTATTTTCCGTTGGAAGGGTTGCCTTTAATAAATTGAGGGCTTTGCGGGGGATAATAATGGCATTCCCGTTATCAGACTTTACATCTGTTCTACGGTAGCGCACCAGCCGGTGACCATCGGTTGCGACAAACGTGGTGTTCTTTTCACCAAGATTTACATACACACCCGTCATGGCCGGACGAAGTTCATCATTGCTGGTAGCAAAAATGGTATTATTGATGGCACGACTTAAAACTTCCGAAGAAATGACAGACGAAAAGTCGTTGGACACGGCAGGTACTTTAGGGAAATCAGTAGCATTTTCACCCGCCAGCTTGTACCGTCCATTATCGGAACTGATTTCAATGGCGTACGTAGTTTCATCCATGGAAAACGTAACTGGTTGATCAGGAAGGTTTTTCAACGTATCCAACAAAATACGGGCAGGCACGGCAATGCTTCCACGCTCTTTAGACTCCACCGTCAACTCGGTAATCATGGACGTTTGTAAATCCGAAGCCGTCACGGTTAGTTTGGCTTTGTCGATCTCAAAAAGAAAATTTTCAAGAATAGGTACAACGGGGTTGGTGGTGATGACACCATTAATATTAGAGAGTTGCTTGAGCAGGTAGCTCGAGTTAACGATAAACTTCATGTAAACGACTGGTTAGTGGTTTGTAAGGCGACAAAGTTAGAAAGAAAAAGGAATCAGAAAAACGAACCAAAACTATCTGAATTCTAGTCATATAGGGGATTAATCGCTACTTTACTTCTACTCAGGTCTGGTGAAGTCACTTCTTCGGGCAAGAGCCATCCTGGACTCCTGAAAATTCATCATCAAATATTCACCGCTGGTATTTCGTCCAAGCAAGGAGCGTTGCCCTGGAATCAGCGGGAAAACTTCGAGTGAATGGGATCGTCCGGCTATATCTGTAAGCGTAATCTTCACATAAGGCTGAGTTTGCGCCAGACTATCCCAGGGAGCCTTCAGTTCAGAGAGATACCGTTCGGCACTCAAAATGGATAGCGCATCCAGATAATTGGAGATCCGGATCGTATCAGCCTCGGGTAATTCTTTTACTTCCACATTTTGACCACTGACCTGTAGCGTAAAGCTCTGATCAGGCGAGGCAGGAAACACAGTCTGACTTAATCGAAAATTCTGCCAGTTAACATCGAACACACGTTTATCACGCCATACATCTTCCCCTAATTGAAAAATACTGGCGACATACACCCGATATCCAGGAATCACCACCACATAAGGATTCTGATCATCTAACTGAAACCATGTTTCAAGGGTGGTCTGGTTCCCGTGAACATAAAACTCCTTCCGAACGTCCCCTTGTTCAAAAAGTTTTACACGTGTTCCTTGGGTACTGAGTACCTGGCGGATTGAATCTGTGAGGGATGGGGCCACTTCGCGTTTAGCTGTGGCCTGATAAATGGTGGCGAACAGCGCGGTAATCAGGTTACGATCCGCTTTGTATTTCCGATTTACTTTCCATCGCTGATCCAGAAAGGCCAGTTCCAATGTATCTCTGTCTGAAATAAATTCAACCCGATCAATTTTCGTTTGATCCGGAACTTTAAAAAGGTCGGGGTCCACTACGGAGGAGTTTCGGGATGGCCGAAATGCCAAAGACAAACTCACCAGCAGCAGAACAGCCAGAAAGATTAAAAGCATCGTATTTCGGTGAAGCCTGATCATGAATGGAATTGGGTAAACCTTCTTTTCCTCCAAAACATTAACAAGATGCCAAATACCATCAACACGACCATCGGTAAAACCAGATTTAATACTTGCCAATAGGTGCGCTCACCTTTGATACGCTCAGTATCGAGCGGTCGTAACTTGATTTCGTTATTGCGGGCATTTATGAGACCATTGGGATCTACCAGATAGGATACTAAATTCATCAGCAAATCTTTGTTTGAAAACGTGTATTCTGTCACGGGATCATAACCCAACGGTTGAGCCCGGCCTTGCCGCCAGTTTACTTCGTTGCGGGCTATGTCGCCATCCGCCAGGATAATTAACCGGGTAGGCACACTGCTTGCCTTAAATCCATCCGGATTGACTCCTTTCGGGGCAAAACGATTCTTATACAGAGATGTAAATGTTCCTTCCAGCAAAAAGCCCATGGGCAGCGAACCCTCATTAAAGGCATCTGCCTTTGCCTGATTTCTCAAATCATTGATATCCACTTTTACGGGAGCCGCATTCTTGCGCGAGTATGGAGAAGTAAACAAAATAGGCGTTTTTTTTACTCCTGTAGCTTTGATGGTATCCATGGTACTGGCAAACCGCAGAATGACAGCATCCATGTTGCGTGTAGCCGGATGATCTGCAAACAAATTAATCAACGGAAAAAAAGGCCATTCCATCTTGACGATTTGGGGCTTCCCTCCCACCGCGCTGGTAACCACCGGATAAGGTGCTGCCATTCGGTCTTGTACCAGATCCTGATTGATACGTACTCCATATTTAAATAATTGATCATCCAGATTCAGTTCGTATGGGAAAGCAAAATAATCTTCCCGCGAAATACTGTCCATGGAAGCCTCTAGCCGATCGAGCATGAACAATGCCCGTCCGCCTTGCATCAGATATTGATCCAGATGATACTTCTCCGTTTCCGTGAAAGATGTCTTAGGTTTGGCAAAAATCAAAACAGAAGGAGACTTTAAATCCGTTGGATTGGTTAGTGAAACATTCTGAAGTAGGTACTTTTCAGTAAGTGCCGCCCGAAAACTGGCACTTTGCAACGTGTCTAATTCCTCGTGCCCGGTCACCCAACCAATGGTTCGAATCTCATCGGAAGTCAAGAGTTGGATGGCATTAGCTAGCTCATACTCAATTCCCTCTATTGCCTGATTTAATACCTCTTGTGGACGACCAGTAAGATTCGTTTTAAAGAGCATCACTCCTCGCTCTTGCCCTCGGAACGAAATCAGCGCTCCCGGAAAAACAATCTTTTCGATCCTCTGTCCGTCTCGGGTTTCAAAAACTGGTAATGGTAAGACACCCTTGGCAGCGAGAAATCGCATATATTCCTGACGATCCTGATCGCTTTTGGCTTGGGCAGGATCGGTAAAAATGAACTTGACACGATTATCAGAAAATATCCGGAACTCTTCCAGCGTCTCCGAAATCGCTTTTTGAAAACGGGTAAATCCGGGGTTAAGATCTCCGGCCAGAAATACCTCTACAAAGACCTCATCCGGCAGTTGCTGAAGCAACTGTCTCGTGGGTTCCTTGATCGTATATCGCTTCTCTTCTGTCAGATCGAGACGGAAGAAATAGAAGGATGCTATTTGATTGATAATGATCGCCACTATCACAGCATTGACCAATACTAACAAGTCGCCTGTGCGTTTACTATGAAATCCGTTGGCTACCATTGTCTGCTTCCGATAATAGTTTTCGTTATCATCAACAATATCCACGTGACTGATAAAAAGTAAATAACGTCTCTACTGTCGATTAATCCGCGGCTTAACGACTCATAGTGATACAAAATACCAAGTTGCTTGATCAACAATGACCACGATGTAGCCATGGGCAAACCCGAGAGCGAATCAAAGCCTACGTATAGCAGAAAGCATAAAAATGCAGCCATCATAAAGGCTACAATTTGATTTATTGAAATTGAAGATGCCAATATGCCAGCACTGCAAAATATCATGGATAAAAATAACAACCCAAGGTAGCTACCCATGACACCGGCTGTATCCACATTACCTGTTGGACTGCCCAACTGATACACAGAATAATAATAGATCAAAGTGGGGGCTAATGCAACCATTACCAAGGCCAACGCTGCGCCAAACTTACCCAAGACAATTTGCCAATCGGTCAAGGGCTTGGTCAGTAACAGTTCCATCGTTCCCATTCGTTTTTCTTCTGCAAATGAACGCATGGTGATTCCTGGAATCAAAAACAACAATACATACGGCCCCGTGTTGAAAAGCGTACTCATATCCGCAAAGCCATAGTCTAAGATAGATGTACCCGGAAACACCCACATCAGCAAGCCCATGGCTGTCAGAAAAACACCAATAACCATGTAGGCAATGAGTGAATATAAATAGCCCGCGAATTCCTTCTTAAAAATTACCCACATGCTAGCTTTGCGAATTAGTGAGTTGTTTGAAAACGCCTTCCAACGTATTTTCTTCCTGCTTTAAACTGAGCAAAGCCAATCCCTGAAGAGCCGAAAATTGCATGAGTGCGGGTCGGATATCCACCCCGGTTTGACTGACACATGTATAACATCCTGGCCTGACTTCTGTAACAGATACTACACCCTCCAGTCGTTCCAGTGCATTCAACTCCACAGGGCGATCCCACTCTATTTGTATCGTTTGAACAGACTGACCATTTTGAAGCAAGCGAGTCAGTTGATCATCGGCCACAATCTTCCCCTGATGAATCACCACTACCCGATCGCACAACGCCTGTACTTCCTGCATGATATGGCTGCTAAAAATCACTGTTTTTTTGTGGCTGACTTCTTTGATAAGATTGCGTATTTCCACAATCTGATTCGGATCCAAACCAGTTGTTGGCTCATCGAGAATTAATACAGGGGGGTCATGTAGAAGTGCCTGAGCAAGTCCAACTCGTTGACGGTATCCTTTACTGAGAGATTCAATTTTTTTGTTCTGCTCCTTTTCCAACCCACATAACTCCACCATATTTTTCACTCGTTGGCCCAGTGAAGCACCTTTCATCCCATACAATCGACCGCTAAAGTGCAGGTATTCATGTACATACATATCCGTGTATAGCGGATTATGCTCTGGTAAATATCCAATGACTCGTTTGACTTGTTGACGATGGTGAACCACATCCATTCCATGAACAAGCACTTTCCCAGCCGTGGGTGGTATATAGCCTGTGGTTATCTTCATCGTAGTCGACTTTCCGGCTCCGTTAGGTCCTAAAAAGCCAACAATCTCTCCTTCTCGCAGGGTAAATGAAATATCATCAACTGCTTGCTGACGTCCGTATGTTTTGCTCAGATGATGTATCTCCAGAGACATGGCGGCAAAAATAGGAAATACGAACTATCTGATCGCATACTTGATTTCTATACCAGCATAACTAACGCGTCACTCAACCACCACTCGTCTGGCTCCCCGGTATCGCTTCACATAATAATCGGAGAAAAGATTAGTCTCCACCACCCCCAGTGATGTGGAGGCATGAATAAATTTGATATTTTCTTTGCTTCGCACTTCCGTGACTATGCCCACATGGGTAATTTCTTTCTTTTTTTTCCCAGTAGCAAAAAACACCAGATCACCCGGTTGCAGATCACTTTGCTTTACCTTCTCTCCCACGCTTGCCTGTGCGTCAGCGGTTCGGGGTAGATTGATCTTTACTGACCGATAGGCTGCCGATGTCAATGCACTACAGTCCATACCTGAACGTGTGGTGCCTCCATACTTATAAGGCGTGCCCGTGAAGCTTCGGGCCGTTTGAATTACTGCAGCCGTCTTTTGTTCTCGTTGCCTGGCTTTACGGGAGGCTCCACAGCCATTCAACAAAATGACAACTAAGATAAAAACGATGATTCTGAAAGGTGACAAATGCGTATTTTTGAAGTTGAAAAAATCATTGTCGACACAAATTTACTAAGATAGATGGGAAACACCACACTTTTGGAAATATCCCCCTCGCCATCAACTATTGCGGCCAAGGTCATTGAGTCTTTTCAATCAGCCATTGGGGCTGAATTTGTCTTGGTTGACGAAGCAAGCAAGGAGGATTATGCCCATGATAAAACCGAAGATTATTTTTTCATGCCCCAGGTGGTCGTCAAGCCGGGAACAGTTGAGGAAGTCAGTGCGCTTTTGCGGATTTGCAATAACCACAAAATACCAGTCACCCCCCGGGGAGCAGGGACAGGCTTAAGTGGAGGAGCATTGCCTACGCATCAGGGCGTGGTACTATCCATGGAACGCTTCAATAAGATTTTAAACATTGATGAACTGAATTTGCAAGCCACAGTTGAACCCGGGGTGATCACAGAAGTTTTTCAAAATGCCGTGAAAGAAAAAGGGCTTTTCTATCCGCCCGATCCTGCCAGTAAAGGTTCCTGCTTTTTGGGAGGTAACCTGGCCAATAATTCCGGAGGACCCAAAGCCGTTAAGTATGGCGTTACCCGAGATTATGTAATCAACCTGCAAGTCGTTTTACCTTCTGGTGAAATTATTTGGACGGCCGCCAATGTTCTGAAGAATTCAACCGGTTATAATCTGACCCAATTGATGTGCGGCAGCGAAGGTACTTTGGGAGTTATTACAAAAATTGTCTTTAAGCTTCGAGGGTATCCACAGAAGAATGTATTAATGATGATTCCCTTCTCGACCAATGAAGAAGCGTGTCGGGCCATAGCTGCCATCTTTGTGGCAGGCATTACTCCCAGCGGGATGGAATTTTTCGAAAAAGAGGCTGCGGCTAAAACGTTTGAATATTGTGAAAAAGTCCTGAACAGCCCGGTCACCACCCGCTTGACGGAAGGCATGAATGCCTATTTGCTATGTGAATTAGACGGCAATGATGAGGAGGTTTTAATGCGTGATGCCGAACGTGTGATGGGTGTGGTGGAACGATTCAATTCTGGTGAAGTTCTGTTCGCAGAAAGTACTGCCCAAAAAGAAGAGCTTTGGAAAATCCGCAAGAATATTTCTCCGGCTGTCAATTGGTACACCTTAACTAAGAGCGATGATGTGGTGGTTCCCAGGGCACAATTACCAAATTTAATTAAGGGTATTAAGGAAATAGGTAAACGATACGGCTTTAATACGGTATGCTTCGGCCATCTGGGCGATGGCAATCTGCATGTGAACATTTTAAAGGAAAACATCAGTGAACACGACTGGGAGACCAAAATACCCGAAGGCATTGGTGAGATTTTCAAACTGACGGTAAGCCTCGGAGGAACGTTGAGTGGTGAGCATGGTATCGGCATCGCCAAAAGACCTTATATGCCCATTGCCATGAGTGAAGTGAATCTCAATCTGATGAGGGGCATCAAAAAGGTATTTGATCCCAATGGAATCCTGAATCCCGGCAAAATATTTTAGTTAAACTGTCATAAATGACCTCTACTGGACTGGCGCTGATCAGTTTGCTCGTGGCTGACTACGATGAAGCCATCGAATTTTATACTCAAAAGCTAGGGTTTAGTCTGGTAGAAGATACCCCGCAAAGTGAAACTAAACGTTGGGTGGTAGTCCGCCCGCCAGGGGCACCTAACGGATGTAACCTTCTATTGGCCAAGGCAGCTAATGATGAACAACAAAGTCGTGTCGGCAATCAAACGGGAGGACGGGTTTTCTTATTCTTGCATACAGATAACTTTGAGCGGGACTTCAACAACCTGGTAGCCAAACACGTCAGGATTGTTCGTCCCCCCTCCGTAGAATCGTATGGTACGGTGGCCGTTTTTGCAGACTTATATGGAAACCTTTGGGACTTAATCGGACCGTAGCATCGATGCCTGCCCGAACCGTACTTCTTGCAGATGTCGTATCTTTGCTTTCCAAAATTCCCACAACCATGAAGCGCCAGATTTCTTTCATTTTCCTGATTTTTATTGCCTGTTCTACTCCCCAAAAGTCGGAATCAGGCTCTCATGCTCCTGCGGGGTTTGTATCACTCTTTGATGGAGAAACCATGAGTGGATGGCGATTTTTCCGAAATGGAGAAAATAACGCCTGGGAAGTAATTGACGGCACGTTGCATTGCAAACCCTTTCAAGAAGGAATCGAAAATAAAAGAGGCGACCTCGTCACAGAAGAAGCATATCAAAATTTTGAATTATGGATTGAGTGGAAAATCTCTTCCCAGGGAAACAGCGGCATTATGTTTCGTGTCAGCGAGGACTATGAGCAACCTTATGCCACCGGACCGGAGTATCAGATCATTGATGATCTGGGGTATCCGGGGGAGTTAAAAGCAGAAAACAAAACTGCCTGTAACTATGATATGCATATTGCCGAAAACAAACCATGGAAGCCTGCGGGCGAATGGAATCAAACCAAGTTAAAGGTGATTGGAAATCAGGTCGAACATTGGTTAAATGGTCAGAAAGTACTGGAATACGAGCTTCATTCAAAGGATTGGAATGTGCGGATGATGAATAGTAAATGGAAAGATTTCCCCGCCTATGGAACGATTTCAAAAGGTTTGATCGATTTGCAGGATCATGGAAACGAAGTTTGGTTCAAAAACATATATATCAAAATACTTTGAATGATTAGTTTTCTTTCCAAATCCATGCTATCCAATTTTACTTACTAATGTGCGGCATCACCGGAGTATTTGCCTACAATCTGGTCGGCAAGTTTAGCAAGATACACATCCAGGCAGCTACGCAAGCCCTCCATAAACGCGGTCCAGATCACCAGGATATTTATGTCAGCGAATGGGTCTGTTTGGGACATCGCAGGCTATCCATCATCGATACCCGTTCGGTTGCTCATCAGCCCATGTGGGATGCTTCCGGAAGATATGGCATCGTTTTTAATGGTGAGATATTTAATTATCGGGAACTCCGGAAAAAATTGACTGACCTGGGAGTCGTTTTTACTTCAGAATCCGATACAGAAGTATTACTTCAGCTCTGCATCCGGGATCGGGAAAAAGCATTGCAACAATTGAATGGCTTTTTTTCGTTTTGCTTCTATGATTCACAGGAAGAATCAATGCTTCTGGCCCGAGATCGGTATGGAATTAAACCTCTGATTTATCTGGCCGATGAGAACCGATTTGCTTTTGCCTCTGAAATTAAATCACTGATTCATTTCGGTTTGGATAAAAACCTTGATCATGAATCCCTTTACACTTATCTTCAACTCAATTACTGTCCTGCGCCAAAAACGATATTTTCGTCTGTTAAAAAACTTTGCCCGGGACACTATCTAAAAGTAACGCGTGGCCAAGTAGACACCGGAGTTTACTACGAAATTCCCCGTTTTCATTCATCGCCATCTCTCCCATCGTATGATGGTGCTAAAAAAAGATTCAAGGAACTTTTGGAGGCTTCGGTTCAGCGAAGACTTGTAGCCGATGTACCTCTGGGATCATTTCTTAGCGGGGGGATTGATTCGTCTGTTGTTGCCACCCTGGCGGCTCGTCACAAACCTGATTTACATACCTTCTCAATCGGGTTTCGGGATGAAAAATTTTTTGATGAAACCCACTATGCTCAGCTTGTTGCTCACCGAATTAAATCCAATCATACCGTCTTTTCGCTGACCAATCAGGATCTGTTCGCACACCTTGATGACATTCTTAATTATATTGATGAACCCTTTGCCGATTCGTCAGCAATTGCTGTTTACATTCTCAGTAAAGAAACACGTAAACATGCTACCGTTGCTCTTTCGGGGGACGGAGCCGATGAATTGCTGGGAGGCTATAACAAACATGCGGCATTTTACCGGCTGTTACATCCGGGATGGAAAGAAAAAATAGTGGGTGCGCTCTTACCCCTATGGAATCTCCTGCCTCAGTCGCGGAATAGTTTTGTGGGAAATCGTGTTCGACAACTGGCCAGATTTGCCAAAGGGATGAACCTGAACGCTCAAGAGAGGTACTGGCAGTGGGCGGCCTTTGCCAACGAAGCGGAAGTTGACCAACTCCTGCGAACGGAAGTTACCCAACGGGTGGATCGTAAAAAATACCTTGACCATAAAAACTATCTGTTGGATAGCCTGCGCAATCCAGAGGAAATGAACGACTTACTTCTAACCGATTTAAAGCTCGTACTTCCCAACGACATGCTTACCAAAGTTGATTGGATGAGCATGGCAAACGGCTTGGAAGTACGCGTTCCTTTTCTCGATGTTGAACTGGTGAATTTTGTATCTGGATTACCGTCTGATTATAAGATTAATGCAACGTTACGAAAGCGACTTTTACAGGATGCTTATCGGGAAGAGTTGCCTCCTGAACTTTACAATCGTCCCAAAAAGGGATTTGAAGTTCCTCTGTTAAAGTGGTTTCGTACGGAAATGAAGTCCACGATTCTGGATGATTTGCTGAGTCAGAAGTTAATTGAAGAACAACAGTTGTTCCATTACCCCGAAATTGAAAAACTTAAACGGCAGTTGTTTTCATCCAATCCCGGAGACGTTCATGCCCGCATTTGGGCCTTGGTCGTCTTTCAGCGATGGTGGAAAAATTACATGCGATGAGGTTACGCGTAGATATCGTTCAGGATCGAAGCTAACCGGACTGACGCCTGAAGTAACCTGAGTTGAACAATCGAAAAATTTTGATAACCATACCGGTAGCTCAGGTTTCCGTCCGCAATATTATAGACGGAAGGTCGGTAGGTCATGGATTCATGGGCCCAGTCGCGCACACTATTTTTTTTCCATGCGTTTAGAATTTCCTGATCCGGCATAACCCATGACGAAGCTAATTCCGTATAGCTCAACTGGGTATCTTCAATCATATGACTATCCCACACCCGATGCAGGTTAGAATCGCGACCAAACCATTTCACTTTGATATCATTTGCCCCCCGATCAAGGCCATTGCCTACATGGCAAGGCTGATGCAAGTCTGCTACCAAGTGTACCAGCGATTTAACATACTCGCTTTCTTGCTGGGCCGAAAGACCTCCTTGTTTTAACTTCTGAATGATCAACTCCACCATCATCACGGCCTTTCCGTCTGGATTAGCAGCTACGTCTTCGTATTTTTTTCCATCGGGAATGGTGGTCCAATGCCAGTCACTTGTGTAATCATATAAGGAATCGGATCGCACTTCATCCAGCCAGGTACTAACCATCGCTAACGACTGGCCCTCCAAAAGTTTAGCAAGCTTTTTTCTTGCCTTTGCTTTGAGCAGTTTTTCGGCCAGATGACCGGTGGCCCGGTGACCAGTGGGTCCCCAACTGTAACCGAAACAAGGGACAGAACACAAAATCACCAGAATAAAAAGTCGTTTCATAAGAATGATCACTGAAAAATGATAGGTGCCTATTTAATTCAACGCGTAATTATACCATATTTACCTGTAACACGAATTCCTGAAAGGTTTAACAAATTGTAATTTTGGATGAACGGTATGCCAAAAACACTACGTCTATCGGCCATGGTTGTCGGGAGTCAGCTCGATATCAAGGGTATGAAGTCATTTTTGGAAATCAAACCCCTGGCAGATTCTTCATCAGAACTGTTTTATGGTTTTGGTACCGACAAATACCAGTATTACTTCAACTACGGAGTGATGGTTTTTAGCGGACACTCTGAGGAAGAGATTAAATATGCCATTAAGCTTGCTCATCCCTACTTAAAAAACGTGAGGAACCAGGGGCTGCGGGATGACCATGACATCAGTATTGTGGAATCACAAGAGCCTGAATTTGAGTTTGATCAAGTCAATGTGTCCCATCTGGATGATAAAGTGATTCGCATCGCCATGCTGAATCTCGCGCAATCCGTAGCCCTTGATTCCTATCATGAAATATCCGAAAACCTGCTGACCGAAATCAAGGGATTTACCCGCACGCTCGAGATTACCGGCAAGTTAAGTATCAGCCGGGTAAACATGATGAAATTCATCGGCCGGGCACTCAATACCAAAAATGATATTGCTGAAAACATCTATATATTCGATGCTCCCGAAATGGTGTGGGACAATGAGTACCTTGACAAATTACATAAAGGGTTAATCAAACATTTTGACCTCCGGACCCGGTTTAGCGAGGTAGAGTATATGCTTCGGATCATCGAGGATAACCTGAGTGTGTTTCGGGAGATAACTAACCAACGGGAAAGCAGTTTGTTGGAGCGGATTATCATCCTGTTAATTCTGGTGGAAGTATTTGATTTGATCATTTCCAAACTTTTAAACTAAAACACCAAACATGAGCCAGCAACGGTTACACTTATTTGAGTCTTTTGGTGTTGAACTGGAGTTTATGATCGTTCATCAGCAAACCCTGGAGGTATTGCCATTGGTGGAATCATTGTTCAGGCAAATAAGCCCCGGCAATCCTAAAATCATAAACAGAGACATCGTTACCTGGGCTCCCAAATCCATGCCTCATGTATTTGAATTGAGATCGACTCAACCCGAAGCTAATTTTAATACACTGGCGCATACGTTTGCCGATGAAATCGAATTTATCAACAAATGGTTGTCAGACAAAGAGGGTATGCTGTTACCAACCGCCATGCACCCATTTCTGACAATTCCAGAAGCTGAAAAGTGGTCAACCACCCATGTGGCCTCATCTTTTTTTCATCCCACCCCTTTTTCTGATCAGCATGCCTGGGTGAACAGTCAAAGCACACAGCTAAGCTTGCCCTTTTTTGATGACGAAGAGTTTGGAAAACTTCATACCGCCTTGCGTCTTTTGCTACCCATCATTCCAGCGCTCTGTGCCAGCTCACCAGTGGTTGAAGGGGCAATCACTCAGCGCATGAACAACAGGTTATTTTATTACCAGGAGGTGAGAAAGAGCCGTCCGGCCGCGGTGGGCAAATTCATTCCCGAAGCAGTGTTCTCCGAGCGCAAGTACAAGTCAATGATCCTCGGGCCATTAGAAAAAGAAGTTGGCCAGTCGGGAGCAAATCTTGCCCCATGGAATGGCCGAGCCGCTATTCCCCACTTTGACCGCGGATCATTAGAGATCAAAATCATGGATGGACAGGAATGTCCGGCAGCTGAATTGGCGATCATTACGTTGATTATCGAATCCCTCAAAGCACTGGTGGATGAACGATGGGTAACTTTTGAGCAGCAGCAAAAAGTGGGATCGGAGATTTTATCAGGGATATTGTATGAAACCAGAGAAGCCGGCAGACAGGCACACATCTATACCTCCGAATATCCGGCACTTTTTGGTATCGATGGCTTTACAACGGCTGGCCAGATTTGGCAAAAAATTCATGATCGGCTATTAGCTGAGGAGAATCATCCCGTGAGTGAATATGCGCCTGAACTCGAAATTATGATGACGGAAGGACCTCTGGCGGAACGGATTGTGAAAAGCATAGGAAGAAACGGATCAAAGGATCAAATCGCCACGGTTTACCACAAATTGAGCTGGTGCTTGAATCAAAATAAAATTTATGTACCGTAAACACAAACGATATTGATTTTGGCTACCTTCCCTGATGTTTTGAAGGGATATGCTGCATCGGTTGCGTGTATGGATTCGGGCATTCTTTGGCTTTAACAGAAGTCAGACCAATGGTTTTCTGATATTAATACCAGCCATGCTAATTGCCTTATTTGCAGAACCCGTCTATCGGGCATGGTATGTCCGTCAACCGATAGATCAGAGTGCAGACAAGCATATTCTTGATAGCCTGCTGACGTATCTTAAAGAAGAACGCCCACCCACCGCCAAAGGCCAAGATACTACTATTCATGCGCCCGTTCTCTTCCCATTTGATCCCAACCTGGCCTCTTCTAAAGAATTAAAGAATTTAGGGTTTCCCGATTTTATCGCCCAGCGCATTGTAAACTATCGTTCAAGAGGAGGCCGGTTTAAAAGCTCCGAGGATTTGAAACGGATTTACGGCATTGATACCACATGGGTAAATACCCTTCATCCGTACGCACGGTTTTCTTCTGCCAATACCAATTCAAAAGCCTCACTTAAAGAAGATTCAGAAAGCACTTCCATGCGAGCACTACCTATTGATTTGAATACATGCGACAGTCTTTCTCTCCTCTCTGTTTATGGCATTGGTCCAAAGTTATCATCCCGAATCATTCGATACCGAAATCGACTGGGCGGGTTTGTGTCCATGCATCAGCTAACAGAGGTTTATGGGCTAGACACGATTGTCCTTCAGGAATTGCGAAAACGCACGTTCATTGAAGAGAACTTTGTTCCCAAAAAAATCAATCTTAACACCGCTTCGGAAAAAGAGCTTCTCCAACTACCCTACATTAAGTCAGCCCTGGCGAGAGCTATTACAACCTACCGATTTCAACATGGCGCATATAATTCAGTTGATGCGTTACTGAAAATTGAACGGATAGATAACCCTACTTTTGAAAAGATAAAACCCTATCTTACGGTGACTGATCCATGACTGAAACGACTCCCCCAACCAAAAACATTCTCCGGCAATATCTCAACAGGCTTACCAATCTGTCAGCCAGTAACCGGATGTTATACATGTCCCGCCTCATTGGGAGTCAAAGCATGGACCTTCATAGCTTAAGTCAACTGATGGGGGAAAAATCTTTTGCCATTATTGAAGCGTTAATAGCTGAAAAGAAGAAAGCCATTTGTCCGCTGGTGGACGCGCGCATGGCCAGCGCCAACGAGGCCAGCCAAAAGCTAAAGCAACTCCAACGACTTGATCACTTTTTGTTTGACGAGCATGGTTCGCATGATTTACATGTTGGCTGGCCTTTTGTCCGGGGAAAATTTTCTGATGGCACAACCGTTCGTTGTCCGTTACTTTTGTTTCCGGTTGAAATCTGTCGCAACGAGCATGAATGGATTCTACAACCCCGCTCCGATCTGAAAATTTCTTTGAACAAATCTTTCTTACTGGCGTATGCTCACTACCATCAATGGGTGATTCCCGAAGAATTGATGGACGAAGATTTTGAGGAAATTGACCGTGATAGCACGGTGTTCCGCACATCAATCTATCAGATGATGCAAAAAGCGCGCCTGGAAGTACATTTTAATGCTGATAATTTTCAGGATGAACTTGTTTCCTTTCAGTCATTTACCAGACCTGAGTTTGATCAGCAGCATGAAACGGGCCGTTTAAAGTTGTTCCCCGAAGCCTGTCTGGGAATTTTTCCAAGAGCGGGTTCCTATTTGGTACCCGACTATCTGTATTTACTGGAGCACCATATGACTTCGGTAGAAGCGCTTTTAGAACCCAGGCACCCCAAGGAGCAATCCATCGTAAAGGAAGAAAACATGCATACGGTCTTTCCCATGGATGCCTGGCAGGAACACGCGCTCAAGCAGGTCAAAACCGGCCAATCGATAGTCGTCCAGGGGCCACCCGGAACAGGAAAGTCGCAATTGATTTCTAATCTGGTGACCGATGCTATGGCCAACGGAAAACGGGTTCTCGTGGTTTGTCAAAAACGGGCAGCTCTTGATGTGGTGTATGATCGCCTCAAAACCCAACGCCTCCACCCCTATCTGGGACTGGTGCATGACTTTGTGGAAGACCGAAAAAAAATATTTGAGCAGATCGCCCACCAAATAAGCCGGATTGATGAATATAAGTTGTTGAATCATCAGCTCGATACCGTTCTGCTGGACCGAACTTTCTACAAAGCCAGTCGAAACATAACGGCTATCGAAGAAGACCTTCAGGAGTTTAAAAACGCACTCTATGACGAAAAAGAGTGCGGAGTCAGTATTAAACAACTTTATTTGACGTCATCCATTGAAAGACCTTTTATTAACTTAAAACAGGAGTACACCCAATGGCCAGCAACCATCCACGAAGGCTTTCTTCACTCACTCAAAAGATATTGTCATTACGCATCTTCGCTTGATACCGCTGATCACCCCTGGAAACTCCGAAAATCATTTGCCAGCTATGTACCTTCTGACAAAAAGAAACTAACAGATGCTTTGAAAGAAGTACCTCTGCAGTTTGTCAGAATTTACGAACCGGTTAGACAATTAATCGGTATTAATCTCAGCTGGGAAGACTGCGAACGATTATCAGAGCGCAAAGAAATCATTCAGGAGATGCTGAACCTGATTGATTCTCCGGAGCGTTTCACGTATTTCCGACAGATGCTTAATGAATCTTCCGAAGATACAAGTGCCCTGTGGTTGTCAAATATCGAACGGGTCATCACCGAATGTTATCAGGCTCCAGGTCCGGAAGTATCCGTGGCCAGTGCGCATCTGGGGCAATTTCAGGAAGCGTTAACACGGAGCATGAAAGCACGCAGAAGCATCTGGGGAATGATCCGCTGGGAGCTTTTTTCAAAAGATAAAATACTGATCACCCGGGCGTTGGTATCAAATGCTTTACAAAATGACAAGCAGGGATTTTTGATATTGGAGCAAAAACTTGACAACCGACTCAATCTGGAGCATAACCTTTCTAAGTTAAAGGAAAAAAAATGGCTCGTTGACTTACCTTCATCGTATGAACTATTGGATTTTCAACATTGGTCACAAGATCAGCTACGCGCTATAGAAGCCAAAAATCTCTTCCAATCTTTACGCGAACTGGTGCATACCCTGGGAACACCCCTGCAAAATCTGGAAAGTTGGAGGAACTATTTTCTGACCATGTATGAGTTTATCACCCGCATCCAGGAAATTAAAACGGAGTGGCTCCGGTTTTTAACCGCTTCACAAATTTCCAAATGCTTGTCCACTTCAGACTACATTGTTCATGCCACCCATCAACTTTCCAATGACTTCGATGCCCTGATCGAGTTTGATAAAATGCAGGAAGCACTTTCTGTGAATGAACAAAAACTAATTTTCAGATTGCATGAATTCGCAGATACCTGGGATTACGACACTGTAGAAGGCCTCTTTAAAAACAGCATCGCCCTGGCGTGGATTGATCACATTGAAACCAAACATCCCGTCTTGAGCATCGTTTCATCCGGGAAGCTAAATCTGATGGAACAGGAGCTTCGAAGCCACCTGCACCAAAAACAAAAACTCAGCAGCGAAATTGTTCACTTGCGCATCCGGGAGCGAATCATTGAAAATCTGGAGTATAATCGTTCGAATAATCGCGTAACCTTCCGGGATCTCGATCATCAGGTAACCAAGAAAAGAAAAATCTGGCCGCTTCGAAAAGTATTATCAGAGTTTGAAGATGACGTATTCCGATTGTTGCCCTGCTGGCTGGCATCACCCGAATCTGTCTCCGCTATTTTTCCTATGCGTCAAATGTTTGATCTGGTCATCTTTGATGAAGCCTCCCAATGCTTTGCTGAACACGGCATTCCCGCGGCTTGCCGGGGTAGGCAAATCATGGTGGCCGGTGACCGCCAGCAACTCAAGCCGGGAGATTTGTATCAGGTACGATTTCAGGAAGAAACAGACGATACGCCTGACTTGGAAGTAGAGTCTCTTCTGGATCTTTGCAGCCGCTATCTGCCGCAAACCTCGCTCCGCTGGCATTACCGAAGTGAATCCATCCCGCTCATTCACTTTTCGAATAAACATTTTTATCAGGGACAATTAACGTTGTTGCCACACCGGAAAACTTTTCTTACCAGCAGCCCTCCCATACAATTTGTAAAAGTAGATGGAACCTGGAGCAATCAGCAAAATGACGTGGAAGCCAAAATGATCACTCGCCTGGTCATGGATTCCGTGAACGGACAACCCGAAAAGTCCGTGGGAGTAGTCACTTTTAATGCTGCGCAACAAACCTTAATCATTGACTATCTGGAAGCGGCCTTGGCGGCTGAACAGATGTCCTGGCCTGAAAATCTTTTCGTTAAAAATATTGAAAACGTACAAGGAGACGAACGGGATATTATTCTTTTCTCCATCGGTTATGCGCCCGATGAAGATGGTAAAGTACGGGCTCAATTTGGAAGTTTGAACCGGGTGGGAGGCGAAAACCGGTTAAACGTGGCTATCACGCGTGCCCGTCACAAAATAATCGTAGTGTCCAGCCTTTGGCCACAAGAGTGGGCTTTGGACAATGTGCGCAACCATGGGCCCAGGCTTCTAAAATTGTTTCTCCAATATGCCCAACAGGTGTCTGATGGAAATCCGGAAGCAGGCGCCTATCCTCCGGAAATCGCGGCAGGAAATGCCTCTCTGAAAAACGCGTTGATTGCCCTCGCATCGCATGAACGGATTGAATACAATACACAGACACTACCCCACGTGGATATTACCATGACCTATGGTCAAACTCCCCTCGCTATACTATTAACGGATGATAACGAATACAGCGATAGCATCTCACCCAAAGAAAGACACGCTACCTTGCCTGCCTTGTTGGAAGCAAAAGAATGGAAATACCATGCATGCTACAGCCGGAATTACTGGAGTAATCCTGAAAAACTGCGAATGGAAATTTTTAAACTGGGTAACCTGTAATTTTTACAGACAGATCTCTGATGAAAATAGGTTTGCTCTCCGACACGCATAGCTTTCTGGACCCAAAGGTGACCCAATATTTTGCCGCTTGTGATGAAATCTGGCATGCTGGTGACATTGGTCATGTTTCGGTCTGGGAGCAATTGCGAGCCTTTAAGCCGCTAAAAGCGGTGTATGGCAATATTGATGACCCGGAGATGCAAACCCGTGTTCCCGAAGATATATGGTTTGAATGTGAAGGGCTTCAAATCTGGATCACCCATATTGCCGGGGCGCCACCAAACTACAACCCCCGGATCAAAAAAATCCTAAAAGAAAAAAAACCTGACATTCTGGTGGCTGGTCATTCCCACATTCTTAAAGTGATGAGAGATACAGAGCGGAATTTTTTGTTTCTGAATCCTGGCGCAGCTGGCAATCATGGGTTTCACGCTAATAAAACCCTGCTCCGATTTGAAATCAATAACAAAGTTGTGGAAAAGATGGAAGTGATTGACTTAGGCAAACGAGGAGCCTTGAAAATTTAATGTCTCTTCCGAACCACAGGTGTACAAACAAAAAAAGCCATCAAATTAACCTGATGGCTTTTTACTATATCCGAACGAAGAATTACTTCTTCTTTGCCTTAAATTCTTCTTTGATTTTATCGACATCAACCGCTTTCATCACCGGCTTAAAATTCTGATTCTTAAGATCGGTTCTTCTGCGGGCGGCTTTCGCCTTATCTTTGCGGTTTTTGCGCTTCAAACGGGTAACTGACATGACGTATCTGTTTTTAAAGGCTGTAAAAATAAGCAGGATTTGCAATTTTTGATGCTTGCGCTGGCAATTATTTTCAAATCAGGCTAAAAACAACGATTTGAACGTACCTTGCATAGATTTTACGTATGGAGAAACCCACATTACCAAGAGGCACGAGAGACTTTGGCCCTGTTCAGATGGCCAAAAGACAATTTATCTTCAACACCATCCGTCAGGTGTTTCAAAAGTATGGCTTTCAACCCCTGGAAACCCCAGCCATGGAGAACCTGACTACACTGACAGGGAAGTATGGCGAAGAGGGAGATCAACTTTTGTTTAGAATTTTAGACTCTGGTGAATTCTTCAAGAAGCTAAAGTCAGATGAAAATTTCGTACAACTAAGCCGCGAGTTTATTAGAGCACTAGAACTGGCTCTACGATATTTAATTGAAGTCATAGAATTTGAATTGGAGTTTAATTCGACTCATGATTGGAGCAAAATTAAGACTATTATAGAACGAGACGACATATTGAACCAAGCCCAAGCCTTTCATGGTAGGGATATAAGGAGTTCTATTAAGTCATTAGTTATAGACTTCATAAAAACAGAAAGTGTAGTAACATCCTTTAACCTGGCGGATTTTTTTATCCGGACGGGAATTTCAAGAGAGGATTTTGTAAAAAAAATTGAACATCATTTTCAACAGTTTATTGATATAGGTATACAAAAGGGTTATGGGAAAATTTTAGATAACTTCATTGTAGCAAACCTTACTTCCAAAGAAGTTTCAAATATGATCTCTGAAAAGGGTCTTCGCTACGATCTCACGGTTCCCTTCGCCCGCTACGTAGTAATGAACCGGCACGAAATCACTTTTCCATTTAAACGTTATCAGATACAACCCGTATGGCGAGCCGATAATCCTCAAAGAGGACGGTATCGCGAGTTCTATCAATGCGATGCCGATGTGGTAGGCACCAATTCCCTGATTTGTGAGGCCGAAATCATTCTCATGATCCGAGAGGTGTTTAAAGGATTGGGCATCCAGAACTTTACCATCAAAATCAATCATCGAGGCATCCTTTCAGGGCTGGCAGAAATTGCCGGAGCCCGGGAAAAAGAGTCTTCCCTGTTTGTTGCCATTGACAAACTGGATAAGATTGGGCCGGAAAAAGTAAAGGAAGAATTGCAAAACCGGGGCTTGGCATCACAAAGCATCGGTCAGGTATTTGATATCCTGAATTTTAAGGGAAACACCTCCGAAAAAATGGCCTTTCTCCGTCAAAAGTTTGAAACGATTGAATCCGGTCAAAAGGGACTCTCCGACTTTGCTGAAGTTCTGAACTTACTCAAGAGTCATGGCGCTAGCGATGATCAGGTAGAGTTTGATCTGACGCTCGCCCGCGGGCTATCCTATTATACCGGTTGTATCTTTGAGGTCAAGATCAACGATGTAAGCATTGGTAGTGTGAGTGGCGGTGGCAGGTACGATAATCTGACAGGTGTCTTTGGAATGCCAGGGGTCTCAGGCGTTGGATTTTCCTTCGGAGTAGATCGCTTGTACGATGCCATGGAAGAGTTAAACATCTTTCCACAGGCAACGATGCAGTTAACGGAAGTTCTGGTCGCTCACTTTGATGAAGCGACTCGTAACTTTGGTTTGCAAATAGCGGCAAAGCTTCGAAGTGAGGGTATTTCCACCGAGGTATATCCGGATCTTGTCAAAATCAAAAAACAACTGGAGTTTGCAGACAAGAAAAAGGTAAAGTTTACGGTGGTGATTGGAGCTGATGAAATGAAAACCCAATTATTGAGTGTGAAGAATATGCAAACGGGCGATCAGCAAAAAATCCACATAAACGATCTGGTACAACATATCAAAAAGACCAGTCTTTGAAACACTCTTTTTCCATATCACCGGAAACAATCTCCTTTGACACGCTGGCTCAAGTCATGCGAGGTGATTGTACCATTCAACTGTCGGAGGTTTCCAGCAAGCGAATCGTTCATTGCCGCCAATATCTGGATGACAAATTAAAAACTTCCTCTGCCCCGCTCTATGGGATCAATACCGGGTTTGGATCGCTCTACAATAAAAACATCCCGCACCACCAGTTGGAAGAGCTTCAGGAAAATCTGGTAATGTCTCACGCCTGTGGCACGGGAGACGAGGTGCCTGCAGAAATTGTAAGGCTCATGCTATTTCTGAAAATTCAATCCTTGAGTTACGGATATAGCGGTGTACAACTCGCCACCGTTCAACGGTTGGTGGACATGTTCAATCAGGACATGCTCCCGAGAGTATATGAATTAGGGTCGTTGGGAGCGTCTGGTGATTTGGCTCCTCTGGCACATCTATCACTTCCGTTAATCGGCCTGGGGCAGTTGCGATGGAAAGAAAAGACTATTTCAGGATCGGAGTTATTGAGCGAAGCCGGGTGGGAAAAAATTCATCTCCGATCAAAAGAGGGACTGGCGCTGTTAAACGGAACACAATTTATGAGCGCTTACGGAAGCTGGTGTGTCATTCATGCCCAGCGGTTGGTAGACCTGGCTAACCGAATCGGAGCGCTTTCCCTGGATGTTTTTGACGGTCGGCTGGAGCCCTTTGACGAACAGGTACATTTGATCCGACCCCATGCAGGACAAATGCAAGTGTCTCGCGTATTCCGAAATTTGCTATCCGGTAGTGAATTATCGGCACAACCGAAAAAACATGTTCAGGATCCCTACTCGTTTCGATGCATCCCGCAGGTACATGGGGCCAGCAGCGATGCGTTACATCACGTAGCTCACATTCTGGCAACAGAAATCAACAGTGTGACTGACAATCCCAATATATTCCCCGACAGTGACCAGATCATCTCCGCAGGTAATTTTCATGGCCAGCCGCTGGCGTTGGCACTTGATTATCTGGCAATGGCAGTAGCCGAGCTGGGAAACATTTCCGAACGAAGGACCTTTCAACTGATTTCAGGTTCCCGGGATTTACCGAATTACCTGATCGCCAATCCGGGTATTCATTCCGGACTCATGATTCCTCAATACACAGCCGCGTCCATCGTCAGCCAGAATAAACAATGGTGTACACCCGCCTCGGTTGATTCCATCGTTTCATCCAACGGACAGGAAGATCATGTGAGCATGGGTGCGAATGCCGCCACCAAAGCATTTAAAGTCGTTCAAAATACGTATGCTATACTGGCCATTGAGTTAATAACAGCCTCACAGGCGCTGACGTTTCGCAGGCCTTTAAAAACCTCTTCTGAATTGGAGCACTTGGTTGATACTTTCCGAGACGTAGTTCCGTTTATAGACAGAGACCGGGTTTTGAGCGAAGACATCCACCACGCCACCCAGTGGCTACAACAACTACCAATAACAAGGTGAGAAGGATTATATTTTTCATCAATTTTATTCTGTCGTCCAGTCTTTTATGGGCGCAATACCCAAGTGATGGAGGAAATTTTACCGTCAATGAACGCAAAGGTTGTGCTCCTTTCACGATAACGATCAATCCCGGAGTTCTGTGCGCGGGAGCGTGCAACATAATCTATGAGAATAATCTACAGGAATTCAATGTCTTTACCCATACCTTTACCCAACCCGGCACCTATCAGGTCAGAGTCTTTTTTCCGAATTTTAATGATGCCATCACCATTGTTGTTGATCCTAACATCGTTCCGGATGTTGAGTTGTATTCCTGCGGTGGAAGAAGCGTACGCGTGAACGTTACTGACAAAAATTATGACAGCTACTTGATCAATTTTGGCGATGGCAACAATACATCCATCCCCTCCGGGAATAATCAAACCGTAGAGCATACCTATAGCGTGGCAGGCAACTACTCGATCCAGGTGCGGGGTCGGGATGTTAACTCAGCGCTTAATTGTACTCCCAACATTAAAACGTTCGCTGCAGTCGCAACTTTACCGGCAGGTGCCATTTCTTCGCTGGTCACACCAGATGCGTCCCGCATTCAACTAACGATTGCCCCTCAGGCAAACATTCTTCATCGGTTAGAAATAGCGACCAATGGTACCACCAGTTTTCAGATCGTTCAAAACATTTATCAGACAACCACAGCGACCGTGACGGGCTTGAATACGGATCAGAATTTCTACTGTTTTCGGTTGGGATCTTTGGATCCGTGTACCAACACGTTAACGTATTCTCCTGTGGTTTGCAGCCATCGGGTAAATCTGAGCATCCAAAATGCGAGAAACGTTTTGAGCTGGACGATCCCTAATACCGGGATTCAGGCAAATGCTACGCAAATAGAACGCATCAGTGAAAACATCACTCAAAATATTCCCGCAGGTGCCGGAACGCCAACATCTTTCACTGACGTAGATGTGACTTGCAAAGTCAGTTATTGCTATCGGGTGATCACCAACTATACCCACGGTAGCCGAAGCACATCCCTCCAACGGTGCGGAGAAGCTGTTTCAACCGTCAATCCTGCAGCCATTACCAATACCAGTGCCGTGGTTTCCGCTACGGGTGTTGAGTTAAACTGGATACAAAATCCTGCCTTCACGGTTGATTTCTACTCCATTCTTCGAGGTCCCGTTAATACTGTTCTGATTCCCTTTGCTCAAAGTGCAGGGCCTTCTTTTGAGGATGCTACTTACACCACCGAAGAAAATTTATGCTACCGGATAAACTACACCGACCAATGTGCTAATGCGAGCGGCATCGGTTCCGTTGTTTGTCCGATCCGGTTAAACGCGGTCCGGTCATTGAATAATGAGGTAACATTACGATGGAATAGCTACAAAGGCTGGTTGAACAATGTACGTCATTACTTGATTGAGAAAACAGATGCGGCCGGAAACATCATTGGAACGATCAACAATGCCAGGGACACCGTGTTCATAGATGATGAAGAGGATGAAACAAATCAGATCATCACCTATCGGATACGCGCGATAGCCATCCAGAATGGAATAGCACCTTCCCTATCCAACCTGGTCACAATCCGCAAAGAACCCCGGTTATTTTCACCGACTGCCTTTACACCCAATAATGATAATCTGAACGATACATTCGCGCTTTTTGGTAAGTTCATCGAGAAAATGGAATTACAGATTTACGATCGCTGGGGAAATGTTGTCTTTGCCACAGAATCAAACGAGCCCTGGGATGGCACCACACAAGGAAAACCATTGCCCGAGTCGGCCTATGTATGGAAAGCCAGCATCACCGATAAAACCGGTGAAACCGTTACTCGTACCGGCACCGTAGCGTTGCTTCGCAAGACAAAAAAGTGATGATCCAATAACGTCTCACCACTCCTACCCCATTGTCAATGGGATTTACCCTATCTTTGAGAAAAAATATCACAATGTTTGACATGATGAAAATGATGGGGAAAGTCAAAGAAGTACAGACCCGCATGAAAGAGGCTCAGGAAAACCTGAAATTCATCAAAGCTTCTGGCGAATCCGGTGGAGGCATGGTTAAAGCGACTGTGAACGGAAAAAAAATGCTGGTAGCCCTGGATATTGATGCATCCTTGCTGAAAGCCGAAGATCAGGTATTGGTTCAGGATCTGATCGTAGCGGCTGTTAATAAGGCCAGTGAAGAGGCTGAGATACTGGCCAAAGAAGAAATCAAGAAAAGCACCGAGGGAATTCTCCCCAATATTCCCGGAATGGATCTTAGTAGTATGATGGGATGACCAAGGTTGCTGTTGTCATTCTGAATTTTAATGGGGAGAACTTCTTGAAAGAGTTTCTTCCCTCCGTCATCAGGCACAGCAAAGAAGCAACCATCATTGTCGTTGATAACGGTTCCCGTGATCAATCCGTTCCGATGGTCAAACAAGAATTTCCATCGGTTCAAGTCCTTGCTCTTCCGGAAAATCGTGGTTTTTGCGGAGGATACAATACCGCTCTTCGACAAATTCAGGCTACCTACTACTTGTTGCTCAATTCGGATGTTGAAGTAACCGAAGGTTGGCTCAACCCATTGATGGTTGCTTTGGATCAAAACTTAAAAATAGCAGCGGTGCAACCCAAGATTCGGTCTTTTCACCAGCGATCGCATTTTGAATATGCCGGAGCGGCCGGAGGATTCATTGATGGCATGGGCTATCCCTTCTGTCGAGGTCGTATTTTCCACACAGTGGAAGAAGATCGCGGGCAGTATGACACGCAGATCCCGGTTTTGTGGACCAGTGGTGCCTGTATGCTTATCCGAGCCAGTCAATTTCACCTGGTTGGAGGATTTGATGAAGATTATTTTGCTCATATGGAGGAAATTGATCTGTGCTGGAAGTTAAATCGATTGGGCTTTGAAACTCACTGCGTTCCTGAAAGCATCGTTTACCATGTGGGGGGCGGAACGCTGACTGCGGGTAGTCCACAGAAAACTTTTTTTAACTTCAGAAATGGGCTAAGTCTGCTCTTTAAGCATACCCCTGACTCAGAACTCTGGTGGAGGTTACCCATCCGATGTCTGCTGGATTATGCCGCTGCCTTAACTTTTTTGCCACAAAGCCGAAGCAACGCATGGGCAGTAATCCGGGCTCACGCTCATTTTTTCAGGAATCTGCAAAAGGAAAAGTCCAAAAGAAGAAAATTCAAAAAACAAGCGAAAACGTTTGAAGCAGGTCCCATCTACCAAAAGAGCATCGTGCGTGACTATTTTTTAGATGGATTCAGAATCTTTGAACAGCTGCCGGGACCGTTCAGTAATCCCAAATAGTTCTCCGTTTGCGCAAATGTCTGCGCATATCCAGTATAAAGGCCATGGACAAATAGATCACAATGGGTGAACCGAGTGTCAAAAAGGAGATATAGATAAAGAAAAGACGTATGGAAGAACTGGCGATTCCGAGTTTTTCACCTAAAAAAGTACATACTCCAAAGGCATGTTTCTCAAAGAAATTTTGAATTTGTTTAATCATATCCAAAAATAGCAAACGGTTTATCGTTCAAACAGTTTATTCAAACACTTTACCCCGGTTTAAAGACGATTTACCGATAATTGTTCCGAATCGCAAAGATAAGCTGCCAGACTTGTTACAAATGGCCCCCCAGTCTTATTTTTTTGACTATTATTGCAAAAAAATTGACCAAAACTTACTTTTGCGACTCGTTGAGGTAACCCACAAATTAAAAACCATGAGAAAATTCGTTTACGCGTTCGTTATCATCGGTGCACTAACCTTTTCAGGTTGTACACTACCGCAGATGATTAAAGCTGCCAAAGAGCAAAAACTCGAAGTAAAGCCTAATCCGCTGGAGGTACACAAGGATACTGTTGTCTTTAATATGACCGGTAACCTACCCGTAAAAATGCTGAAAAAGGGCACCTCTTACACCCTCAATACCTTCTATAAGTATGGAGAAAACGAATTAGCATTGGATCCGGCTGTTTTCAAAGCGGAAGACTATCCGGCCAGCAGCACCGAACAAACACCAGTTACCAAAAGTCAGTCCTTCCCTTATCAGGCTGCTTACAAGTCCGGAATCGTACAAGTACAAGGTGTTGCTGCGAAAGGAACGAAGTCTAAAACCACACCACGTTTAGACGTAGCTACAGGTATCATTACCACCTCGAAATTAGTTCAAAACTCTTATTTCGCTACCTATGCCGATCATGGCTATAACAATCAGGAAGAATTGATTCCCGTGGTTATCCCTGATTTCATTTTTGAGCGTGGTAAGTCCGTATTACGCACATCAGAAACCAAGGCAGACAAAGGAAAGCAGCTAGATGCATTTATCGCTGCCAAAAATGTTACCCGCACAGTCACCGTAACCGGTACTCACTCTCCTGAAGGTGCGGAGCGTATCAATACAAAATTATCAGAAGAGCGTGCCAAGGCTATCGAGAAATACTATCGCGCTCAAATGAAGAAATACGATTACAAAGGAATGGCTGACTCCATTAAGTTTATTTTGAAGCCTGTGGTTGATGATTGGAATGAGTTCAAATCAGCTTTGGCCAAATATGAAGGAATCACTTCTGATGATAAATCTGCTTATCTGTCGATCATCAATGCCGGAGGTTCTTTTGAAGATCAGGAAAAACAAATGAAAAAACTTTCTACGTATAATAAAGTTTTCCGTGATGTGTATCCAGGTTTGCGTACTGCAAAAACAGAAATCCTGACTTTGAAAGTAAAAAAGACCGATGCTGAGATTTCTGTACTCGCCAAGCAAATTACCCAGGGATCAGCCTCAGCGGATGCTCTTTCTTTTGAGGAATTAATGTATGCCGGTACTCTTACTCCTTCGCTAGAAGAAAAAGTAGCGATCTATGATGCCGCTACTAAAAAAGGAACCAACTGGAATGCACACAACAACCTGGGTGCAGCTTATTTGTTCCAGGCAATGGAAAATCCTGGCCGCGCAGCCGAATTGGCCGATAAAGCGCAGGCGCAGCTTGAGATTGCCGCCCGCTTGAAGGAAACATCGGAAGTTCACGCTAACCTGGCCACTGTTGCCTTGTGGAAAGGAAACCCTTATAAGGCTTATAGCCATGCTAACAAAGCTCTGAGTGGTGCTAGTAACGATGTAACCCGTGGCGTTAACGGTGTGAAAGGAGCCTGTGAAATTTACATGGCCAACTACTCTGCTGCCGTAAGTTCTACTTCATCTGCTGTTGAGACGGATGTCAATCTGTTTAACAAAGGATTGGCTCAATTGCTAAACAAAGATGCCAGCAGTGCTGCCAGATCATTTGCAGATGCGACTGCCAAAAACAGCAATTATGCTATTGCTTACTACGGTGCCGCTGTTGCTGCTGCTCAGACCAACAACGGAGAGTCTGTGGTTAGTAATCTGACCAATGCGGTAAAAATTGACAGTTCTTTAAAAGAAAAGGCGCTGACCGACCTGGAGTTTGCTAAATTCTCAGCGACTGAAGCTTTCCGCAACGCGTTGAAATAACATTCCATTAAAATATGGATTAAAACCCCGGCTGTAAGTCGGGGTTTTTTTATGGCTTTACCGCACCTGGACCCATCAAAAAAGCCGGACAATGCTTTTAAACTGGCCTCACAGGTGCTATTTTTACGACCTTCCAAACAGTTAGTAGCATGAGAGAAATTCAATTTAGAGAAGCCCTGCGTGAAGCCATGAGTGAGGAGATGAGACGCGATCCTAACGTGTTTCTGATGGGTGAAGAAGTGGCTGAATACAATGGCGCTTATAAGGTGAGCCAGGGCATGCTGGATGAGTTTGGAGCGAAACGAGTTATTGACACCCCCATTGCCGAGCTTGGCTTTGCCGGGGTAGCGGTCGGTGCCTCCACCAATGGCCTCCGCCCGATAGTAGAATTCATGACTTTCAATTTTTCACTCGTGGCAATAGACACCGTAATCAACGCTGCCGCCAAGATGCTGTCCATGTCCGGAGGTCAGTACAATTGCCCGATTGTTTTCCGCGGCCCTACCGGTAATGCCGGTCAGTTGGGCGCACAGCACTCACAGAATTTTGAGAACTGGTTTGCCAACACTCCTGGATTAAAGGTAGTGGTTCCATTTACCCCGTACGATGCCAAAGGGCTCTTAAAGACTGCTATCCGTGACAATGACCCCGTCATTTTTATGGAGTCCGAGGTGATGTACGGTGATAAAGGAGAAGTGCCTACAGAAGAATACCTGATTCCAATAGGAAAAGCCGATGTCAAGAGAGGTGGAACGGATGTAACGATCGTTTCCTTCGGAAAAATTATGAAAGTAGCTCTGGCCGCTGCTGCCGAAATGGAAAAGGAAAATATATCCTGTGAGGTGATTGATCTGCGTTCGGTTCGTCCTATCGACTATGCCACGATCGTGGAATCTGTCAAGAAAACAAACCGGCTGGTTATTGTTGAAGAAGCGTGGCCATTGTCATCCATTGCCACGGAGATTACTTACCATGTACAAAAGCATGCATTCGATTATTTGGATGCTCCCATTCAGCGGGTGAATAGTTTCGATGCCCCCCTGCCCTATGCGCCTACACTGATCGAAGCCATTTTGCCTAATGTTTCAAAAACCGTGAAAGCCATTAAAGCGGTCATGTATCGGGATTGATATCTGTCTTTATTAGAAAAGTACTTAAATACCAACCTACCTTTTTTTGTTTTTTGGTTGAGTGTCCGATGATCGGACACTCAACCAAAAAACATTAATTACTTAGCACGCGACCGCCATTGGGCTGATACAGATATCGAAAGGTATAGAACCGGTCCTTATCAACAGTATTGTTAATCGTAGCAGGCGCATTTTCGTAGTAGCTAAGAATTTCCATTTTAGCGTAACCACCCTCCGCCAACCGAACAATAATAATCCGACCTGCAATGGGTGATACGATGGTGGATTGGGAAGATCCGGTATTTTGCCACCATTCATTGGTGGGAGTTGCCCCAGACGCCAAAGCACGGGAAGACACCGCAAACGCGGTAGGGGAATTGTCTATGGAATAACCAGCTTCCGGAGCTTCTGTTACTTCATCAAAGGTGCCACTCGCAAACACAACTCCGGCATTCCCAGGGCCGCTGGTACCGCTATTAAAGATGATGGAGGTGCTGCGAAACGCAATATCCCATTTTAAAGAAGCACTGTCAGAATTGGGTACTACCTGGCCTGTCTTGAAACTAAAGAAGGTATATTTTTTGGTTTCAAGCGGTCGTGAGGGCGGAGCACCTGGATTAAAAACGAGTGGAGCATAATCTGCGTTGAGGTTACGAAAAGTAACAGCCTCCAGAGGAGCTGTTACCTCTTCTTCGCTACAGGAACTTAAAATCACGGCAATGATACAAACGAATGAAACAGAACTGATTCGACTAAGTAAATTCATATGAATTGTGGTTATAATTTATTTTGATTGAAAATTGAATGAAAGGCTTGTGTATGCTAATCTTCCCGGAAGATTGGGGATAAAAACCGGTTCTGTATGATCAAAGAGATTATCCACCCCGAGCTGAACCCGGATTCCTGGTTTGACCGTTTTTCCAACGGAAAGATTGACCAGAGCATAGCCCTGTATAAAATCATCATGTATATCGAGTATGCTGTTACCCGGTAAATTGGAAGGCGGAATGATCTCTCCCTGAATGTTGCCGATCAGATCACCTACTCCATATTTTCCCCGGTAAATTATCCTCAAGCTTCCTTCCCATCCGGAATCAGGATTGCGATAAAAGAGTTTAATATTTCCCATGTGGCGGGAGCGATTGTACAAACCAAAGTACTCTTGTGGTTGTAAACGCTGGGTGGCTAGCGTTTGCGGGTCACGCCAAAAGATCTCGCCTCGCCTGACAGAATTCAAAACATCTTTATCTTTTGCAAACAATAACTGATACCCGACAGACAGTTGCCAGTGCTTGGACGGTTTATAGTTCACGGTAGTTTCCAGGCCTTGTGTAAAAGCTCGTTTAATGTTTCGATAACTAAAGATGCTCTGATTAGATGTTGTGAGCGCTATCGGTTGCGTTTCAATCAGATTATCGATGGAATTGCGAAACAGATTCAAGTCGATATCAATCCTGGAAGTTGGTTTCCATTGGCCACCCATATTCACTGAAAAAGATCGCTCGGCCTGTAGCTCTTTCAACGTAGATGGATCAAACAGATAGCTATCAATCTGACCAGCCGCCTCCAACTCTGATAGCCTTGCTTGGGCCACGACTGTACCCAGCACACTATACCCCCCGCCTGCCGAGTTAAAGAAATTAAAATACAGTTGACGGAAGTCCGGTGACTTAAATCCAACACCGCTGCTTACCTTAAAAGATAATCGATCGGATATTTCATATCGTGTTGAAAACTTGGGACTAAACTGAGATCCATAAATCGAATTGAAATCATATCTTCCTCCTGAAATAACAGACCACCGGCTGCTGGGTTGCCATTCCCACTGAAAAAATCCATACGTAGTGTGTTGACGCTGAATTCCGCTATCACCGTAACGGGAAGTATTGACAGACTCCAGGATATGACCACCGCCAAACGTAAGGATGTGTTTATCCTGAATAAAATACTCTCCTACTACTTCGGGGCGGGTAAACGTCTGATGAAAGAAATCCTGGTAATAGAGTGACTGATCTCGTTCCAGATTAAGTTCCGTTTGTGTTTTGAATCGAGTTGAGTAAAGACGGGCCGTTGCCTGAAACCGATCGTTAAATCGATGTATTAGAACCGGGTTCAGGTTCCAATCTTGACTGGTGCCGGTTCCGTAGGTAAGCACATTGGATCCATTACTTTCAACTTCAAACTTAAGTACTTGTCTTTCTTCAAAGTACCGACCGGCCACCGTTAACTCTGTCGAGGGGTTAAATTTGTAGAAAGACTTTCCTGAAAAAGTAGTATTTGAAAATGGCGAGACCGTATTTCCATAGCTATCAGGGGATAAGTCATAGCCATCGGTGATATACCGATTGGCAAATAGATAAATTCCCATCCGATCCGCGGATACTCCTCCTTCGATATTCATATCTAATGATTGGTTGGTTCCATACCGCGTGTGGAATCCAAGGCGCCTGCCTGGTGCAGGCCGATCTGTGATGATATTGACAACACCCGCCAGTGCTTCCGAACCATACAGGCTAGAACTGGGACCTTTGACAATTTCAATTTGCTTGATATTTCCGACAGCTACCCTGCTTAGTTCCAGGGATCCTGTATTGCGTCCGATGATGGGCTCTCCGTCAATCAGGATAAGCGTGTAATCAGGGTTAAATCCCTGAAGTTGAAGCCCATTACCAAGACCATTGACCTGAGGCACTACTACCAATCCTGTTTGCTCAGCCAGCACATCGTTCAATCTTAAAGAGCCTATGGTCCGAATTTGGCTTTGGGAAATCAACGAAACAGGCATGGGTAAAGCTCCTACTACCCGCTCGTTGCGGGTGGCTGTAACCATTACTTCTTGTAACTCTACTGTCCTCAACGAGTCCACCGGAAATTTTTCCTGAGCCTTCAGCAGATTGACGGAAATACTGAAAATCAATAGATAGATATACCTCATTCTGGCAGCAAAGATTAGATCAATTCTAAATAAAAAATACCCATATTTGTAGTAAGATTGTCAACTATAATAGTGATTGAACTTAAACTTCAAAATTTTGGTATTTAAGCTTAAAAACGAACAATTTAGGTCAATTTAAAACATGATTTTTGTCATTTTTTATGGAAGCACTATCAAAAAATATCGTTTGGGAAACAGAAAATACCATTTTTGGTAAATGGGATGTCCGGCTGGATGAGTCAGATTTAAAGCTTGCTGTAGTGACCCATCAGGAAGCTGGATTATTAATTATTCCAGATTCAGTTCAACGGAGTATTATTCACTTTTACTTCTGCCTGGAAGGTCTGGCTTTGTTTGAATTTGGTCCTCATTATGCGCGCGAAATCGCAGGGTCCAAGACTTACTTCTTCTACAACCCGGAAAAAGATTTGCCTTTTCGATTGAAAACAGCTACGGGTACACGTTTGGTCATGCTCAGCATTTCGCTCGAACGCCTTCATCAACTTTTCACGCATGAGTCCTTGCCCATTTTAAAGCCTGAAAACAGTACACGTAAGTTTTATGATGAACGGGATATTCCTTCTCCCCTCCTGGTGACATTATCGCAACTCTTTACTCAACAACTCAGCGATCATGTGAAGGGTATCTATTTTTTCGGAAAAACCATGGAAATTCTCGGCTTATACTTTAGTACCAAAACACCAAATACCGAAAGTTGTCCGTTTCTCAATGATCAGGAAGTTGTTCGCAAGATCAAACATGCCAAAGAACACTTACTTAAAAACATTGAGAGTCCGCCCAGTTTGAAAGAACTAGCCAAATTCGCAGGATTGAACGAATATCAGCTAAAGGTTGGGTTCAAGGAAATTTATGGGAACACCGTTTTCGGGTACCTGTTAGATCACAAGTTGGACCATGCCCGGATCATCCTGGACACAGCTTCCTATCATGTGAACGAGGTTGCGTACAAAGTGGGATACACGAATCCAAGCCATTTCATTGCTGCGTTTAAGAAGAAGTTCAGCATTACTCCTAAGAAATATTTGATGAGTCGGACCAAAGGTTAATAACAGACTCTTTTCAGCTTGGATTTAAGCAAATCTATCAGCATGAAATGGAGACAGGTTAATAGATGGACGCTTCTGGCTAACAAGCTCACTGACTAACTTGCCTGTTCCTGGTCCCAGACTTAGTCCCATCATTGCATGGCCTGTAGCCAAAACTAAGTTTTCGATTTTTTGTGAGCGACCGATATAGGGCAAGCCATCAGGGGAACACGGTCGCAACCCATGCCAGATTTGTTCCACTTCTGGCATCTTCACATTCATGTCGGGATAATAGAGCGGAATGGAATCCACAATTCCCTTGACGCGATTCATACTGATCGTGTGATCAACTCCTGTTATTTCCATGGTACCACCAAAACGTAACGTATTCGCCATCGGTGTAACCGCTACACGCGCCTCCAAAAAGATGGATGGAATACGAATGTTCTTTTCCACATTTTGTACCGTAAAGCTATACCCCTTACCAGCCTGCATGGGCAAGGAAAGATTTAAGCGCGAAGCCAATGCCCCTGACCAAGAGCCGGTAGCGAGGATTACTTCATCAAAATTCAATTGATCTGTCTTTGTTTGAATGGATTGTATTCGTCTGCCAGACAGGAGAAAATCCGTTACGGTAGTGGCTGTTAAAAATGTAACTCCGTTTCCCTTGAGGTAGGCTGTCAGTTGACTTACCAACACCTGTGGAGTAAGGTGTGCATCGCCAGGAAAATAAACCCCGCCCCGGGCGTTAACTTTTACATCCGGTTCAAGAATTTGCACTTCTTCCAATGAAAGTATGCGGGCTTCCACCCCATGATCGTTTGCGATCGCTGCCGTTTCGGACTCCTCGTGTTCTGTCTCACGATTTTTATAGAGCATAAGTAACCCTCGTTCCTGGTAGCCGAAATCAAAGGGTAATTCCGCAGCCCAGCTTTGATAACAAGCTTTACTATAAAAACTCAATTCCTTTAATGCCGGAATTGACTTTGCCACATGTGCCTTATTTGCATGGCGGTAAAATTCCCACCCCCACTTTAGCAAGCTCATGCTAAATCGGGGGCGTACATAAAATGGACTCCTCGAATTAAACATCCAGCGGATGCCTTTGGCAATCATACCCGGAGCAGCTAATGGAATGATGTGGCTTGGTACAATCATACCCGCGTTACCATGCGAACAGCCATCGGATAAATCGCTTTTATCGATAATCGTTACCTCGTGTCCGGCTTGGTTCAGGTAGTACGCAGAACTTAACCCGATGATGCCGCTTCCTATTATTGCTACCTTCATTTTAATGATTAAACAGAGTTACCTAATCATAATGAAACTTACAGGATAAGATTCTGATGTCAAAATCAGTAACCTCATACACTAAGCGATGTTCTTGGGTGATTCTTCGTGACCACTTTCCTTTGAGAGTATGTTTTAACGGTTCAGGTTTTCCGATTCCTGAAAATGGTGATTCTGAAATAGCCGTTATTAATAAAACAATGCGATTCGAAATCCGGGGGTTTTGAAGTTTCCAATCCTCAAGTTGCTGAAGTGCCACAGGACTGAAAACAATCTTTCTCATTTAAGATACTTTGCCTGAAGTTCGGCTACCGTCATGGAGATGCCTTTACCTTTCTCCAGATCTTCAATAGATTGATAGAGTTGCTTTTCATTTGCCTTGGAAGATAAGAGATAACTTGTTTCATCCACTTGTTCCGAAACGATTATTTCAATATCCTTATCCTTAAAGGCTTCTTGAATTGACTTTATCAGATCAGCAGATAGGTCTTTTGCATTAAGTCTATACGTTGTTTCCATACCATAAATGTAACAATTACAAACAAACTAGCAACCAGAAACCAGCGACCTCCAACGAAGGAACCCGTCATCCATCTAAATCACCTGAAAACCATAGGCATAGGGATCATCTTCCGGATCAATAGTAATGACGTTGTGACCATAAATTTTAGCCCAACCTTCCACACTTGGAATAATCGCAGGTTGGCCGTTTAACTCTGTTACTTCTTCTATACGGCCGATAAACTTTGAGCCAATGATACTCTCATGAATAAAATCCTGACCCTGTTTTAATTTACCTTTGTGAAACCATTGAGCCAAACGCGCAGAGGTTCCGGTTCCACAAGGCGAACGATCAATAGCTTTATCTCCGTAAAAAACTGCATTGCGTGCCGTAGAAGAAGGATCCATCACCTGACCTGTCCATAAAATGTGACTACACGAGTTAATCGTTGGGTTTTCAGGATGTTCAAATTGATATTTCCGATTGATATCCTTACGCAATTCCCGACTCCAACTAACCAATTGATCCGCACGATAATATTCCAGTCCTTTGAAATTTTCCTGTACGTCTATGATAGCGTAAAAATTTCCCCCATAGGCAACATCCAGTTTCAATTCTCCCAGATCTGGGCACCTTGCGATGATGTCTTCAGCAGCTAAATAGGCCTTTACATTTCGAATTTTGACGGAGTTTACCTTGCTTCCCGATTGCTTGTATTCAACGACAATTATTCCTGCTGGCACCTCCAGGCGCAAGATACCGGGAGTCTTAGGTTGAACGAGCCCTTCTTCAATGGCAATTGTAACGGTGCCGATGGTACCATGTCCACACATGGGCAAGCATCCACTGGTTTCAATAAAAAGCACTCCTGCATCATTTCTGGAATCTGACGGTTCGTACAAGATGCTGCCACTCATCATATCATGACCTCTGGGCTCAAACATAAGTCCCTTCCGTATCCAGTCATATTCGCGCAGAAAATGCTGACGCTTTTCGCTCATGTTTGCTCCCATCAAGAGTGGACCTCCTTCCGCTACTACCCGAACGGGATTCCCACAGGTATGAGCGTCTATACATCTGAACGTATGTTTCATTGCCAATCTAATCGTAAATCGTATGAGTAACGATGTATTATCATCCTACCAATCTTTTCTTATTACTTTTTAAGCTCTCCATTAACCATTCTCCATATTCCCAAGGGGTTCTCATTCTTAAGCTCATCTGGTAACAAGGCGTTTTCAAAATTTTGATATGCCACAGGTCGCACAAAACGTTTGATGGCATCAGTACCCACTGAACTAAATCTTGAATCGGTCGTTGATGGAAAGGGACCACCATGATGCATGGAGGGACATACTTCTACTCCCGTGGGCACTCCATTTAAAATTACGCGACCTGCCTTTTCAGTTAAGACATTTAATAGGCTTTCATATTGTTTGACTTCAGGTGCATCTCCTATAACCGTACAGGTAAGTTGTCCATGAAGGCTACTGACTACTGAATGTAATTCATTGCGATCCGTGCATCTTACAACTAATGAAAAAGGACCAAATACTTCTTCTGCCAAAGAAGGATTATTCAAAAATACGTTGGCCGCGACAGAAGCAATCCAGGGTCGTCCTTGCATCGGGTTATGTGTGTCAATCGACTCCGACATTACCTGAATGCCTGGCTGTTCCCGCACGTAATTACTCCTATTAATGTAATTATCAGCAATTCCCTGGTGAAGCATGGGGCCTGGAGATGATTTCCGTACCTCCTCGCTTAATGCATCTAAAAATTTTTGTGTAGCGTCATCCTCTAGCGCAATGATCAGTCCTGGGTTTGTACAAAACTGGCCTACTCCAAGTGTAATGGAGCCGGCCAGCAGTGAAGCAGTTTTAGACACATTCCGACTGAGCGTGTCTGGTAAAAGTATAACGGGATTAATGCTGCTCATTTCTGCAAAAACAGGAATGGGCTCGGCTCGTTGATTGGCCAGATCAAACAACGCTTTTCCACCCGCCAAAGAACCCGTAAAACCAACGGCTTTTGTGAGCGGATGCTTCACCAAAGCTTGTCCAACCTCAAAGCCAGTACCGTATACATGATGAAAAATACCCGAAGGCATACCTGTCTTTTTAATAGCTGTTTTGATTGCCCCGGCCACCTTGGTGGAAGTTTCGGTATGAGCCGGGTGTGCCTTGACTATCACCGGACAACCGGCAGCCAATGCAGAAATAGTATCTCCTCCTGCTGTAGAATAGGCAAGTGGAAAATTGGCTGCTCCAAAAACCACAACGGTTCCCAAAGGTCTCATCATCTTGCGGATATCTGGCTTGGGTACCGGCATCCGGTTGGGCAGAGCGGTGTCAATGCTTGCATCCACCCATGATCCTTCTTCTACCAAAGTTGCAAACATTCGGCAATGTCCGGTAGTCCGGTTGCGTTCGTTTATGACCCGAGCCTCCGGCAGGTTTGTTTCCTTCATCACCGTGGTCACTAACTCTCCGCCTAATGCCTCTAATTCTTCCGCAATGGCCGCAAGGAATTTTGCCTTCTGCTTACCCGAAATGTTTTTATACGACAGAAAAGCCACCTGAGCAGCCTGCATGGCGATGTTGATTTCTTCTGCACTTGTATCCTGATATGACATATTGCTTACGTGGGTGAATGCGATAGCGCTAGGTTAACCATTTTTGTTGGTGAATTGTCAGATTACTTCCACATAAAATTACACCAACTTTTAATGATTTGAATGAGTGTTTTTCAAGAAGGGCTGCGATGGCCACAGCACCTGAGGGTTCGACCACGATCCCTGCTGTCTGGAACAACAATTTCATCGCCCTGATGATGTTTTCTTCTGACACCAGCATGCCATCGTCCATGACAGGATACATATCTTCCAAAGCCTCGTCAACCGGTAGTCGGACTCCAATACCATCCGCTATGGTGTTTATAGTAGCATGTGTAATTTTTCGTCTTGCGCGCCACGACTCCAACATAGCTGATGCGCCCATTGACTGTACCCCCACCACACGGGTAGGCACTCCACTGTCTTTGAAAACTCTCCCGATACCGTTGATCAAGGCCCCGTTCCCCACGGGTACCAGCAAAACATCCAGACCGGTTATAGCGCGAATTAACTCTAACCCGATCGTGCCTGCACCGATGGCTGTTTCTACATCACAGCTATCTTCAACAAATCGATGATTATTTGTTAATGCCCATTGACGCGCTTCTTCTTTGGCTTCGTCAAAATCATCTCCACGTAAATACACGTCAGCTCCCAATGCACGCATGCGCGCAACTTTATACTCGTTTGCTTGCACAGAAGCAAATACGGTCACCGGAAGTCCTCGCTTGCGGGCTGAATAGGCGATCGCCTGACCAAAATTTCCAGCGCTGGCACATACCAACGGAGAATGGTACTGCTGAACTAACAAATCCGCTCCCCGTCCCTTAAATGATCTGATTGGATTAAGTGTCTCTACTTTAAGAAGTATTTTCGCTCCAAGTATTTCGCTCAGTGGCTCACATTCAAATTGAGGCGACTCAAGAAAAACGGGATCTATCTTTTCCCATGCCTGCTCAACATCCTGTAATGAAAACCGAGGCCTCAAAGTGTGGGACGATTTTGAATACCTTCCCTGATGATTTTTAATACGCGTTCCCGCTCCTCGCCTACCAATGTCAGTCGTGGGGCGCGAACATGTTCGGACCCTATGCCCGTTTCCTGTTCAGCCAGTTTAATATATTGAACCAATTTTGGATGTATATCCAATTCCAATAAAGGTAAAAACCATCGATAAATTTTTAACGCTTCTGCCAGCCTGCCAGCCTGAGTAAGTTTATAGATGGCTACCGTTTCACGGGGAAAGGCACACACCAATCCAGCTACCCATCCATGCGCTCCCAACACCAGTTCCTCCATAGCCAACGTATCTACCCCACAAAGAATCTTAAATCGATCACCAAACCGATTAATCATCCGTGTTACATTGCTAACATCACGTGTTGACTCTTTTACGGCTTGTATATTTTTACACTCGGTCAGTTCATCAAACATCTCAAGAGTCACTTCAATTTTGTAGTCTACTGGGTTATTATAAACCATCATCGGCAAGGACGTTTCACTCGCCACGGCTTTAAAATAAGCGACCGTTTCACGATGATCCGATTTATAACGCATGGGTGGCAACATCATCAATCCGGTGGCCCCACACCTCCCGGCTTCCTGTGCCAATTTTACCGCTTCCCGCGTGCTGCCTTCCGCAATATTCATCACCACTGGCACCTGACCCGCTACTTTGTCTACCGTAAATTTCACCAGATCAAACTTCTCTACGTTATTTAACACACTGGCTTCACCCAAGGTGCCACCTAATATGACGCCATTGACACCGGCCGCTAACTGGGCCTTTAGATTTCTTTCAAACAAAGCGAAATCCAGCCGATCGTCAGCAGTAAACTTGGTGGTAAGAGCGGGATAAACCCCATGCCAGGAAACACTCATAATGACTAAAAGTTAAAACTCAAATATAGTAATCCCCCCTATTCATCGTTGATTATCCATTAAAATCCTTTGAGAATATTGTACTTTTAAGCCTGACATCCAAGCCCGCATGAATCAGCAATTAAATGATCTGGAAAGACAACTGAATGATATCTCGCGACAGCAGCAACGCCTGCAGGCAGAGATTCAGCAGATTCAAAAAGTGATTATTGATTTAAAAGAAGGGAAGATTGATGAAAAAGTAGAAATCAAACCAGTCACCCAGCCGATTACAAATCCGCCAGTTACAAAATCCGATCCCCCGCCAGTCGCCAAGGTCATAAAGCCCCAACCCAAAAAGAGGGCCATGGAGGATTTTATCGGCACCAATCTCTTAAACAAAGTTGGCATTGCTGTACTGGTTATTGGAATCAGTTTTGGAGTCAAATATGCCATTGACCATCAGATGCTTGATCCGCTGACGCGAATAATTTTAGGATACCTGGCCGGAGCAGCCATTATTGGCTTTGCCCTGAAACTGAAAAAAAATTATCATGCCTTCAGTGCCGTATTACTCAGCGGTGGAATGGCATCTCTGTATTTTATCACGTTTGCTGCCTACAATTTTTATGAATTTATTCCTCAGACGGCTGCCTTTATCCTCATGGTTGCCTTTACCGCCTTCACTGTTTTTGCAGCGATGCAATACAATCTTCAGCTAGTGGCTGTGATTGGATTGGTGGGTGCCTATGCAGTACCATTTATGCTCAGCGATGGATCTGGCAGAGTCCTGATTCTGTTTAGCTATATGACCGTCATTAACGTTGGGATATTGGTTATCTCTTTTCTACGCACCTGGCGGGTTCTGTTTGCTTTGGCTTTTGCCCTGACATGGATTATATATGGCAGTTGGATGGTCAGTAGCTACCAGCAAGAAAAACACTTTTGGCTGAGCTTGACCTTTGCTACAGCTTTTTTTATTCTTTTCTATATTGCTTTCTTAGTTGGTAAGTTTTTAAATCGGGTCAAACTAACCATCGGAGACATATCGTTGGTGCTCCTCAATTGTTTCATTTATTTCGGTTCCGGTTATGCAGTTATCAATAACCACCCTCAGGGAGAAATATACCTGGGTCTCTTCACTGTTGTAAATGCGGTCATCCATTTTGGTGTGGCTGTGTTTATCTACAAACGTTTACAGGAATCAAAAGACACATTTTATTTTGTTGCCGGACTGGTGTTATCCTTCCTGACGCTGGCTGTTCCTGTACAATTGGAGGGGAATTGGGTGACTCTTATCTGGGCTCTCGAATCCTGCTTACTGTTTTGGATTGGCAGAAGTAAAAAGTTTACTACGTATGAATTACTATCCTACCCTTTACTGGGATTATCATTTTTAAGCCTGCTTCACGATTGGCAGAGCCTGAGCTTATACTACTCTGACTATATTTATTATGACGATGTGCAGCTACAGATTACTCCGCTTTTCAATATTTACTTTCTCACAACACTTTTGGTGGCATCTGCCTTTGCCTTCTTTACCTGGTTTGTTTACCAAACCGGGCCATCGGATACTTCCAAAATTCTGAATGCTGTGTTGCCGATATTAAAATATCTGTTGCCCATTATGAGCGTGCTGATTTTGTATGTCGGTTTTTCACAAGAAGTATCGCTTTACTTTACTCAGCTTTTTAAAGGTTCAGCTATTAAGACCCAGGGAGTAGACGGATACACGGACTACAACTATGACTGGAAATATTTTCGCGGCTTATGGCTGATCAATTACTCCTTCATGTATTTTGGTTTGCTATGGTTGGCAAACCGATTGACCATTCATCACCCAGTCGTTAGCAAAGTTTTGTTAGGGGTAAATAGTTTCATTATTCTGATCTTTCTTTCAACAGGTTTGAATAACCTGGAATCACTTCGTCTGAGCTATCTACTGCCATCTGAAAGCCTCTATCACCATGGTTTTTGGAATATTGGAATACGCTATATCTGCTATGGTATTGTAGCCACAATCCTGTTCATCAACTACCTCATCGCTTCCTGGGAAGCAATGCCCCCGGTGATCAATAAAATAGAACGCCTTGTTTGTCATTTTGCTATTCTCACGATGCTCAGTAGTGAATTGCTGTCGCTGCTGGAATTAAATGGCGTTGACAACGGATTTAAATTAGCTCTTACGCTTTTGTGGGGAAGCTATGCGTTATACTTAATTATTTGGGGGTTTGCGAAGGAACAATCCTATTTGCGCGTGGCAGGTATTGTGCTTTTCGCCATTACGTTGCTTAAATTGTTTTTCTACGATATGGACGAAATGGGTACCATCGCCAAGACGATTGTATTAATGGGCATGGGTGTGCTCCTGTTAGTTGCCTCCTTTGTCTATAATAAACGAAAGAGAAAAGCGGAAGAAACAACCAGTCAAACAAACCTGCCTCATGAAACAAACGACTAGTCTGCTGATCGCAATCATTTTAACCTCAGGGGTGAAGGCCCAGTTTGGATACCAACGTCACATAGCACCGGTAGATTCAAGCGGATGGTATGCCATTGAATTGAATGAAGCCGTTCTCACCAGACTATATACTAATTATCGAGATATCCGCGTGTTTGCTGAAAATGATACGCTGGAAGTACCCTATGTCTTAAAAGTTTCGACAGATCAGTTTCAACGCGAGCCTGTCTTGAGTGAACCCTTCAATCTCTCGCGGCAAGGAAAAAATCTTTACTTCACCATTCAACCCATTGCCGAAAAACCAGTGAATGGTGTTCGATTGTCTTTTGAGGAAACTAATTTTGATGGTTGGGTGACCGTGGAAGGAAGTAATAACCAAAAAGATTGGTTTGAACTGGTCTCACAAAAACGGATTATTTCCTTACAGGATGAAAACATTGTCTACCAGTCTACCTCGGTTGATTGGCCCGTGTCGCGTTACAATTTTTTGAGATTTACCATTTCAGCTGACCGAGAATTAACACTAAATCCCGTTCAGTTTTCGTCTGTCAAGCGAAGAATTGGATCGTTTGATCAGTTTGAGTATCCAATCAAAGCAGTTACGCAAAAGAAACAAACAGAAGCTCTCATCAAATTTAACTCTACCCAACTCATTTCCAAGCTTGTCATTCAGCCTGAAAAAGGACAAAAGTTCTATCGCAATTTTCGGGTGGAAGGTGTCACCGATAGCGCCCGAGCCGAGACCGGGTGGGTATACTATAAAACAACCCTCCATTCAGGTGTATTGACTTCTGATGTCTCTGATACCATTCAGTTTGAACCAATCCTTTGTTCGCAAGTATCCCTCATCATTGAGAACCAGGACAGTCCTCCGATTAAATTAAAGTCGTTAACTACCTGGTCTCCCAAGGTCCACTTGATTGCTTTTTTAAACAAAGGCAAGCATTGGCTTCGGTACGGAAACAAGCTTGCACAGCCACCCAGATATGATCTTTCACATTTCGAAAATGAAATCCCTGATTCGCTGCCATTCATAGAGATCATGGAAGAGGAAGTTATTTCAACGAATCCCGAAATTCGTGAGCAGCCCTGGTTTCAAAGCAAAAACTGGCTGTGGGCGATTATGTTTTCAGTCATTGCTCTATTAGGATTTTTCACTGTGCGGATGCTTCGAAAAGCCTAAGCACGTTTTAACTCAACCACTGTAATTTCAGGGGGCATTCCCACGCGGCCAGGATATCCGAGATATCCAAACCCTCTGTTCACATAAAGATGTTGGTTACCTTCGGTATACCATCCAGCCCACTGACGGTAGGCATACTGCGAAGGGCTCCATTTAAAATTTCCCATTTCAATACCAAATTGAAACCCATGAGTATGGCCAGCAAACATCATGTCAATATCTGGAAATTGGGGGCGCACTTGTGCATCCCAATGGCTGGGGTCATGTGATAACAAAAGCTTGACAGCTGCTTCCTGAGTGCCTTGGTGGGCCAAGTCAAGCTTGCCATACTTCGAAAAACGACCCGCACCCCAATTTTCGTTGCCAAGGATGGCCAGCTTTTCTCCGCCCTGGGAAATAATTCTATTCGAATTCATTAGTAAATCAAACCCCAACAACCGATGTGCTTCGATCAGATCGGCAAAGTTTTGTCGCTTTTCTTCCTGGGTATTCCACGATTTGTAATCGCCATAGTCATGGTTACCCGTCACAGAATAAACACCTAAAGGGGCTTTCAATTTCTTAAATACATCAATGTATTCCTTTACTTCACCCGATTCGTTGTTCACCAGATCACCCGTAAAAAAAATCAAATCCGGCTTTTCGCTTAGCGCCATCTCCACTCCTCCTTCAACGGCTGTTTTATTCCAAAAACTACCTGTATGAATATCACTCAGGTGCACCAACCGAATTCCATTAAAAGAAGTGGGCAGATTTTTAAGAGAAATACTCGTTCTTCTTACCCGATAATCATGTGCCCCGGAAAGAATGCCATAGGCCATCGTACCAAAAGGAACGGCCGTAGCCACCAGAGCTGCTTTGGATAAAAATTCTGAACGGGATATTGTTTCTCCAGCAATTGGATCAGAGGTGCCTCGATAAAATTGTTTAACAATCCACCGAAAGCCGCGGGAAAGATCATCCGCAAAAACGAATAATAATCCAAAAAGTTTTGAAAAATAGACAGACACGATACCGGTGATCATCCAGTTCCTGACGTTGGCACTAATGGCATAAGGATCTCCCAATGCCCACCAGAAAAGGATAACAAGAGTGAGGATGGTTGGGAACCAAAAAAGCAGATACCAAAGAAGTTTCCAGTTGCTGGTTTTGGCAAGGGTTATTACAGCCTGAAACAAGTACCAGTCTATCAGTACTAAAACAAAAAGGACCATCACCAGGGTTATCATACGGGCACGCATAAAAGAAAAGTCGTCTTATAATCAGACGACTTTTAAAACAAAATATTCTAAAGATTAAATACTTTTAACAACATTGCTCTGTCCTTCCTGACTTGTAGGCCAAATACGTGCTTTCAGCAAAGCAGCCATGAGGTACATGACCGGAACTAAAAACAATGTTAGAAATGTACCAAAAATTAAACCGAAGATCATGGTCCATGAGAGAGGCCCCCAAAAGGCGACATTATCACCACCAAAGAAAATATGAGGGTTTAAGTCAGTAAATAGTGTCACAAAATCGATATTCAAACCCACAGCTAATGGTATCAGTCCTAAAGTAGCAGCCATAGCAGTGAGTAATACAGGTGTCATCCGTGTTTTTGAAGCCTCTATAATTGCTTCCTTGAGAGGCACACCTTGTGTTCGCAGCAAATCCGTAAACTCGACCAATAAAATTCCATTCCTCACCACAATTCCCGCCAAGGCCATTATCCCTACCCCAGACATTACAATTGAAATTTCCATTTTGAATAATGAGAAGCCAATGAGAACTCCAATGATGCTAAATAGAATTTCAGACAAAATGATTATCGGTTTGCTTATGGAGTTAAACTGAGTCACAAGTATCATAAAAATCAACCCAAATGCTACCATGGCCGCCACACCCAAAAACGCTGTTGTTTCTGCTTGATCTTCTTGTTCACCAGTCATACGGATCGTTACTCCATCAGGAGATTGGAAATCGGATAGCTTTGACTGAATGTCTGCCACTACTTCGTTTGCATTAAAACCGCCCAGTACATTTGATGAAAGAGAAATGACTCTTTTTTGATCAATTCTTGTAATACCTGCGTAGCTATTAGAAAATTCAACTTTTGCAATCGCTGACAAAGGTACTTGTCGTACCATCCCACCTGAAGCCATATCACGGTACGTTAAAGGCAAATTCATCAACGTATTAATATCGTTACGTTGAGCCTCGTTGACCCGAAGGGTAATCTCATAATCATCATTATCATCCCGAAATTTTGATATCTCGCGGCCATTGATTGCTGTGTTTAGAGCCATCCCGATTTGAGCTGTTGAAATACCCTCCCGATTAGCCTTTTCCCGATCAATGCTAACAATTATCTCAGGTTTATCACTTTGAAAATCTGACTTCAATTCCTCTACACCAGGAATCTGCAAGGAATCTAAATAGCGTTTAGCACGAGTTGCAGAAGCGACCAATAGATCAAAATCTTCAGAAGCTATCTCAATATTTATTGGCTTTCCCGTTGGTGGGCCATTAGCCTCCTGATTAACAGATATCTCAACACCCTTTACCCCTCTTACCGCCTCCCGAATCTTATCCAGATAAACTTTGGTCGACTGCCCATCTCGCTCTGCAAAAGTGACAAAAGCGACACTTACCTTTCCAAGATGTGGTTGTGCATTTGAGCCTGCGAAGGGATCCTCCGCAGCACCAATGGCTACGTTAGAAATAATTGATTTAACAACCTTATTATCTCTACCTACCACATTCGCCACACGATCTTCTACTATTCGGGTAACTGAATCTGTAACTCTCTGATCTGTACCAATAGGCATCCGAACATAAGCAAAGATAAAGTTTGGGTCACCCTGTGGAAAGAAAACTACCGGAGGGTTACGTACCTGTGTAAACCATATTGAAAAGAAAAACAAGAAAACAACCCCCCCCACAACGAAAGCCGGATTCCAGCCTTCGAGGCACCATGTAACTAATTTCTTGTAGGCATCCTGAACTTTTGGCCAACCAGATGTCTGGAATCTGGAAATCACTCGCGACAAATAAAAGTGATGAAGCGAATAAATCCCAAACAAGAAAACTGCGAAATTTCCTAATCCAAAAGCACCTGTTATATATGACATCAATGCTACCGAACCAAAAACAACAGCAGTGATTTTAAATCCTCTTGAAAACTTAGACTCTTTATGTTCATGATCGTGAACTTTCATAAAGTCTGCAGCAAACACAGGATTAATGATATAAGCTACCACTAATGAAGCTAATAACGCTACAATTAATGTTACAGGCAAAAAGAACATGAACTTTCCGATTACGCCCGGCCAAAACGCCAGCGGAATAAAAGGTGCCAGAACAACCAACGTACCAGACAATACAGGCAGGAAAACTTCTCCGGCAGCAATTTTAGCTGCTTTCCGGATTGGCACTTTACCATTATCAAACACCCGATGAGTATTTTCCACCACAACGATTGCGTCATCGACAACAATACCCAATGCCAATAAAAATGAAAACAAAGTCATCAGGTTTAAAGTAAACCCAATAGTAGGAAAGAAGATAAAGGCAATAAAAGCAGAGATTGGAACGGATAACCCTACAAAGATGGCATTGGTGGCTCCCATAAAGAACATGAGGATTATCGTCACCAAAACAAACCCTATGATTATGGTGTTAATTAAATCATGCAAAGTAATCCGGGTGTTATCTGATTGATCCGCGGTAATGGTGACATCAACACCCGGAGGCAGAACATTCTTTTCAAAGTTCGCCACAATCGTATTAATTTGATCGGAAGCAATAATCAGATTTTCACCACTGCGCTTAATTACATTTAAAGTAATCACATTTTTCTCATCCAATCTTGCAAACGACTCTTGCTCTTTATGTGAATCAACTACCTGAGCAATATCCTTCAGATATATTTTACCCCCCGTTGTCGAACCAATTACAATGTTAGAAATCTGCTCAGCCGAAGTAAACTCACCATTGACTGTTAACGAACGTTTCATTCCATCTACAGACAATTGACCTCCCGGGATAATAACATTTTCGCTGGCAACCGCCTGTTGGACGTCATCCAAACTGACTCCTGCCGTTGCTAGTTTAAACATATCAACATTTATTTGTATCTCTCTCGTCAGTGCGCCCACAATGTCTACCCGCCTGATTTCGCGGATGCCCTCAATGGCATCTTGCATTTGCTCAGCATATTCCTTCAATGTTTGTAAGTCAAAATCACCAGAAAGATTAACATTCATGATTGGTTGCTCCGAAATGTCAATTTCAATCACTTGCGGATCTTCTTTTAAATCTGATGGTAGATTAGGTTTAGCTCTATCCACAGCGTCCTTTACCTCCTGTTTGGCCTTATCTACATCAATGTCCGTTTCAAATTCTATTATTACATTCGAGAAGGACTGTACCGAGTTACTTCTCACTTTTTTTACTCCTGAAATGGACTTTACTTCTTTCTCGATCTCTTTCGTAATCAGATTTTCAATATCGGAGGGTGAAGCTCCCGGGTAAATTGTTGCTACGAAGATTTGCGGAAAGACTACTTCAGGAAAATTTTCCTTAGGAAGCCCAATGTACGTCAGAATACCTGCCAGACAGATAATGACCGTAGCTACATAAATACTTACTTTGTTATCAATTGCCCAACTAGTGGGTTTGAATTCCTTTTCAATGTCTTGCATAAATTTGTCTTCGATGGTTCTAAATGTTAGTTAAATTAAATTTTAATGAATTCACCATCATTCAATCCCTGATAACCAAATGTAATAACCCGATCACCTTCCTTGAGGCCGGTTTTAATCTCTGCAAGATTATTGTACACACCCACAACCTCCACCTTTCTTCTTCTGGCCACACTGTTGGGCGTATCTCCTTCAGCCACGTAAACTACCTTTTCACCGTTTATATCTTGAACTACATTTACAGGGATACACAGAGCTTGAGAACTAGTTTGAAAAACTACGCGTATTACAGCAGTCATATTAGGCCGCAAATCTGCCTGCGATGGTGCTAATTTTACTTCTACCGAAAAAGAACGTGACAAAGGATCAATATTTCTCCCAACAAAAGTTACGCGAGCCTCAATCGTTTTATCCAGATCCGGGAATGTCACCAAAACCTTATTGCCTTGTTTAATGGCTGTAACGTAAGCTTCTGATATCTTCGCTTTGATTTTTAAACTATTGGTGTTGACAACCCGAAAAACCGGAGCCCCGGGAGCAGCATTTTCTCCTGCTTTAACATTCACCTCCTCCACAGTTCCGTTGATTGGCGACTTAATGCGGCTCATATCTAACTGCTCATTGAGTAAGGCTAATCTTGCCTCTAAACTCTCTTTGTTATTTTTAGCTTGAAGGAATTGAACCTCCGTGCCAATTTTTTGATCCCACAAATTCTTTTGTCGTTCAAAAACGGTATTGGCCAATTCAAGACTTGCTTTCAATTCATCAATTGAACGAATAGTGATTTCGTTATCAATTACACCAAGTATTTGTCCTTTTTTTACCTGTTCTCCTTCTCGCACCAGAACTTTAGTAATCACACCTATAGTTTTCGAACTTACCATCACATTCTCCTCTGATTCGACTACTCCTTGCGTTTGAACAAAGTGATCAAACGCACGCGTAGTCAAAACTGTGACCGATACATCTTTACGTTTGATTTTACTAACTGTATCCTCCGGCATCTCTTTTTCTAATGCCTCAATCTGCTTTGCTAAATCGGCTTGTTTCGCTTTTAAAGCGTTCAGCTTAGTCTGCTTATCGCCTCCGCAGGAAATCAGACCAAAAATAAATGCCAGACCAAAAATCGTATTTATTGTTTTCATAAGTTAAGTATTCAAGGGGTTTAATTCTGTATTACTGGATTTAGCTTACCATAAGCTTTGTCGATGTCCACTTTGGCTACCAGCGCATCGTACAAAGCATTGTAATAATTGATTTGGGCTTCGCGTAAACTTGATTCCGCCTCGATTACCTCGAGGTTTGAGCCTACGCCTTGCTCGTATTTAATTTTTGTGACACGGGCTACATTGGCTGCCAAATCCATATTCTCTCTTTGAGCGTTCACCGTTCGAACAGCATTCTCCAGATTGATTCGGGCTTGTTTAACTTCCAATTCAATAGCTGACTCCATTCTCTTGGTGGAATTTTCCAGTTTTAGAAGATTCAATTTGGACTGCTGAACCTGGTAATTACGCTGAAGGCCACTAAAAATGGGGATATTCAGGGATACGCCAAAAAGAGAGTAACCATACCACCTGTCAGGACCGATTTGACCATTATCTTCAATAGCCGAATTGGTTTTGAACAAACCCGAAATCGTAGGTGATTGTGTAGTATAACCTAGATTAGCAAAAGCCACTAGACTAGGAATGCCTGCCGCATACTTGTTTTTCAAATCTAACTCTTGAAGTTTCCGGTTAGTCTTTAGTATCTGATAGTCCCATCGGGCATTAAAATCTAGTTCACTAGTGTATGTTCCCAACTCCGGAGGAGTTATTTCTTCCAGTGTTCCCTTCAAAGCAATCGGCTCACTCATGGGGTAATTCATCTGAAACTTTAACAACTCTATTGCCAAAACCTGTAGGTTTATAAACTTAATTCGTTCCGTCACCAGATTATTGTATGTGACCTGTACACGATCCACCTCGATTTTCTCAGCAAATCCATTTTGATTTAATGCTTTGGTTGTTCTCAAAAGCGAATCAATCCTGGCGATATTGGAATCAAAAAGCTTGACGCGTTCCTGATTGGTAATAGCCAGGTAATATGCTTTAGAGACGGAACTGATGACCTGTTCACGTGTTTGACCTGAAGTTTTAACAGACAACTCTTTGAATGTATTGGAAGCTTGCAAACCCACCAGATAGGAACCATTGAAAAGAATTTGATTGATATTAATTCCGGCATCTCCTGCGCTTCGCAATTGAAAAAAGTTTTGTGCAGAAACTACATCCCCAATCTGGATACCTGGAATGCCACTCAGATCACCCAAAAATCCACCAGACCCGGTATAAGTCGCAAAGAAGCGTCTCAGTTTCTCATTATGCTGAACACCTACCGAGGCATCAATTTGTGGTAATCCAATTCCAACCGTTTCACGTACCTTTGCTTTCGCTATGTTTTCATCCAATTGGGAATTTTTAATTTCGATAGAACTTTCCAACGCATAACTAATGCATTGCTCCAGCGTAAATGATTGTGGTGTTTGGGCTGCCAACGGTAAAATGGCCGATACCCACGCGATCACTAGTAATAAAACTTGTTTCATACAGTCACTTTAGTAATAGATTCGTTTTTATATTTCTCTTTATTTTTCAAAAAAAGTTTCCAGCCCTTTTCGGTACAGAGTCCGTGTACAAAAAAATCAAACATGTGTATTTGTACTTCTACAAAATTGAATTTGTCCTTCGAAAAAATCTGATCATTAAAGGAAGCTTCAATCAAAAGAACTCGCATGACCGCAATGATCTCCGGATTAATCTCTGCTCGGAAATATCCTTCCTGCTGCCCTTGCCGGATGTTACGCACCACGGATTCTTTTATAAATTTCTCTTTAAAATCCTGCCACAAGCCCCAGGCACGCGGATGATACTTTTGAAGATCAAACAATAAGGAAGGATTCATATCTTCGAAATCGCGTTTCAGACAATGTGAAATGCGGTTTAGCTCTTCCACGGCATTTTTGGAGGTGGAGGCTATATGACTATACTCTTGTAGGTCTCGGTCCAGATGCAATTGAGACATATGCATCACCAACTCATCTTTATCGGCAAAATGCTGGTAAAGTGTTTTCTTGGAAATTCCAAGATGGCGTGCAATATCATCCATTGAAACACTGCGGATGCCGTATTTCATAAAGAGGGTTTCCACCCCTGCCAGAATCTTCTCTTTGGTGCTATGTTCTTCCATAAAGGCCGCAAAACTGGGGAAACTTTTCGAATATCCAAAGTTTCCACGGTTTCCATAACGGCCTTTTTAGTATTTGGTTGGGGGATTTCTAAGATTTTTTTGTTAAAATTTTCATTTCTGCATCTCAATCGGTTGCATGGCCGGATGGCTCAACGGGCTTCTTCTTTTCTTCCCAGCGGCACCACTTATCTTTCATACGAATCTTAAATTGCTCCCTTTCTTCCGGACTCATGGTGCTGATCCGATCCTTCCAGTAGCCCCGCGAACGTCCGTGACTCTTTCCTCCCTTCCCTCCAAAACCTGAAAAGAATATCTTGCTCAAAACCAACAGCCCCAGTGTTTGCCAATAGGTTAAAAGCGGTCCTCCAAACAAATCAGGTATCAGCCAATTCCATAGAAGCATGGTCACGTAGGTAAACACGCCAATACCAACAATCCCCAACACAATCATTCCCGCTATTTTATATCCCTTCTTCATATCCCAATTCATTTAATTATTTTTTATACTAACCGTCAACTACATCGTTATAAAATTTTTGCAATCTTCTGCGCAACGAAAGGATCGCATACCGCTTTCGTGAAAGCAAGGTATTGATAGACACTCCTGTCTGATCAGAGACTTCCCGAAAACTTTTCTCTTCCATTTCATTCAGAATAAAAATCTCACGTTGTTCCGTAGGCAGTTCGTCCAGAGCCATCATGATCTCTTCCCAAATAGCTTCTCTTAGCATAGAAGATTCAGGCGTATTGCCCAGATCCGGTAAAATATCCTGTAAGGACAAGGGCACGTCCTCATCGGCCGCGAATGTTCCCTCCAGATCGCTGCGCTGGGGGCGACTGGCCTCACGTCTGTAGCGATCTATGATTTTGTTTCGAGCTACGCTATACAGCCATGAAGTAATGCGATCCAATGACTCGATTCCATCAAAACCTGTCACAAATTGGACAAATACATCCTGTAAAATATCCTCCGCTTCCTCCGTAGAAGATACCCGGCCGCGAATAAAGCCCAGAAGTTTATCCTTTTCTTTTAAAAAAGTATTTTGTTGGATTGATTCCTGCATGGTCAGGGACAAAGGTACCGCACGTTGCATACACCTGGATAGACGAAGGCTGTTTCCTTTTATTTTATTCGATTCAGTATTCAGTGGCACTCCCCTCTTGAATTCAGCGCCTTTGTATCTTTGCCGGGAGATGAAGCATCAGACCTTGAGAGTTTTGCCATGATCAACCACCATCATTTGTCTTTTGGTGAAGCGATGCTACACTATACCCAATCCGGGAAGGGTGAAAAAAAATTGCTTCTCTTTCACGGATTTGGTCAAAACAGACATGCTTTTGAACAATGGACCGAATATCTCGGCCATACTTATACCCTTTACTCGTTTGATCTCTTCTTTCATGGCCAAAGTCATTGGCCGATGCGCCAGCCATTGAAAAAATCTGATTGGAGAGAAATCATCACAATATTTTTATCAACTCATCACATTCATTCTTTTGAAGTAGCGGGGTTTAGTATGGGAGGAAAGTTTGCACTCTTGACATTGGAGTGGTTTCCTGACCGGGTTAATCACCTTATTTTAATGGCACCCGATGGTATCAAAACAAGCTTCTGGTACAGCTTGGCAACGTATCCATGGGCCGCCCGAAGCCTTTTCAAGAGCATGATTCTAAAACCTTCCCGGCTTTTCACATTGATCACCCTCCTTCGGAAGTTTCAGTTGGTAGATAAAGGGTTATTGCGCTTCGCGGAGTCTCAGATGAGCACGGAAGAAAAACGCAGACGGGTCTACTATTCGTGGGTGTATTTCAGGCATTTAAAATTCAACGTACATCAAATTGCCTCGCTTTTAAACACCTCTGACATTCCATTAACCATGATTGCCGGACAGTTTGATCGTGTTATCAAACCGCAAGACATGAAAAGGTTTTGTCAGAATGTTAATCGTGCCAGGTATATTGAAATAGAGAGTGGCCACAACGAATTGATTAATAGAGTGTTGCCCAACATCTGGTAGGTCAGTAATGAATTTTAAAATCGTATCAACAATACAAAAATTGCCTGTATTTTTACAGCCTAATTCTTCTCAAAATCCATGATTTTATTCTTTCGCGGTGCTTCCCCTCTGATTTACGCAGTTGGGCACACGCACTCTTTTTCCGTAGCTGAACTGGAAAAGCTGGTCTGGCTTTTTGGTGGAGCAAACCCTCAACCTGAAAAAGTATTATCCGGTTTCTTTCTGGGGCCACGGAAAGAAATGGTCACTCCCTGGAGCACCAATGCGGTGGAGATCACCCAAACCATGGGTATGGCCGGGATTGAGCGTATAGAAGAATTTTTGGCCGTTGACAACGGTTCCGCACCACATGATCGCATGCTTCAGCGATTATACACAACATTGGATCAGGAGTTGTTTACCATTCACCATACACCTGAGCCTATTTACGAGATAGATGACATCAAAGCCTATAACGAAAAAGAAGGATTGGCTCTTAGTCAGGAAGAAATCGATTACTTGAATGATGTCAGTTGGAAATTAGGTCGGAAGCTTACTGACAGTGAAGTATTTGGATTTAGTCAGGTAAACAGTGAGCATTGCCGTCACAAAATTTTCAATGGCACCTTTATTATCGATGGAAAAGAAAAAGATTTTACACTTTTTCAATTGATAAAAAAAACGTCCAAAGAAAATCCCAATTACCTTGTTTCAGCTTACAAAGACAACGTAGCCTTCATCAAAGGTCCGCGGGTAGAACAGTTTGCTCCTTCCCGGCAGGATATGCCTGCCTTTTTCAGCATCAAAGATTTTGATGCCGTCATTTCACTCAAAGCGGAAACCCATAATTTCCCCACTACGGTAGAGCCATTCAACGGAGCCGCTACGGGTGGAGGTGGTGAAATTCGAGATCGACTGGCCGGTGGTAAAGGTTCCTTGCCTCTCGCTGGAACGGCCGTTTACATGACTTCCTATCCACGGTTGGAAAATGGCAGAGCCTGGGAGAAAAAATTTAGCCCACGTCCATGGTTATACCAAACCCCTGCTGAAATTCTGATAAAAGCTTCCGATGGTGCAAGTGACTTTGGAAATAAATTTGGTCAACCCCTGATAGGTGGAAGCGTTCTCACATTTGAGCATTTTGAAAATCAGAAAAAATTTGGGTTTGATAAAGTGATTATGCTGGCCGGAGGTGTGGGGTATGGCAAAGAAAAAGATAGTCAAAAGGAAAAATTACAAGCCGGTGATAAAATAGTGCTGTTAGGCGGAGACAATTATCGCATCGGAATGGGCGGTGCCGCGGTATCTTCGGTAGTTACCGGAGAGTTTGGAAATGCTCTGGAGTTAAATGCGGTACAGCGATCCAACCCTGAAATGCAAAAACGGGTCATGAATGCCATTCGGGCGCTGGTAGAATCCGATCATAACCCTATTGTATCCATACACGATCATGGGGCAGGTGGCCATCTCAATTGTTTTTCTGAACTGCTCGAAGATACCGGAGGGACGATTGAAATGGATAAGTTACCGGTCGGTGACCCCACTCTTTCCGACAAGGAAATTATCAGCAATGAGTCTCAGGAAAGGATGGGTATTGCCATCAAAGCTGCGGATGTTGGTATCTTACAGCGAGCAGCCGAACGCGAACGTGCTCCCATGTATGTTATCGGAACAGCTACCGGTGATCGGCAATTTATTTTCCGTCACACTCAAAAACAGACACAACCGGTTTCACTAGCCATAAGTCATCTGTTTGGATCTTCTCCCAAAACCGTCCTGCATGATGTCACACAAACAGAGAGTTATCAGGAAGTTACGTATGACATACAGCACATCGAATCTTATCTTGATCAGGTACTGCAATTAGAGGCCGTTGCCTGCAAGGATTGGTTGACCAACAAAGTGGATCGTTCGGTTACCGGACGAGTGGCCACACAACAAACCTGTGGCCCTATTCAATTACCATTGAATAACGTCTCGGTGATGGCATTAGACTTTACATCTCATAAAGGAATTGCCACCGGAATAGGTCATGCGCCAGCCGTTGCTTTGATCGACCCTGTGGCGGGTAGCCAACTTGCCATAGCCGAAGCCCTGCTAAATATGGTATGGGCTCCTTTAACGCATGGATTACAGGGAGTTTCGTTAAGTGCGAATTGGATGTGGCCGGCAAAACACTCCGGTGAGAATAGCCGACTCTATCAGGCGGTGGAGGCCGTGAGTGATTTTGCCTGTCAATTAGGAATCAATATCCCTACGGGTAAGGATTCATTGTCAATGACTCAAAAATATCCGGATGGCGAGGTTGTTTTTTCTCCTGGCACAGTGATCATCTCTGCTGTAGGGGAAGTGGCTGATATCCGTAAAACGATATCTCCCGCCTTGAAACCCGAGTCAGGTTCGCAATTGATTCACATCGACTTTTCGGGTGATTCATTAAAACTGGGAGGCAGTAGCCTGGCTCAGGTTGTCAACCTCTTGGGAAACCGTACCCCATCGATTACCAACGCTGACTATTTTAAAAGGGCTTTTGAAGCCACTCAATCGCTGATTCATCGTGAGTTGATTCTGGCGGGGCATGACATTTCTTCTGGTGGATTGATCACCACACTTCTGGAAATGTGCTTCCCTGTTCCTTCTGTTGGGATAGAACTTTCATTAGACTCTTCAGATGATTTGATTAAAAAACTTTTTAGCGAAAACCCCGGAATTGTCATACAGGTAAATAATTCGCTCGCGCAGGAGTTACTCGAACTGCATAAAATCAAATTTTCGGTTATTGGAAAAATAACCCATACAAGAATCTTAACCGTTGGAGAAAAGCGGTTTTCGATAGATGATCTTCGGAAAAAATGGTTTCATACCTCATTTCTCCTGGATAAAATTCAGCGCACAAAAGGACATGCGGAAAAACGAAAGGCCAACATCTTCGACCAACCACTTTCGTTTAAGTTTCAACCTGCTTTTAACGGAAAGTTTTCAACCTATGGCATTGATCCTGCCAGAAGGATACCCAGCGGACTAAGGGCGGCTATCATTCGTGAAAAAGGTGTGAACGGTGATCGGGAAATGGCCTATGCGCTTTACCTGGCCGGTTTTGATGTAAAGGATGTTCACATGACCGATTTAATGACTGGTCGCGAAGATCTGAGTGAAGTTAACATGATCGTTTTTGTGGGAGGATTCAGTAACTCCGATGTGCTGGGTTCCGCCAAAGGATGGGCCGGTGCATTCTTGTATAATCCAATGGCGAAAGCTGCACTGGACAACTTCTACCAACGGGAGGATACGTTAAGTTTGGGGGTTTGCAATGGCTGTCAGTTGATGATGGAGCTAGGTTTAGTTTATCGTGAACAAGAACCAAGTGCTCATCCGAAAATGCATCACAATGGATCTGGTAAATTCGAATCAACTTTTATCAATTTGACCATCCCAAAAAACAACTCTGTCTTGCTTCATACGTACGAAGGCGCCCGGTTAGGGGCATGGGTTGCTCATGGAGAAGGAAAGTTTGAATTGAAGAGTCATACCGGTTATCAAATCGCTGCTACTTACTCGTACGAAACATATCCGGGTAATCCCAACGATTCAGAATTCGCAGTGGCTGCGCTGAGTTCTCATGATGGCCGTCACCTGGCCATTATGCCTCATATTGAGCGTTCACTCTTTCCCTGGAATTGGGGATACTACCCACCTGATCGCAAACAGGATGAGGTTGGCCCGTGGATAGAAGCATTTGTAAATGCACGGGAATGGGTAAAAAGAAAACGAGGTAATCAGCGATGATGCGCTTCGTGGCTTTGGCACCTGTCGCTGACCACCTCCTACATCAGAATCTTCCAAATTTTAATGTTGCGCTATACGTCCAGTTTGTAAGATCATCATCCGTTAATCCACGCGCCTGACTGTCATAAGCCTTGCGGTAACTAATGCCCGGACTAAATCTCATCCACTTAAACAGATTTACTTCCAACTGAACCCCGGGTTCCGCAACCATAAACCAGTTTTCATCATAGACGGCATCATGGTCATATTGGTCATCGGAAAACCTTCGGTCGTATTGCATGGTGTATCCTGCTCCGGTAAAGAGATGGAAAACCAAATGAATAGAACGATTGGAGCGCCAAACCCACTCGGTTACCAGACCTGCCTGACCATAGGCATAGCTGAGTTTGGAAGAAGAAATCTCTCGGTGAATATCTGGCACCGGAATGTTGTTTGTTGTTACTCCGCCACCCAAACCCAGCATGACTCTCCTGTTAATAAAGACACCACCATAGATCATGGGCATATTTGCAAATTGCCCTCCAATGTGTGTGAATTTGTTGGAGATGGCACCATACCCTCCTACCCTGCCATGTTTAAAAATAGTCTGAATTTCCTGACCCAGCAGTGTAAAAACACTGGTGGTAAAAATAATCACGCAAATAATACGTCTCATAATTGTCTGTTTTGATACTCAGACAACTTAACTGCCATTCCCCCCTAGCAATCTTAAAAAAAATCAGACGTACAATGCCTCCTTTTGTTCGGCTACCTTATCACTTTCAATATACTCATCGTAGGTCATCAGCTTGTCAATAAAGCCGTTGGGCGAAATTTCAACAATCCGGTTTGCCACCGTATTGACAAATTCATGATCATGAGAGGCAAACAAAACCGTTCCCGGAAAGTCTTTCAATGCATTATTAAACGCTTGTATCGATTCCAGATCCAGGTGATTGGTCGGTTCATCTAAGATTAAAACATTAGCCCCGGCCAACATCATGCGTGAGGTCATGCACCGAACCTTCTCTCCTCCGGAAAGTACACTACACTTTTTAAATACCTCTTCTCCGGAAAACAACATCTTTCCTAAAAAGCCACGGATGTACACTTCGTCCTTGTTTTCCTCCTCTGCAAATTGACGAAGCCAATCTACCAGGTTATCATCCGATTGAAAAAAAGACTCATTGTTGACGGGCAGATAAGCGGTTGTTATCGTTTGTCCAAACCGAAACTCTCCTTTATCTGCTTTAAGCTCTCCCACCAAAATCCGGAACAAAGAAGTAACGGCAATACTCTCCTTGCTTAAAAAAGCAATCTTGTCTCCCTTATTTACAAACAGGTCTAAATCCTTAAAAATTCGGGTGCCATTCAACGAATAGCTGAGATTTTCGATTTGTAGAATCTGATCTCCGGCTGTTCGTTTTTGTTGAAAGATAATAGCCGGATATCTGCGGGTTGACGCCTGAATCTCATCCACATTAATTTTTTCGAGTAACTTTCTACGGCTCGTGGCTTGTCTGGATTTGGAGGCGTTGGCACTAAAACGGGCAATAAACTCCTGAAGCTCCTTTTTCTTATCCTCGGCTTTCTTGTTGGCCGAGCTTCGTTGTTGTAAAGCCAACTGACTCGATTGATACCAAAAGGTGTAATTGCCTGTATACAGCTTCACTTGTTTAAAATCAATATCTACCACATGGGTACATACGGTATCAAGAAAGTGGCGATCATGTGAAACTACAATCACGGTGTTCTTAAACTCTAGTAGAAAATCCTCCAGCCAGGTGATGGTTTGTAAGTCCAAATCGTTCGTAGGTTCGTCCAGTATCAAAATGTCAGGATTACCAAAAATAGCCTGGGCCAACAAAACTCTTACTTTTTGATTTCCGCTTAATTCATTCATCAGACGGAAATGATCTTCTTCTACAATACCCAAGCCGCTTAGCAAAGCTGCGGCATCCGACTGGGCATTCCATCCATCCATTTCGGCAAATTCAGCCTCTAATTCGCTGGCCCGCACACCATCGGCCTCTGAAAAGTCAGGCTTGGCATAAATGGCGTCTTTCTCTTGCATGATATTCCATAAGCGGGCATGCCCTCTCATTACGGTATCTATGACCGGTACTTCATCAAATTCAAAATGGCTTTGACGCAACACCGCCATCCGCTTTCCAGGTTCGATGCTTACTGATCCTCGTGTTGGATCAATTTCACCTGACAAAATTTTTAAAAAAGTGGATTTTCCCGCTCCATTCGCACCAATAACGCCATAGCAATTACCTCCGGTGAAATTGATATTTACATCTTCAAATAAGACTCGTTTTCCAAATTGCAGGGATAAATTTGATGCCGCCAGCATAGTTGTTTTAATAAAGGCTGCAAAGGTACAAAGACAAAGCGAGACTAGCAGTTGAGGCTACACAAGAAAGCCAGGATTCGCTTTTACAAAATATATTTCCTTAAAAAGTCATCAGTCCCAATCACTTCTATATCCGAAAAATAAAAGTCAGAATCATCTTCGGTAACAATCACTAAGCAACCAGAATTTTTAGCGGCATAATACTCCAGACCGTCTTCAAAGTCATAAATCTTTTGATTGGAGGAGGTTTCTCGCACCTCGGTGGCGCCCACATCGCTGATGCTTAACTTTTCTGTCAGCAAGGCTATTTTCCTTTTGGCCAACTCTGAGCCCGACTTTTTCTCAGCAAAATAAAATGCGATAGCCAAACATATAGGCGAGGTCCACACAGTATGCTTTTTTGAATCTGTCAGGCTTAGCAAGCGAGCTGCCTGAGGAAAAAGGGGATATTCCTTATTCAGTACTGCCACCAAAACATTTGCATCTAAAAAAATTCTCACCTCTTTGAAAAAAATTCCTTCTTTAAGGATTTACGTGTGCGGGGCTTTGTACGATATTCTGCCTGACCTTCAGACACCTGGCTAATCCAATCGGAAATGGGAAGCTCTTCCAGATTTTTGTAATGATGGGTAGTTATCTGACGATACAAAAACTCGGTAAGCCGGGATAAACTAACATTGTTTGCCTCCGCAAATTGCTTGGCTTTTTCAATAGTGCCAGCATCAAAACTAAGAGTGATTTTAGCATCCATAAAATTCTTTACGACAAAAATAAAAAAAAGATACGTAAATTAGCATAACCCTTCTTTAAAATGATACTTAAACTACTAAAATTTAGGTGGTTATGCGGAATTTCGCGCAGCATTGATAATGCCGAACATACTGCGGATGATAAGCTTCCGGTACTTGATTTCATAAATCTGATCTGATGCTGACCGGGCACGCAAATGCATCAGGGCATACTGTTGAATGGCGATCAAAGGCAGGACGATTTTCTCCCGAAGATGAACACTGTCACGGA
>ERZ1066130.66-NODE-66-length-61637-cov-22.765565_pt1 | contig 61637 bp, 53 predicted proteins | sample MGYA00382777_ERZ1066130 | MGnify/ENA primary metagenome ERZ1066130 (study PRJEB33369, sample SAMEA5778360) | biofilm metagenome | biome: Industrial cooling water; feature: Water cooling tower basin; material: Biofilm | place: United Arab Emirates | collected...
GAAACGGGTTAAAACCTTGATTGTAGTTAGCTTTAGCTAACTTAAGCTTTCAGCCTCAAATTTATTTGGAGGCTGTTGATCGCTTAGGTGCAAGATGTGAGTCAATCTAAAATCTAAAATCTAAAATTGAACTTTTCCGCTAAGATAACAAAGCAAACCGAAAGGTAACAGAATCGGGAAACGTCGGTGCAAGTCCGAGGCTGTGCGGCAACTGTAAGCGCGCGATCGCGAGCCAGAACACCTATATGTTACCAATAACCTCTAATTTCCTGCCTTACACGGGAAAGGAGCCTTAACCTAGATGCAAACTGTAGATACCATACCCTCCCAGTCCCTATCTCCCCTGCCCCTAAAACGCCCGCTATTGATGATCGGTCACGGTACCAGGGACGATGATGGACGGCAGTGCTTTTTAGATTTTGTCGCTGCTTATCAAGCATTGGACAATTCGCGCCCCGTCGTGCCTTGTTTTTTAGAACTCACCGGCCCGACAATTCAAGAAGGGATCGAACGCTGCGTCGAACAGGGCTATACTGACTTCTCAGTGCTGCCGGTGCTGTTATTTGCCGCCAGACACAATAAGTTTGACATTACCAACGAATTAGACCGGGCAAAGGCGAAATATCCCCAGTTAACCTTTCACTATGGGCGGCATTTTGGCATTACACCCGGTATTTTAGATTTGTGGCGCGATCGCCTCGCCGCCCTCGACTATCCCCAGATTGACAGAAAAGACACTGTTCTGCTATTTGTCGGCAGAGGTTCCAGCGATCCCGATGCCAACGGCGACGTATACAAACTCGCCCGCATTCTATGGGAAGGCAGCGATTACCTCACCGTTGAAACCTGTTTTATCGGCATCACCCATCCCCGTTTAGAAGAAGGTTTCCGTCGCGCCCGACTTTATCAACCCAAGCGTATCATCGTCCTGCCTTACTTTCTGTTTACAGGTCTTTTGGTGAAAAAAATCTTCGACATCACCGCCCAACAACAGGAACAATATCCCGATATTGCCATGACCTGCTTACCAGAAATGGGACTGCATCCCCAACTATTTTCCGTCATCCGGGAAAGGGAAATTGAAACCCAACTGGGACAGGTACAAATGAACTGCGAAATGTGCAAATTCCGCTTAGCAGCTGTTAGCAATAGTCACAGTCACAGTCACAGTCACGACCACGACCACGACCACCATCACCATCACCATCACCACGATCGCGACCACCCACCAATTGACCCCTATGCCAAATTAGAAGATTACCATCACAAAATTTGGCAAGCACCGTGAATAGGTAATAGGTAATAGGTAATAGGTAATAGGTAATAGGTAATAGGTAATAGGTAATAAAAAAGCTATTAGCCCATTACCTATTAGCAATTAGCAATTAGCAATTAGCAATTAGCAATGACCAAACAATTTACAGTTGGCGATAAAGTCCGAGTCGTAGCGCTGCCAGCCTACGTTAAAACAGCCGAACCAATGCCGATGCTGCGTCCCCCTGATGTGATTAGCATTGGGGAAGAAGGTATTATCCTGGATAGGCGACCTGGGGGGTATTGGGGAGTTCGCTTTGCCAGAGGCGCTTTCTTGATGGAAAGCCAATATATTGAGAAAGTATCAGTTGCCCCCCAAACTCACCAGTCTGACGCCGAAATATCAGATTAGCTCTTCTTCTTGTTGCATCGCTTCAATCAGTTGCAAGCCGCGAGGATCGCCAACTCGCAACAGCGAGGCTTTGGCGTCTTCTCGCACTCCCATATCTTCGTCTTCTTCCAAAACTTGAATTAGGGCGTCGATTGCACCGGCATAGACTACGTTAGAGGGAAGTTCGCGGCAGAGTTGCCCCAACGACCAAGCGCAGTTACTGCGAACTGCTGCTACTGGATCTTGAATTAAAGCTTCAATTACCGGGGGAACGGCTGCTACAACGGCATCGTAGCCTAGTTCTGCCATTTGGGCTAATCCACTGGCTGCCCAAAGTCGGACGGCGGAGATATCGGTTTTGAGGGCATCTAGGAGGGGGGCTAAGGCGCGGCGATCGCGGCAATTTCCCAATGCCCATACGACTCCCTTTCGCACGTAGCCGTTCCAGTCGCGGTTTAACTGGGCAATCAGCGGTTCAACTGCATCGGGGCTGGGATTTCGTCCCAAAGCATAAGCAGCACTTACCCGCACCAACGGACAAGCATCAGTCAACAAGCGAATCAGATGGGGAATAGCCCTTTCGTCCTGAATTTCGCAAAACGCTCGCGCTGCGATCGTTTTTTGTGGCGTGGCGCCAGATTCCAGTAACGCCAGCATCGCATCTGGATTGGGCTTGGTTTCTTCCGGTTCGGCATCGAGCGGATCTAGCCGATCTAAAGGACTGTCTAGATCGGCATCGGGATCGATTACGCTCAGGTCATCTTCGTCATACATATTTGTAAAATTACCATCAGCTGCGACCTGATGCCACCTGGCTTTTGAGGGGAAAACCGATCAATTTAGTGATTTAACCATCAAAAGCGACTCGGTTTGGTAGCCTAGCTGGTGATAAAGATTGACGGCGGGTTGGTTGGAGAGAAATACTTGTAGGCTGATTTGGCGATCGCTTCTCGCCCTAGCCCAATCTTCTGCATGATGCATCAAAGCCGTACCGATGCCTTGACGGCGGTGTTCTCTGGCGACGTAAAGCAAAAAAATGTGGGTGTGACGCGATCCTTTGAGCTGATCCACGGCGTTACCTAGCCAGAGGGAAGCGATCGCTTTTGCACTCTTGCCCGATCCGGCTTCCTCGTCTAAAAATTCTACCCACCACAGCGGCGTATCTTTGGACAAATATTGCTCTACGGTTTGAGCTAAATGGGAAAAATCTCTTCCTGGGTAGAACTCTTGATAAGTTAAGTGCATAAACTTTACCAGCATCGCCCGATCTAAACTCGATCCGCTGCGAAGCTGGTAGCCCGGTGGTAGCAAAATTGACATACCCAATTGCTAATTGCTAATGGCTAATTGGGTGAGGTAACTGAGGGCTGGGTTGCTACTGGTTCAGCTGCTGGTGCTTCAACTTGGGGCGCGGGGGCTGCCAAATCTGCGGGCAAAAAGATGCGGGCGCTGACTGCTACTAGCGCAACCAAAAACATCACCACAATTAAAAACGGAAAAACATACTGACGCAAGATAGGCATTGTTTTAGCAGTTGGAGGGAAATAATTTTTGTCACCATTTCTAATGGTAGAAGAGAAATGGTTTTTACTGCGCTTTTGTATTGGGTGCAAGGCAATATTGGTGAGATAGAAACCGGGTTTCTGGCGGCGATCGCGCTTTCTATGGCGAAGATGGTGGATAGAAACCGGGTTTCTGGCGGCGATCGCGCTTTCTAGGTCGAAGATGGTGGATAGAAACCGGGTTTCTGGGTGCGATCGCGCTTTCTAGGCCGAAGATGGTGGATAGAAACCGGGTTTCTGGGTGCGATCGCGCTTTCTAGGCCGAAGATGGTGGATAGAAACCCGGTTTCTTGGCATCAGCACGGCATTCACAACACTTTGCCCTTGGGGGGAAAATTTACTGATGCCGTGCCCCTACCGTCCTACTGTTGCTGGCGACGCTGAGATCTTTGTTGCCGCATTTGTTCCAGCTGCTGCCTTTGTTCAGCCGTCAGCAAAGCATCCATTTGTCGTCGGGCTTCTTGCCGAATCGCCCTCATTTGAGCTTTTTGCTCGTCGGTGAGGTTCAAATTTGGCCTACGGCGTTCTTGTCTGGCACGCTGAAGCTCTGCTTGCTGTTGTGAGTTGAGAACCCGATCGATCCTGGCTTTGGTTGATTCTCGGATTTGCCGCATTTGGCTTTGTTGCTGTTCGGTGAGGTTGAGGCGTCTGCCCCTTCCTTCACCTTGCCTTTCGGCTACCTCAGTAGGGAGGGCAGAAGCTGCTTGGGTGAAGACGGGTAGCACGGGGGCAGCTGCCAGTGCTAAAGCTAAAGCGGCAGGAATAACCAAGTGTAGTTTCTTCATCAAGTTAGTTTTGCTTGAACTGGTAGATTGCGATCGCAACACCACAGGCATCGGCGATCGCGTAGTTTAGACATCTACCAAAAGTGAAAGGTTCAAAAAATTACTCATCAATTCGATCGTCGAGTCCTGGTCTGGGCATGGGTGCGGTTTCGGCATTCCAAGGTGCAACCACTGGTAGCAAAATAAACGCCGGTATAGCTGCGGCAATCGTAATCAGGAAAAATACAGGCCACCCGGTGGCTTTTTGTAAAAAGCCAGAAGGCGATACCAAAATATCGCGGCTGAAAGCCATAAAGCTCGTAAGTAAGGCATATTGGGTAGCCGAATAGCGCTGGTTGCAAAGACTCATTAAATAAGCCACAAAACCCGCTGATACGATGCCGCCGCAGAAGTTTTCGACGTTGATGCCCAGTACTAATAATGGGTAATTTTTACCGGCGACGGCGATCGCAAAGTAACTTAAATTACTCAAAGCTTGCAGTGCGGCAAATATCCACAGCGAGCGATTAATTCCCAGCTTGCTGACGATCGATCCGCCCGCTAAAGTGCCGAAAATTGTGGCAAATAAACCCATCCCGCCGCGAATCGCGCCAATATCGGTTTGAGAAAAGCCTGTATTGAGCAAAAACGGCGTCGATAAACTGCTAAGTAAAGCATCAGCCAGGTTGTACAGGATGGCGAACAATAAAGTTAGGGCGCCCAACAGCAAACCATTGCGCTGAAAAAATTCTCCAAATGGCAATATTACTGCCTCTGCTAACGAGGCGGGGCGGTTGTGGTCTAAAACTGGTTCCGGTGCGAAAATTGTAGCCACAATTCCGATTACCATCAGCCCCGCCATTAATAGGTAAACGATAGGCCAAGGCATTTGATCCGCTAGGATGAAGGCTGCCGAACCCGTGACTAAAACGGCTATGCGGTATCCTAAAACGAAAACGGCAGCACCGGCGCCCATTTCTAGTTTTTCTAATACATCGGTGCGATAAGCATCGGCGGCGATATCTTGGGTAGCACCGAAAAAGGCTATAACTACGGCGTTGATAACTACAAGTTGCAACGCTTGGGCTGGTTTTTGGATTGCCATTGCCGCGATCGCGATCGCTAACACAATTTGGGTTAAAATCAGCCAGCCGCGACGCCGTCCCATAAATGGCGGCACAAACCGATCCAGCAACGGCGACCAAACAAACTTTAACGAATAAGGCAAAGCTACTAAATTAATCAGTCCGATTGCCGTAATATCGACGTTTTCTTTCGTCATCCAAGCTTGCAGGTTGCTTCTAGTCAACAAAAACGGCAATCCGGATGAAAAACCCAACAATAAAAGAGCCGCCATTTTGCGACTCTCAAATACTTTTAACCAAGATTGAACAGCTTTCAAACGATCCTCCCTCTAGAGGTAACTCCTGTAACATGGAGAGATTTTCCCACAGGAGAGAACCTTTGTCCGGAGACGTGCTTATCGCGCTGAGGAAGTGGTAGCTGCTTTGATCGGCGCGTCTAGCCGACGCCAGACGCCAACTAATACGCCTTGTACCTGAACTTGGTCGGCGGGTGCTTCAATCGGGGGATATTTGGGATTGGCGGGTTTGAGGGTGACTTTCTCGCCTCGGCGGTAAAACCGCTTTAACGTGGTGCCAACTCCTTCTACCCTAGCCGCCACAATCGCACCATTTTTGATTTGACTCGGTTCTGATACGGGCTGCATGATTGCCATATCGCCATCGGCGATCCGATCTTCGATCATGCTGTCACCCATTACCCGCAGCGCAAACGATCGCGGCGGGAAGAATAAACTGGAAAAATCGAGTCGTTCTACCGTGTCCGTATGGGGTTCGACTAAACCACCGGCAGCGATCGCTCCTAAAACCGGAATTCCTCCCGTGTTTTGTTTTAAAATCCGAATCGTTCGGGCTTGCCCATCTGTCCAATCAATGTAGCCTTTAGAACGTAAATGTTCTAAACGACTCTGAACCGGCGCCGGTGACCTTAAGTTCATCGCCCGCATCATTTGCCGAATCGAAGGTGCGTGTTGATGTTGGTGAATGTAGTCTACCAACCAATCGTAAAGTTCTTGTTGAGCTTCTGTTAGAGGTTCCATAAATATTGGTTAGAAATGGTACGCGAGTTTTTTTTTGGAGGCGGGTTTAAGTCTGCATTCAGGCGATACAAACGAACTATATCCGCAAACCAGTCTCCTCGTGAAGGCAAGAGTTAAAACTCAAAACTCTTCCTATAGAACATTCGTACTATTAAAACTATATATTTGTCTAGTGGCTAATTGGTAATTGGTAATTGGTAATTGGTAATTGGTGCGATCGCATAGCGTGCTGGAGGCATATCGCATCTATCTGGGGGCGAGACAAGAAGAGCAGGAAAAGATGATGCAAACAGGACTTACGCCAAGTTTCTATATGTAGTGTGTTAGACGAGATTAAAACACCGTTACCACTATATATGGGGTTGATGGGTAAATCCTGTAGTTGCTATTACAACAAAAAAATGAGTTTAAAGTCTCCCTCCCTTTCAGCGATAAAGGAAAAATTAATTTCCCGCGATCGCCATCCTCTCTTAGAAACCGGGTTTCTGAGGCGATCTTTCATTCCATAAATGATTTTTCACAGAAACCCGGTTTCTTTGCCTAACTGTCAACTGTCAACTGTCAACTGTCCACTGTCCACTGTCCACTGTCCACTGTCAACTGTCAACTGTTGAACCTAATCTGCGCCCAGCAAGCTAGCGAGCAAAGCTTTTTGTGCGTGCATTCGATTTTCGGCTTGATCCCAAACTCGCGATTGGTTGCCTTCCATGACAGCATCGGTAATTTCTTCCCCTCGGTGTGCGGGTAAACAATGCAACACAATCGCCGTTTTGTCAGCTAAACTCAACAATTCATCGTTTAATTGATAAGGTTGAAAAATTGGCATCCTTTGATCGGCTAAATCTTCTTGTCCCATGCTTGCCCACACGTCGGTGTAAAGGACGTGAGCGCCTTTAGCCGCGGCGATGGGATCGGTAGTTATTGTTATTTCAGAACGATTGTTAGCGATCGCCACTGCCTGTTCCACAACTCCCGCGTCGGGTTCGTACCCAGTTGGTGTAGCAATTCTGACATTGATCCCCACCAAAGCGCAGCCCAATAGTAGGGAATTGGCGACATTATTGCCATCGCCGAGATAAGTTAAGGTGACACCGGATAGAGAACCAAAACATTCCTGGACGGTGAGTAAATCTGCCAAAATTTGACAGGGATGTTCGCGATCGCTCAAAGCATTAATTACCGGAATTTTGGCATAATCGGCAAATATTTCCAAATCTTTGGGATCGAAGGTGCGAATTGCCACAATATCTAAGTATCTGTCCAATACGCGCGCCGTATCGATTAAAGGTTCCCCGCGACTAACTTGGGTAACGTTAGGATTTAAGTCGATTACCTGTCCGCCTAACTGATACATGGCGACGGTAAAGCTAACCCGCGTGCGGGTAGAAGCTTTCGAGAACAACAGACCGAGAATTTTATTGCAGCGCCGATTGACTTTTCCTGCTTTCATTTGCGCTGCCAATTCCAAAAGTTCGCCGACCTCGCTGGCGTTTAGGTCTGCCAAACTTAATAAATCTCGTCCTTTGAGTGTTTCCATGCTCATCTCTAGTTAAGTTTTGTGCGATCGCAAATGGGAGCAAACTACCGGGAAAAAAAAGACTGTTTTAAAAAGGTATCAGATTTAATTGCGCTATTGTTGGATGCTTCAGATTTTTCTAACCCAGTCAGAGTCAGGAGCTGGCTACACTAGGTTTGTGCTATCGCTTCCCCACAAAACTATGCAGATCGCAGAACGACAATACTATACCCCAGAGCAATATCTGGAACTAGAAGCAGCTGCCGACTACAAAAGCGAATACATTGACGGACAAATTATACCTGTTCCAGGCGTAACGACAAATCACAATCGACTGGCTGGTAATTTTTCTGCTTACCTAAATTTTGCTTTCAGACAGCAAGATTGCGAAGTGTTTGTGGGCGATGTTCGTTTGTGGATACCCAAGCGGCGGATTTACACCTATCCAGATGTGATGATTGTGGCTGGCGAACCAGTTTATTTCAATAAACGTACAGATATAATTTTAAATCCGCAGGTAATTGTAGAAGTTTTGTCGAAATCCACCAAAGGATACGACCGGGAAGACAAATTTGCAGCTTACCGAACCATAGAAACTTTTCGAGAGTATCTATTAATCGATCAAACGCGCATTCGAGTAGAACAGTATTCTAAAACTGGAAACAAGCGCTGGGAACTTTGCGAATATGATGAAGAAGATGAAGCGATCGCGTTAACTTCAGTTTCGTTTCAAATTTCCTTATCAGATTTGTACAATAAAGTCAAGTTTGCAGAAATAGAATCAGAAAGCGATGTTTCTGATTCGGAGGTGTTAGGTTAAAGTGAGCGATCGCTTGAATCAAAAACATACTTTTCGGCAACTTTCCAATACCGGGAAAAGCGCTTCAGGTCAATATAACCGTCATAGTCCAAAAATGGCTCGACTGCTAACACTCCCACAGGGATAGATTGCTCAATTTCATCACAAATAGCAGCAAACCGAGGACTAGGACTTTCTGCCGTCACAACCAAATCTGCATTATGTGACCTAGCAAAATTTACCACCTCAGTCGCCACATTACCCCGCCGAATAACTACAGGCAACTCTAACAAACATTCGTAAATAAAAGCAATGCGTTTGAGACTAATTTGCCACTCTTCTAACAAAGCATCATCCCAAACCCAAATAGCCGGTGCATTCGGATATTTTTGCAGTCCAGGATGATCGGGACTCAAACAATCACCGTGAACCCAAACAATCGGATTGTTGCTCATTGCTAATTGGTAATTGGTAATTGGTAATTTGATCTCTCTTTCCCAGGTCGAACCTGGGAAAGAAATTTTAGAGGCTCTGCCTCGGTTATTTTAACCTAACTAGCGCCGCCTTTTCCCCTGTTGCCAACTTTGGCTACCGCTGCGATTTTCAAACGGTGCAGCTTTAGGAAATAAACGTTTTTCTATTTCCTCATAACTGCCCTCAAAATCGCAATGTCCATACAAAGGACATTTTTGACAATAAACCCCCTCTGTATACTTTTCCAAATTCTCGCGATTAAAAAAATACGCCTTATGGCTGAAAGTACTAGCAACCCACTGCCAAGATAAATTATTACTAGCAGGATCGCCATCTAACAAATGAGATAAAAACCACTTAGCACCAGTTTGCCAACGGATGCGCCGCCAATGCACCATATAAGCAGCCATCCACATGCGCGCGTGGTTATGTAAGTAACCAATTTCTCGCAAGTCGCGGCTAAAACTATCGATGCAAACTAAACCCGTTGTACCCTTGGCGATATCTTCCGGGAGAGTATCGGCATAATCTTTAGCATCGTAACCCGTTTTATATTCTTCCCGATCTTGCCAGATACCATCACCTAATTCAGCATATAATCTTTGCCAATAGTCGCGCCAAGCTAGTTCGTTGACTAATTTATTGGCTTCATCTTTATTGTTAACTTTCTTGAGTACGGCATCGCGAACTTCTGCTAAACTCAGCACGCCATAACGCAAATACGGAGATAAGCGAGTTACAGCACCAGTGAGGAAATTACGCGATTTTCCATAGCGTGCAGCATCGACTTTTTCAAGTACTTTAAGAGCAGGTTTACGTCCACCTAGCGTCTCGCTAATATGGTCATCCCGCGTTGCTGCTGCGGGAAATTGTTCCCGCAGATACGCTACCATCTGTTCGCGGTTGGCAAATTCGCGTTGCATGTCTTCGGTCATTGTTTAGCCTGTGGGTAACTCTTTTTTAGGGTAGCGAATATTTGGGCTTATAAACCCGGTTTCTTTGAAAAATAAAGTCACTAAAATTTTACAAGTACCCCAAGAACGATTCTAAATGAAAATTGTATAAAACAGGACTTACGCAAAGAAACCGGGTTTCTATGAGAAATCGTCGCGCAAGAAACTCAAGATCCACGCAGAAACCCGGTGCGTAAGTCCTGTAAAAATGCAATCTATCTGTTGCCAAACAATTTGTACCAGGTTAAAAAGATGAAAGTTTTGCCAATGAACGAACGCGATCATACGAGCATGTTAAATCTGGACATCTGCCAGATAAAGCATTTGCTAACCAGGGTTGAGCTAGCGATCGCGCAACTCTCGTCCTGATCTACCTAACTCAAGTTGCTAGTTATAAGGTCAAGCATTTTAGATCCCCCTAAATCCCCCTTAAAAAGGGGGACTAAGAATCCGTTTCCCCCCTTTTTAAGGGGGGTTAGGGGGGATCAAACTGACAATATTTGTAACTAGCAACTTGTGTTACCTATCGTCTGACATCGGGAAATAAAGGCTAAATTGAATCATTGCAGATCGGGGAACAAGTTAAGTAGTATTGATTAATTCCTTGGCAGAATATCCTAAAGTAGCTTCATGGCATCGATAGATAAAATATGAATTCCCCCCGCTCCCTGAATAAATCTCGTCTCGTGGGTGGCACTACATGGATTACCCTGGCAGAAGCATTGATGCTACCGACGGGGTTTCTGACGGTGGTTTTTTTAACCCGCAGGTTGGGACTAGAAGGATATGGTTTGTTTGCCTTGGCAGGAACGTTGGTGGTGTGGATTGAGTGGGCAGTCAATTCTATTTTTTCTCAGACCACGATCAAATTCATTAGTGAAGCAGCGGAGTGGCAGGCGATCGCATCTAAAATCCTGCGAACTCAACTAACATTTAGTCTGCTGGCAACTCTGGCTTTAGCGCTGTTGGCTCCTGCGATCGCTTCCCTGCTCAACGAACCTGCCCTAACTTACTTATTGTGGTTATCGGCTCTAGAAATTCCCCTATTTAATCTGACATTGGCACACCAAAATATGATGGTGGGTTTGGGAAAATTTGAACATCGGGCGATTGTTAGTGCCGTCCGTTGGGTTAGCCGGTTTTTATTGATTATCTGTTTGGTTAAACTGGGATTTTCGATTCCTGGTGCGATTTTAGGCAGTGTGGCAGCGATGTTACTGAGCTTGCTGATCTGTCGTTGTTATATCCGTCCATCCCTGTGGTATCCCTTAGAGGTTTCGAGCGGGCAATTAGCGGGCTATGCGATTCCGCTGTTTTTCTCTGCCCTGGCAATGCGGTTGTATGAAAAGGTCGATTTGTTTGCCCTTAAAGCCCTGGGTGGTACGGCAGAAGAAGCGGGATTATATGCCTCCGCGCAAAATCTGGCATTGCTGGGAGGAGTTGTCAGCCCTGCGCTGGCTCCGGTGCTGATAGCTGCGATCGGTCGCGCCTTAAATCAAGGAAACTTGGAACAAATCAAAGCCCTGAGCGCAGCTGCTATGCGCGTCGTATTGCTTCACCTGCCGTTTGCCGGAATGGTTGCTGGGGCTTCATCAGAGATTGTTGGAGGCTTGTTTGGGGCTGCATTCGTGCCAGCTGCTCCATTATTGGCTGTGCTGATCTTTAGTGCGATCGCTACAGTCTCGATGGGAGTCACCGGCTCGATTTTGGTTGCCTCGGAGAAGCCACGCTGGACATTTTTTCTCACCGCCCCGATGCCCGCGATCGCTCTCGTTGGGCATTGGTTACTGATTCCTCGCTGGGGAGCGATCGGTGCCAGCAGCGCTACCTTATTAGCAGCTACCCTGGGCGCGCTGGCAGGAATTATCGCCGTTTACGTCAATTGGCGCGTGCTTCCTCCCTTTCTCACCCTCGTTCGGAGTTGCTTGGTATGCGGAGTGGTAACGCTCCTGGCAATGGTCTGGAAAACAACTGGGGTACTCTTGTTGTTGAAACTGACAGTAGTGAGTTTAGCTATCCCTTTGTTACTGTGGCTATTCGGGGAGTTTAATGCAGCAGACCGAGCGCTACTGCGATCGTTTTTCAAGCAAAAATAAGCACATATTGTATTGTTTCAATTCTGGAAATTATGGCAACCCATCCTATTTTTAGCGAACCCAAACTAGCAGCGATTCTGATTACATCAGACACTTACAACAGCATTCGTAAAACCATTAGTTACTTACGCCAACAAACTATCCAGGCTGAACTGGAAATAATTATTGTTGCGCCTTCGCTTGCCTCTCTGGAATTGGATGCAGCAGAACTTGCCGGTTTTACGAACTATCAAGTAGTTGAGGTGGGAAAGATTGCTTCGATTGGTCGGGCTTATGCGGCAGGAATCCGGGCTGCCAAAGCGCCGCTGATCGCCTTGGGAGAAGACCACTGTTTCCCCGATCCGGATTGGGCGGCGGCGCTAATCGAGGCACATCAGCGCCCTTATGCTGCCGTTGGCCCCGCGTTGCGAAACGCTAACCCCAGCAATGCAATTAGCTGGGCAGATATGTTGATTGCCTACGTACAATGGATGGACCCAGCCGCGAGCCAAGTGGTAAACTTTCTGCCCGGTCATAACAGCAGTTACAAACGCGACATCTTGATGCAGTATGGCGATCGCTTGGAAGAAATGCTGGAGTCGGAAACCCTGATGCATTGGGACTTGCGATCGCAAGGTTACGAATTATACCTGGAATCCACAGCCAGAGCATCACACACCAACTTCGCGCAACTTTTTCCCTGGCTGCCGGTGCAATTTCGCGCTGGGCGTTTGTTCGCAGCGAGTCGTGCTGGTGTGGAGGGCTGGTCAACCATCAAAAGGTTAGTCTACGCGATCGCATCACCTTTGATTCCTTTGGTACGCATGGCAAGGATTTTGGCGGCATTAAATCAGGGGCAACGACGCCAGGTAAAGATGGCTCCCGGCACATTTGCCATGACATTGTTAGGGCTAGCTGCCGATGGCTTGGGACAGATGGTGGGCTATGGGCTGGGCTACGGCAACACTTTGCAACAGTACGCAGAAGCTGAGTTTCATCGGGAATTGTATTTGGCAGAGGCAGATAAGCAAGTCAAGGTCTAAGATATGCCGATCGATGGACGTACCATTGCTCAAGGAGAAATACTAAAAACCGATGTCTGCATTGTTGGTGCAGGGGCGGCGGGCATTACCTTAGCACAGGCGTGGGATGGCGCTCCCTTTTCGGTGCTGTTGCTCGATAGTGGAGGCTTTGGAGAAGATTCGTCGATCCAATCGCTTTCTGATGGCACGACGGAAGCATCATCTTTTGACTGTGAATCGCCTTACCCGTTTCTGGAGTCTCGCGTTCGCTGTTTCGGTGGCACAACTACTCGCTGGAGTGGAGCCTGCATTCCCCTGGATGCGGATGACTTTCTGCCAAAATCCTGGTTGCGCCATAGCGGATGGCCCTTCGAGCGATCGCATCTGATGCCATATTACCAGCGAGCCTGCGAAGTGCTGGGAATACCCGAATTTCCGCCAGCAATGCCGAAGGAATCTCCCTTTCACCAATCACCTCTAGAAACCAAAGTTGTTTGTTTTAGCCATCCCCTTGACTTGGGGCAGAAATATAAACGCCAGATTTTGCGATCGCCCAATATCACCCTGATTACCTATGCCAACGTGTCGCAAATTATCCTCGATGATGGCAGCAGTTACGTAACTCGCTTGGAAATCAAAGGATTTGGCGATCGCAGCTTCACCATTGAGCCGCGAACGGTCATTTTAGCGACGGGAGGAATTGAGAATGCACGGCTATTGCTCGCCTCTAACGCCCAACACCCCCAGGGCATCGGCAATCACAACGACCAAGTTGGGCGATATTTTATGGAGCATATTTACCAGGTGGTTGGCATTCTTCCCCTGCATCAGCGCCGGCAGGATGCCATCTTTTTTACCGATGTTAGCTCCGTAGGACATACCCAGGCACTCAGAACTCTGGGACTAACAGATACGTGGCGGCATCAACATCGTTTGCTTAACCTGCATCTGCGGTTTTATCGCTACACATTACTAGAAGATACAGAGGCGGTAATTTTTGCCAAACAGTTACAAGTAGCAGCACTCGATCGACAAAAACGCTTTGGGGAGATGATTCGAGGGGGAAAATTGTGGCGGGATGGTTGGACGGTACTGCCTCGTTATCTAGGTTGGCACTTTTGGAACAAGCTAGACCGAAAAGCACGCTTCGACCATGTACGATTGTCAGGATGGATTGAACAGGAACCCGATCCAGAAAACCGCATTACCCTATCAAGAACGCGGGACAAATTGGGGCAACCATTGGCACACCTGAAGCTGCACTTTAGCGATTTGATGCAGGATAGCGTCATGCGATCGCTAGAGCATATGAGCAAAATTCTTTATACTCGAGGTTTCGGACAGCTGGAATACAATCCCGAACGATTGAATCATCTCGCTCCCTACAACAAAATGGGGTTACACCACATGGGAACAACCCGAATGCATCCAAATCCCCATTATGGTGTGGTTGATGCAAATAGCAAAGTGCATAATGTGGATAATCTTTTCATTGCAGGTAGTTCTATCTTTCCCACTGGAGGTGCCGCTAACCCAACCCTGACTATTGTGGCTCTGGCACTACGATTAGGCGATCGTATTTATCGTTTTTACACCGATTCCCGCTAACCAAATTTGCTGATGAACAAACAACAAAAAATGTATTTTGAGACGCGCAGCACCAGAAATACAACATCTCGATCAATTTATATCAAATCCGGGTTCTAAACCCCCTTCATTTTATAGCCCGCGTAGGCGTTGCTCTGTTTGTGTAGCCGCGGCTTTAGTCGTTTGGCATAAACAGGGTAGCTGACCCGGATTTGGTATTATTTACGAGAATTCCCGCCTACCTCCGGAAGCGATAGCTGCCAAAGTAAACCACACATACTGGCAATCTGGGAGAGTACAAACAGAGCGGTAAGAAGTAAAGGCGATTGACTTGAGGATTTAGTCATCGGATAAATTAGGAGCTTGAAGTAGAAGTTTGGCTCTAATTTGACATATCCCAAACCCCTCTGAAACCGCAATCGATGGAATCGAAAAGCACCGCAGCCATAGCTAAAGTGCTGCCGCCAGAAACCCTTTAACGTTAGGTTATGAGCGTGGTAAATCTGTACATCTGGAGCATATAGCATTTGCCTACCAGAGTTGAGCCAGCGATCGCAAAACTCTCGATCTTCCGAGGTGCGAAACCGAGAATTGAACCCACCCATTGCTTGAAATTGGTTGGCTGACAGCGCCAAATTATTGGCAGCGAAGAACTTAGCTTGATGGTGGATTGCATTGTAATGATCGTACACCATGTCCACAATTAACTGACTGGCTGTAGCGTATAAATTGTGAGGTAAGGCATTGATAGTTTGTCCACCAATCAGGCAATTAGGGTTAGCCTTTAAGTGTGCCGCTAACCGCTGCAACCAATCTGTAGCAGGCGTACAGTCATCATCGATAAACGCTAAATACTTACCTTCAGCTTTCGCCGCTCCTGTATTACGAGCTGCCGCTGGTCCTGCATTGGGTTGCCGCAACAGCGCGATCGCTAAGTTATCTTGATATGGGGCAACGATCGGATCGAGCAGTCGATCGCTACCATCATCTACCACAATCGCTTCAAAGCGATCGCGCGGATAATCCAAGACTGCCAAAGACTGCAAGCACTTCTGCAACAGATCCGGACGGTTGTAAGTCGGAATGATGACTGAGAAAATGCGATCGCCGCTCATATTTGGTTAACTGGGTAACGGTTTGCTGAATGTTTGGGAAATCAACACAACTTTTAGAGTATGTATAGTGAGCTTTGTGGCTATAAAAGCTTGCTCGTTGCCATGATGGGTTTTATAACCATCTACATTTCTAGAATGCCCACCCGTCTCCTACTTCTAACAGTTGAACAGCAATCAGGGTTATTTGATTATAATTTATTTGCCTGTATGACCTTAAGATATCGGCTGAAGGGCAGTGGCTACGGGAGCAGGATAACCCCTATAAATCAACTTAGGAGATTGAAATAAGTACGTATTATTTATTGACTACAAGTGGCGCAAGTAAGATCCTGGATTATTCAAAAAAGATTTTGTTAAATTAACATGTTCGAGTTGATCGTAAGGTACTTCTTTAACTGGATAGCTATCGAAACTCAAAATAGATGCTTGGGGAAAGGCCATCAGAATCGGAGAGTGAGTCGCAATAATAAATTGACTATCTTGGTTTACCATATCTTTAAGCATCGATAAAAATGCCAATTGTCGCAGCGGCGAGAGAGGTGCTTCAGGTTCGTCCAACAGATATAATCCACCAGGAACAAAGCGCGATTGAAAAAGCTTTAAAAAACTTTCGCCGTGGGAATTAGCATCTAAATTATCCCCGTATTTACTCACTAAAGCGGCTTTTTGTCCCAAAACTGCTGCCTTGGCTAATTGCAGGCCATAGCCGCTGAATTTCTCTTCGTATTCTGAAGCTTGTTCTTCTAGTTCTTTTGTCATATTATTGAGGCGTCGGGCAAAGTTGAAAAAGTCTTCTGCTCTCAGAAAAAATCCCTTTGTTGTTCTCTTATTCCAAACAAATTTTAACTGATTAGCTAAACGTCTAGCTGGGTCTAAACTTTTATCCGTTTGGATGTCTTCTCCACCTACAGTTATCGATCCTATACCGGCGGCGATCGCTTCCAACAGCGTAGACTTTCCCGAACCATTTTCCCCGACAAAGAAAGTTACAGGTTGATGCAAATTAATTTGTTTCAAACTTTTTATCAAAGCCAGATTGAAAGGAAAACAACTGCTAGAAATTTTCACAGCTTTTTGACTAATAGCTCTTAAATGAATCATACCCAACCCGCCTGAGAAACCCTCTTTATTTTATCTCTTCTTCTTGGCGTTCTTGGCGTCTTGGCGGTTCGGTTAAAAAGGGTTAAGTCATGCGCGATCAAAACTTGCGATCGCACCACCCCTTACGGTAATCTAAACTATTCCTCGGTTGGTGCAATCCTTACCGGGGTAGTTGACCTTTGGCGCAAAATATTTATACTAAGTCCAAATGGAGCGATCAAATGCCGTTAATGCAAAAATTTTCAACCCTCATCCGCTTCTTAAAGCTTAAAAATCCCAGCTTAGTCAGTATTGGGCTGCTTTTGTTGGTATTAACCGGAACCCAAATTTATGGACGCACGGTGGCGCAAGAAGCGTCACCCACACCCCCAGCTACTGCCGCATCCCAAAATACCGATCCAACTAATTTTACTTTGGCAAAAACCCTGACAGAACATGCAGGCGGAGTTGGCACGGTTGCGATTAGTCCGGATGGTAAAATTTTAGTCAGCGGTAGTAGCGACAAAAGTATTAAAATTTGGAATTTAGAAACAGGTGAACTGCGGCGAACTTTGACTGGTCATACTAACCCAGTTTTAGCAGTAGCGATTAGTCCGGATGGCAAAACTTTAATTAGCGGCAGTAGCGATAAAACGATTAAAATTTGGAATTTAGAAACGGGTAGACTGCGGCGAACTTTATCCGGACATGCAGGCGGAATTTATTCAGTTGCGATTAGTCCAGATGGTCGAACATTAGTCAGTGGCAGTGGTGATGGCAAGATTAAAATTTGGAATTTAACTACTGGAGGATTGCAGCGTACCCTTTCGCCTCGTTCCGGTATGATTTTATCGGTGGCGATTAGTCCGGATGGGAAAACCTTGGCAAGCGGGAATCAAGATTTATCGGTGAAACTTTGGAATTTGACTAATGGTAGATTGCTTCGCAATTTGAAGGGACATACTTTTTATGCCGTTTGGTCGGTGGCTTTTAGTCCCGATGGTAAAATGTTGGTCAGCGGTTCCCACGATAAAACAATAAAAATTTGGAATCTGGAAAATGGGGAAGTTATTCGCACGCTGCAAGATGAAAGTCCCGTTTTTAGCGTAGCGATTAACCCCGATGGTAAAACAATTGCCAGCGGCGATGAAGCAAGTAATATTAAACGCTGGGATATGAATACGGGACAATTGCTGCAAACCCTTTCCGGACATTCAGATCAAGTCCGTAGCCTTGCTTTTAGCCGCGATGGTAAAATTATTGTCAGTGCCGGTAGCGGGTCTAGAGATGAGACGATTAGAATATGGAAGTCGCAATAATTTGGTAATAGGTAATCGGTAATTGGTAATTGGTAATTGGGAGGGGAAAAAGGTAAGGAAACCCATTACCCATTACCCATTACCTATTACCTATTACCTATTACCTATTAACTCCCAAGAATGTAGTTTTTCAGGTTTTGAATTTGGTCGAGTAATTCTTTGCGATTGCTAGCACCCAGCAGGTAGCGGTAAACAAACCAAACTGAGTATCCTATCCCAATTAACTCAAAAGTGGGCGCTACTAATGGAATGTCATTAATCGCATCGAGCAAACCAAATAAGACTTTAACGCTGACAAAGCCTGCCAGAATTAAACCAACGGTAATCAGGGGGCGCTGGTATGTGGTAAAAAAGTTGGTGACGTAATCTGGCGGCGTATCTACAAATTTTAAGACTTGGTCTACCGCCTGTCGCCATTGTTCCTTCGGGGGTTCCTCTGACGACACCGATGGCGTCGCCGTTTCTCCTGCTTGGACTTTGACCTCTACAGTCGGCAATTCCGTTTCAGCCTTATTTGTGGCTGTTGGGGGATTTTCAGGCTGCATATCGATTCAGAGGAATAACAACTTGAAACTACTTTCTGAGGATATCGTTATCAGCCGCTCTCGCCACAACATATTAATTTTTCTTCTAATTTAGAGATTTGCTCTCCTAGAGGGAGGTTACTTTTCACCGCAAGTGCTGCATCTCTCAAGCAGTCGGACGACTTGGGAAGGGGGACAAGCCAAAAAAATTATCAAGAAAAATTATCAAGAAAAATTATCAGCCCAACCGATTCGGATGGCATTTGTATTATTTGCGACTGCAAGCGCTGCTGTAATTCGCTTCAATTATATTCAGAAAGCAGATGCGATCTGCTGCCATTGTGCTTATTTCCACCCGTTGCGATCGCAACAGCCAAGCGAGATCTGCCACTCGAGGTTGCGATCGCTTTTTATTTTAGGAGCAGAAGACGATCTAGCCCATTTTGTATAATTTTATCAAAATTTGCTAAAATAATCTAAGATTATGCTCAAAAACTTATTTTATTTTCCAGTTCCCCTCCCAAATCAAATCTAAAATCTAAAATCTAATCTAAAATCTAAAATCTAAAATCTAAAATTCCCCAAATGTCTCACCGTCCCATTTACCTCGATAATCACGCCACTACCCCAATTGATGAACGGGTGTTAGAAGCAATGCTGCCTTACTTTAAAGAACACTTTGGCAATCCCGCTAGCATTAATCACGTTTATGGTTGGGAAGCAGAAGCAGCAGTGAAACAATCGAGGACAGTTTTAGCAGCAGCAATTAACGCTACACCAGAAGAAATTATCTTTACGAGTGGGGCGACCGAAGCGAATAATTTAGCCATCAAAGGAGTAGCGGAAGCTTATTTTCAAAAAGGGCGTCATGTTGTTACCGTCGTCACCGAGCATAACGCAGTTCTCGACCCTTGTGATTATTTGCGATCGCTAGGTTTCCAAATCACCTTCCTCCCCGTACAACCAGACGGATTAATTGATTTAACCGAACTGGAAAACGCCATTCGTCCCGATACAATTTTAGTGTCGGTAATGGCAGCAAATAACGAAATTGGCGTCTTGCAACCCTTGGCAGAAATTGGGGCAATTTGTCGCGAACATCAGGTATTATTTCACACCGATGCTGCCCAAGCATTAGGTAAAATTCCCCTCGATGTAGAGGCGATGAATATCGACCTGTTATCGATGACCGCACATAAAATATACGGCGCTAAAGGTATTGGAGCTATTTACGTTCGTCGTCGCAACCCCAGAGTTAAACTCGCACCCCAGTTACACGGGGGAGGACACGAACGGGGTATGCGTTCGGGTACGCTTTATCCACCGCAAATTGTCGGGTTTGCCAAAGCGGTAGAACTCGCTTTAGAGGAAATGCCTTCGGAAATGCAACGTTTGACCAACTTGCGCCAGCGTTTGTGGGAAAATTTATCCCCCATGGGGGACATTTTTCTCAACGGTCATCCTAAAGAGCGGTTACCGGGTAATCTGAATATCAGCGTCGAGGGGGTGGACGGTGCGGCGTTGTTACTGGGATTGCAACCCGTTGTGGCGGTGTCTTCGGGTGCTGCTTGTACCTCGACTAAAACCGCACCTTCTCACGTTTTGATGGCGCTGGGACATTCGGAGGCGCTGGCATATGCTTCGATTCGGTTTGGGATTGGGCGGTTTAATACAGAAGCAGAGATAGATACAGTAGCAAAACATGTACTAGCAACGATCAAATCCCTGCGAGTTGCATCGCTTTCCCAATCACAAGTTTAGCTTGATTGATTCAATCTCAACTAACTGGCGATCGCTTGACGAAAAGTGCGAATTGCTGCGGTTGCATCTGTTTCAGCCATCAAGACGCAGCGTTTTAAAAGTTCAATGTCGAGGTCTTCAAGACCTGGTAGCTGACTGCGATTGATGCGTTGATAGCCATCAGCACCGAGGTGATACAGTTCAAAGATGCCATCCTGCCAAAACCACACTTCTGGAACTCCAAGTGCCTGATAGCGAGTCAATTTACTGATTCCGCCACTGGTAAATACAACTTCAATGGATAGATCGGGAATTGGTTTTGATCCCCCGAAACAATAGGATTCGTCGGCTTGAACGGAAGCCAAGCCTTCGCGTTCTTGATCTTTCTGCCGGGTTGGAACAAACGGAACGTCTTTTTCGATTAGAAAGGTGGTCACCAAATAGCCAATGATGTGAGCAAAAATCTCATGCAATTCTCCCGGCATTAGAATTTCAATTACTCCATCGTAAAACGCTAATTTTGCCCCTGGAGAGTCCTGCAATCCCCGTCGAACCAGCTTAAATCCCTCCCATGTGCCAGGAAGGGTAATCAATTGGTCACGGGTTCCGCCCAGCAGTTGAACCATTACATCTCCCTATTGTCCACCTGCACCGATTCTAATCAGATTATAGCCGACAAGTAAGTGGTGGTTTGGATCAAATCCCTGCGAGTTGCATCGCTTTCTCAATCTAAACTTGAGCTAGCCAGCTTAGCAGCGGTACGAACTTGTTGCTTTATAGGAATCGAGATTGCAAACTCAGTTCCCTTTCCCGGCGTGGAGAAACACTCTAATTTACCATTGTGTTTTTCTGTAATAATTTGATAGCTGATTGACATTCCCATTCCCGTACCTTTGCCTACTGGTTTGGTAGTAAAGAAAGGATCGAAAATGCGTTGTTTAACGGGTTCGGGAATGCCAGAGCCATTGTCTGCGATCGCAATTTCTACCCATTGGGAATTGAGCGCCGATGTGCGAATCGTAATCCGACCAGGATTATCTTTGATTTCCTCATAAGTTCGCTTAGCATTAACTTCTTCGATGGCATCGATTGCATTTACCAGAATATTCATAAACACCTGATTCAAGGTTCCGGCATAACATTCAACTTTGGGCAACTTGCCATAGTCTCGAACTACTTCAATTTCCGGACGTTCCTGTTTAGCTTTGAGGCGATGTTGCAAAATTAGCAAAGTACTCTCAATGCCTTCGTGAATATCTACTTCCTTAAATTCGGCTTCATCCATGCGCGAGAAGTTCCGCAGCGACAGCACTATTTGACGAATGCGCTCGGTGCCTAACTTCATCGAAGCCAAGATTTTCACCAAATCTTTCTGCAAAAATTCCAGCTCCACTTCTTCAGCTTCGGCTTGAATTTCTGCAACCGGGTTCGGGTAGTGTCGTTGATATAGTTGCAAAAAATTCAGTAAATCTTGGGCATATTCTTGTACGTGGGTCAGGTTGCCGTGAATAAAATTAACCGGGTTATTAATTTCGTGGGCAATACCTGCAACCATTTGCCCCAATGCCGACATCTTCTCGCTTTGGAGCATTTGAGCCTGAGTGCGTTGCAGTTCTGTGAGGGTGTTTTTCAGTTCAGCGGTGCGTTCCTCAACTCTGTCTTCAAGTTCTGTATTAGTTTGCTCTAATGCAGCAAAAGATTCGCGCAATTGTTCTGCCATTTGGTTGAAGGAATTCGCCAAGATACCTAACTCTTTGAAGTTGGAGATTTCAACTTGTTGAGCGAGTTGTCCGTTGGCAATTGCTTCTGATGCTTGGCTAAGCTTTAAAATCGGGCGCGTAATCCAGCTAGAGGTCAAATATCCGATGAGACTGGCGACGATCAAGGCTGCCAAACAAAGGACGATAGTATCGCGGGTGTTGGCATCAATTTGAGCGGTAAATTCTCGTGCTGGAACTGCAACTATTAATAACCAATCTAATCCGTAAGCATCTTTCCAAGGCACGACTTGGAGATAGTGGCGTTCTCCCTCAATGTCAAATTGCAGATTGCGAATTTCACCAATAGTTTGGAAGTTTTTAAATTGTTGCTGAAGTTGTTTGGTTACGCTTTGGATCAAAGGATCGGTACTCTCAATCGCTTTGATCCGTTCTATTGTGTTGTTGCGAATGCGATAGGGTTTCTCCTTACCAGAGTTGGCAATCAGTGCCCCATCCCGTTCTATGATAAAAATCTGTCCCATGCGGCTGGGATTGGAATTGCGTAAAAATTCACTCAACTTCAGCAGGTGAACATCACTTGCCAGCACGGCTAGTAGCTTTTTATTTTTGTCGTACAGGGGATAGCCTGCCAAAGCGGTAATGTAGGGAGGAATCGACCCGGTGGGGTTATACCAAGTGTAGATGCGCGACCAAATGGGCTTGCCTGCTTTGACAACATTGGTATAGTAAGCTTCATTGAGGGCATCAAAGTCAATTTTGTATAGAAGCTGCTGGCGATTTCCTTCCCCATCTGTGGCGTAAGTGTAGGTATTTTTAGGCGGTCGCGACACCATATCATCGATTGTGACAGTTTTGCCGTCGTAGCGAGCCGCACCCGCACCTGTCCCATCAGCAGAGGTGTGACCAATGTAGGTAAGGTTGTACACCTGCATTTGTTTCCAGTAATAGTGTCCTGCCTTTTTGCGATCGCCCAAATCCAACAAACCCAACCGCACCGCATCCGCATTCATCCGGTTCACCTGATGGGGAATCTTCAGATAGCTATCCAAGTGTTCATCTACAACATCGGTGGTTTTCTCCATCAACTGATTCGCCAAATCGTTGACGGTATTTTGTCCATTTCTAAAAGACAGGTAACCCACCAATCCCACCGCCGCAAAGATTTGCAGCACAAAGGGAACGATGAGTAGCCACTGGAGGGGTAGCGGTTTGGTACGTTTAGCAGGTAGGTTCATGGGATTCTATAACAATGGCGCTAATACCCAGGTATCCAGAGTTATATTGCCCAGATTGCTTCTATCTCGCCCACTTGCTTCCCGTTAAGTAGAGAGGGAAGCGATCGCCTCTCTACTGGTGATAATTGTTACCACTTAGTTGGCGATCGCTCCTTCGCCACTTCCTCGACTTCCTCGGAACTTACGCTCTTCGGAGGCCATCACCTTTGTTTCTTGGTAAATTCCTCGTTGCCTTTTCCCACGATGTTTCACAGAAACCGGGAATATGAGCGTAATTCCTGTTGCTGATAAACCATCTGGGTCTGCCCCGCAATTTTAGACCAACTAAACCGAGGCTCTCAATCCTCATAAGATCAAAAGCCTGGGAAAACACGGGACGTTAATTTAGCTATTGGGAGTTTTCAGAAAGAATCAAGTTTAGGACATTTAATTCATTAGAAGTTAGAAAATACTTATCTGTAAAAAGTTTGCTTCTAATCTCATTTAAACTGTAGCTTCTAAAAACCAGAAACGGGAAATCTTTATATTTGTGACCAATCGGCAAAATATTAGTGACAGGATACAGAGAATTAAGATACGTAGCTAAAATATCTCGAAACCTTTGATCTTCGGGTTCTTCATCATTGCTGGCAAAATATTGGCTCATCGCCTCACTGCTAACAAACATGAATAAGGGTAAAGCATAATACTGGTCAGAATACTGGCTGTTCTGTTCAAATTTTTGTGTCTTATTGGGTTGTTCCTCCAACAAGTTCACTAAATCCATCGCCTCCTTAATAGCAGAACGTAGACTATCTGGATAGGTTGGACTATTTTTAATTTCGCACATTTGATTGAGTAATTTACCGTCACTAAAAGTCACAATTTCCTGTCCCAGTCGCATTTTATACTTTTCTTCTACCGCTCTGCCTGCCAGAGGAACAACTAACAAACTGCCGCTGATATAACCTGTTTGAATTGGAACAAAACTTAGTAAACTATCTAAAGTATTATTTACTCCCTGCAAAAATTTAGTATAAAATGACTCGCGCAATTCCAGATAAGAAAGTCCTCGATCGTTATTATGACCCAAATCTCGCAAAACTATTTCGGCTGAACTTAGCAAACCTTCTAAGGTAGTATAGACCTCTTGTAACAACTCATCGTTACGACGCTTTTTGTGTTCTTTTTTGAGTTGCTTAATCAGCGTAGCCATCTTGCTACTAAAAGTTTGCCCCGCAGCAAATACTGATTTTCCACCGATTGGTATCGTGATGAAATCATTTTGACCGATGCACCCAGAACCAAAAATTCGCGTCATGATGGAAGTCTTTAAAATTAGCAAAACGTTCAAAAGACTCAGCACGCTTTCTTGTAAAGATAACTGCTGCTCTTCGCGCTCATCCTGGGAGGATGACTGAAGGTTTTGGGGATAATATACCGCTTGCTCGGACAGGTAAAAAATTAGCTTTTTTGCTTCACTATCTAAAGTTTTATCGCCACGACCTCTGTAAATGACCTGAATCACTTCCATCAGGTTTTTTTCAATTTCAAACCGGGGAATATCAACCAGAATATGTTTAGCTTTAGGAAATGATAGACCTCGACTCGCTGAGGCAGTCATAAAGATAACTTTGACATTATTTTTGTCCTCGTGAACTCGTTGCTTTTCGTACTCAGAGAGGCTGGCGTGAATCTCCAAGTAGTCTTGATGCTGTATAAATTCTCCTCGCTCTTCTCTAATCTTTTCAATTAAGTCAGCCAATCTCTGTTTATCTTGAATATAAACAATCAATTGCTCGGAATTTGGCTGGTTTAAAAAGGTATTTATGTCTTCTACAATCTGCTTTTGAACGCAATTCTCTTGCTCGTACTTTCTCTGAAGATTTACCTGGTCGTTGAACTTAACAGACTCGATAAAAATTTTGTAGCTAATTTCTAAACTTTTGGCTGGATAAGAGTTGGCATTAATAACCGTAGCTTTTAAGTCTTTAAACTGGAATGGCTGTACTGATAAAGGTGAAGCCTTAGCAGCGGCTTTCCTAAAAAATATTTTGTTCGGTTCTGCCTTTGTTTCCTCTAAATGCTGCTTAATTACATCTGGGTCAACAATTGAAGCATCAGCTACAATAATTTTGGTGTTAAAACCATATTGACTATCGATTAAACCATAATTTTTTAAAATCCTACTAATTCCATTGAGGAACTCTACTCCGCTATCGTCTCCTGTGATTTCATCAATCATTATGAATAAATGCTTTATTTTGCTTGATATTTGTTTCATCCGGTCAGGGATTACCATACCTTCTGTAGAATTATAGGCAGATTTAAAGATTTTTTCAAAATGATATAAGGTGTCTCTTCCACTTTTGGTTTTCTTCAAAGATTGAATCGAAACTGTCGCTACTATATTATGAGAAAGGTTACGGTTGATCGTGGTGTAGATGGCTTCGCAGATGCTATCTAAAACCCCTCGGTTTTGCTGACCTACATCTTGAATTTGGTCTTCTGTTAGTCTTTTAAGACCTTTAGATAATCCCTGAGAAATTAATTGTGTATTTTGATTGACAAAATGTACAGTTTGCTCTAAAAAATTATCGTCACGCTGATTTGAAAGGTAGTTTACCGTAGATTGTCCAACGTTATTTTTGATTAAATCGGCGGAAGTGGTGATGGTAAATATGCGGTCGTCATATAAGTTGGTTGGTGTTTGTTTAAATTTTTCGATGATGTCCAGATTGACTTGCGTTCGGGGACTGACATAAAAGAATAAAAAACCTTCATTTAGACATTTTTCAGTTTTAAGAAAGTTAGCGATCGCAGTCGTTTTACCTATCCCTGGATTGCCTGTTAAAAATATATAGGTAACATCAGAATCTAATGCTTTGGTAATCAATTCGGCGTGTGCTTCTCTCAAATCTAAGTTTGGGGAAACTTGAAGTTGTGTCGCTAAATCTGGCGGAATCGCATCGATTGAGTTGAGAAAATTCTCTACCCGCTCTTGATGGACAATAGGAGTTATCCCCTCTTTGGGAACATCTAAAAGTTTATTGATAAAATTCCTACCATTTTCAAAACTTTTAGCAGCGTTTCGCTGAATTAATTTTAAAACTTGCTTGCGAGCATCTTTAATTTCTAAATCGCTGGAATCGCGCTTGTAAATCTGAGAGCAGGTTGCTAAAATATCTAAATTATCCCGATTCAGGGACATCGCACTAATTCCGCGATCGCTATACCCCACGACATTAAAGATCGCCTCGGTTTCTGCTGTCAGAAAATTATGCGATCGCAAGAATTCAGAAAAACTATAAGCATAACTCCCCGCCTGAATTAACTTCGCAGTTTCTTTATCCCCTCGCTTGAAAGCAGTAAAGTAGCGTGCCAGATTTTCCGATAGATTCAGTTCGGAAGTTTTACTATCTAACCCTAAATTACAAAAAACACTTTTCGACTTTAAATATCTAATTTCACTAAGCAAGATTCTCCGGATTACTTCTACGCTATCTACATCCAGCAAATCCTGGATTGATTTAATCGAAAATATTGAATAATCTAAACACAAAACCCTCAACTGCTTTCCACAGCGGATAAGAATCAAAGTATCTGCACGTAAAAATTCTCCTTTTTGGCAATATTTACTAATATTAACTTCAATCTCGTGAAACTGCGATAAAACTTCTTTAAATACTTCGTCCTCACTTTTATTAATAGTTCCTAGACTGTTGTCACCGCAAAAACAGCACTGGTAGTACAAAATTTCTAGGCGCTTAAGCTGATGTTTGCTCCACCCTGTAGATTTAATGTACTCGCTGAAAAAATTTAAACCAGCCAGAAAGCTTTTTTGTAAGAATAAAGTCCCCCACTTGCCAATAATCTGTCTATTTTGTTCGCTAACAACTTCCGCTTTAATTGCTAGTTGTTTCAGCATTTTTGGAAAACTTAGCTGCTGTAAATCCTGACGATATAAGTTGCCAAATTTATGAGATAACTGATTTTGTTCAATATAGGCAAGCATCCCAATATTGAACCCTACTTCAAACAAACGTCCCAATTCTTGTCCTATATCGTATCCCCTCATGTTTCCTCACTATCTGGCTGCACGTTTAAAGCTTTTCTCACTTCTGTTAAAAAGGCTAACGAATTAAAATTAACTCTACCTGTCATGTGTTTAAATACAGACAAGGCTCCAACGCTATCAACGCCAATCAGGTTCTCGTATGGATCGAGCTTAAAACTAATATTACGGGATTTTGTCGGAGCCGCTTCGTACCGAGAAAAATGGAATAGAGTCAGAAACTGTAGCAGCTCGTTTTTGAGGGGATTCTCATACATCAAACCCATACGAATATCTTGGTCATCTAAGATACCTTCATAGATGTTTAATAGGGTAGCATACGAAATAACCCCGTTATAGTATTTCTCTTCACCGACTTTAATTCCATTAAACAGGTTGAAAAATACAACGGCTTGTTTACTGGGGTCTTTCACCAAAGTTTCTAACTCTGTTATATCTTGTATGTACAAGGAACTGGCTTTAATATTTCCGATATTTACGGCATAGTATTTGTCAAAAAATATGGGGTATATCTTGATGTCTTCGCGCTCTCCCTTTAAAGCTCGGATTACACCTTTTGACATAAAAAATAACTCTTCATCTTCCTCGGTTTTTGTCATGTTTAAAGTATTGGCATAGGGAGACTTGGCAATGTACAAAAAGTGTCTGTATCCGTCTTGATAAAGCTTATTGACTTCATCGATTAGAACATCAGGATGATTGTGGATCTCCTGGCTACCATAGTTATCAGAGAAAGTCCCGATCATATATAATCGAATCGTGCCATCAAGCTGACGCTGCACTCCCACAACTTCTCCCATCAAGTTGGCGATTTTATAATCGCTTGATCTGCTGCGATCGCTTTCTCGACTAGACACTACAATAATTGCTAGCTTGTCTAGCTTGTGTTCCGTAGAGGGAGTATTGAACTTAAATTTTTTAGGTAAAATTGAGTACAGCGAACTTAGGCCATTACGAACTTTATACTGATTGATAGTTCTGATGCAGAATCCTTGAGAATTCGAGCGATGTCTTTCATTTAAAAGATGGGATAATACTGCAAAGAGAGAGCGCATAAACTCTTCTTCTGGTGCAGGGTTTTGCTTGTCACTCAAATGCAGCCGTAAAATGGGAATAAATAACCGCCGTTTTGCCGCATCAAGTAAAACTTTTAGCGTCGTATAAGCAAGTAAAGAGAAAGTCACTCGATAAACAAAAGCCTTTGGTGAGTCTTCATTGTTAAAAACTTGTTCTCTCAGGCGTTGATAGTTATAGGTAAATTCTAATAACTTTTTCGGTCTTAAATTGTTTTGACATATGTTTTCAGCAATCTTTCTACAACCATCTTCTTGTGGAACCAAAAGAACAGGAATAGTGTAAATTTTTCTGAGATCGTACTCCATACTGAAGCTTTCACTATCCTCAGTAGAGAAATAGTGAATCTCGCTTATCTGGATGTTGGCTGTAAGATTACAAAGTGAATTTGTATCAACTCTGGCATTGCCAACTGATATATATTTTAAAGCCGCTTTAGGATTTTCTCTTAATTCGCTTTTAAACAAGGTACTATTTTTAGAAATAGTGCTAGCATCTTGCTCCAAAATTCCTTTCTTAAGAATGATATGCAGGGGATAAGTTCGGGGTTGTAAAGAAGTATCTTTCTGAAGCAAACTCAGCAGCATTTTCTTAAGCTTTTCTATCTTATCATTAACCTTGTATTGCGCTAATTTCTTTTTTAGTCCTCTCAAAATGCTTTGTTTTTTATTTTCATCAGAACCTTTTAATATCGGCAAGACTTGTTGGTCAAAAACCAATCTAGGATCGTATTCTAGATCTGATTCTGGTGTGTACCCCTCCCCTGCGGGATCGCTGCTAGCAAAAACAAAATAATATAACAAAGTTATTTTTAATACTTTTTCTACAAAAAAGCTTTTTTTGTACGAATCAGAAATCCTCTCTTTATGTTCGGTACTGTTAGAATCAATTAGGTTTAGGTTGTAGTCAAAAACAGTTTCTCCGCCTTGGGATTGAACTTTACCGCCTAACTTGAGCTTTAGTCCAAATATGAACTGTAGCTTACCCAAATTTTCATCAGTTGTTTCTCCTAAATCACCCACTATTAAAGGAATAATAGGTAACATATCAAACGCATCAGCCCCAGAAAATATTTTTCTGTAATTTACTGATATTCCCGCATAATTGACTTCATAATGTCCGTCTTCTTTTTCAACATCGCTGATGTACTCTTCGATTAATTTGAGTCTTCGGATCAAGTCTTTAAGGTAGATAGCATCTCTGTGCTTATCCAGTTGTTCTAGCAAAAATTCTAAATACTTAACCTTGGCTTCTCTTTGGAGTTTCCCCAGCGCTTCTGTATCCATCAGGCGCTTGAGTCTATAAAAATCAGACTTGCGATCTTCTACTAAATCATCAAGAATATCATTGAGGTCTTCTTGCTGATTTGAAGAAAACTTGAGGTTGATAAAATTTCTCAGACTTGCTTGTAGTTCTTCGTCAAACTTACTCGTGTTATCTACTGTAATTGTTAGCTTATGAAACTTGAGCAAACAATTGTTATTAGCATTTTTCCCCACGCTTAATCGCTGCTTTTGCAAGCCTTCATTGGGTTTTCCGAAAGGATAAGTAAATCCCAAATTTTTACTTTCACCTGTTAATTCTTTTAATTCTGTAGCTAAGCTGTTAACATAGTCTTCAAGGGATATATCTTGACCCTCTTGTGTAAATAAAGATGCTAAATACTGTTTTAAAGAATCTCTAATCTGCTGAACTTGATTAATAAAAAAATGTTTTACCCCCTGGCTTAAATTCACGCTGGCAGACTTAGCGCTGCTAGCAGATATTCCCAAGGGATTCTCAATCGTTGAAGACGCTACCTGAAAAGCTATTTCGTCAAGCTCGATCAGCAATCGGTTGCCATCTTTGGATAAACTAAAGGGATTTTTGGTATCGCGATCTTGCAGTAATTTTAAAATTTTAGTCAACAAATCGCTGTAATCTAGCCGAACTAGACCGTTGTCGCCTTCTGCCAAAGTATTTACCATATCTGAAAAATTTTAAAAGGTACAAACGTATTATATACTAAACAAACTCTTGCATTGGCAGCTAGGGCATTCCAGGAATACCCGCTTTCACTCTCGCAGATTGACTAGATTAGGTCACAGACGAATTTACCTTCTATTTTCTGCTTCGGGGAGAGACGCGATGTCTCGCGTCTCTATTGGTAATAATTGTTACCACTTAGTTGGCGATCGCTCTTCCACCACCCGCTGATAAACCATCTCGGTTTGCGCCGCAAGTTTAGACCAGCAAAAGCGCCGTTCTAAATCTTCATAAGCATTGTCCACCAACCACTGGCAGTAACCGGGATTTTTCAACACTTCCAAAATACCCCAAGCCAGGGAATCGGGATCGTTGACCCGAGTTGTGATACCGTTCTTGGTGTGTTTCACTACTTCTGGTAAACCCCCCGTATCCGATACAACTACGGGTACGCGGGCAGCAAAACTTTCTAGAGCTACAATACCAAATGGTTCGTATAAACTGGGAAAAACAGCGCAATTAGCAATAGCTTGGAATTTATTTAAATCTTCATCAGACATAAAGCCAGTGAAATAGCAATTATTCCAAATTCCCAAATCCCAAGCTTGACGCTTCAAATGGTCGGTATTGCCGCCGCCAATCAGAACGAATTTAACAAAACCTCCCATTTCTTGTATCACTTTCGGAGCCGCATTTAACAGGTTAGAAACGCCTTTTTCATAAGTCATGCGTCCGACGTAATAAACAATTTTTTCATCATCTTTGGCAAAGCGGCGGCGGAAGTTCCACGCATCAAAATCTTGCCAGCGGGGTTTCTTTTCCGGACGAATGCCGTTATAAATGACATCCATCTTATCCCAGGGCGTATTAAATGCCCGTTGCAATTCGCGTCGCATGTAATCGGTGCAGACAATCACCCGCCAAGCTTCGTAGGAAAGGATATTTTCTTTGCCGTGAACGTAGCGCTGTTCGTCTTTATGGATACCGTTGTGCCGTCCGTATTCTGTGGCGTGGAACGTGGCAACCAGGGGTACTTTAAAATTATGCTTGAGCGCGATCGCTGCATCTCCCACTAACCAGTCATGGGCGTGGATGACATCAAACGGCCCATCCTCTAACATAACTTTACCTCCGTGGCGACCCATGCTCTCGTTGAGGTTTGCCACCCAGTGAAAAAAGTCGTGACTCCACCCTACCGGCACCCGATGCACCCGCACCCCTTCCACCAGTTCGTACATCGGTGCTTCCCCAAATTCCGCCGTAATCAAGTGGACTTCATGCCCCAATTTCACCAGTTCTGGATATAACTCTGCGACGTGGCGTGCAATTCCCCCGACCAAGCGAGGCGGAAATTCCCAAGTCAATACCAGAATTTTCATCAGTTCCAAGCCCCTCAACGCTACGGATTTATTAAGATTGACACATTTCCATTGCGCCCATTATGGCAATTTATTTTAACTTTTGTAATGAAAATTTATAAGTTTATTAAAAATTTCACATTTTAGCCTGCGAAGGGGTATGATCGAGCGCGATCGCAAAAATGAATCACCCTCTTGGATAACTACCCAAAAATCAATTTTTGGCTGTAGAGACGTTACATGTAACGTCTCTACAACATCGATCTAAACGCAACTACTTGTTATTGACAATTGACTTCCATTGTGATAAGTATTGCGGCTTAGAAGCTGCGCCTTGTTTGAGCAAGATCGCACCATCGGCAATACCAATGATGCCGTACTCGCGATCGCTAGTAACCCATTTAATACTGGTCAAGCTATCTTGTAAGGTTTGGCGATCGCCTCGAAAAGCTGGTTGATATTGCTGCAATTGCCAGATATCGGCGATCGCATACTCTACTTTTACCACCTCTCCCTCATCGTTGCGGAACTTCAACGAGGGAAAGCGGATAATTTCGCGACGGCCTGAAAGATGCGGCACGATAAATGTTGTTGCCGATACGCTGGCATCGGGTGGTATTTGTTTTAACAGAGAACGAATTGCTTGCGCGTGTTCCCACTGACGAGTTAGGGGCACGTAAACCCAAGGTTGAATCGAATCGGGGATGATAAACGATAGGGTGCGATTGGGGTTGGAAATAAAGCTAAAAAACAGCGAAATACACAGACAAATTGTCCAAAATCGCCGCATTGAGAGTTTCAGCCATTTGGGATGCTGTTCAAACCAGTTGATCGCCCGGTCAATTATTTTACTTAATCCTGGGAGCGATCGCAGCCAGTACAAAGGCTTGAAAACAAACTCGCGCAAAGGTGTATCTAGAAGCGTTTCGCGACCTTTCCACCACAGAATAGCACCGTAACACATCCCCGGCACGACGGTCATGGCATAGCGAATGTTAATCGCCAACACCGACTCGCCTTTACCTAAGAATAATTTGAGTAGGGGGAAACCTGCGATCGCCCAAGCTGCTGGTGAAGCCGCCGGTACAAACGCAAACGGTAACCAATGGCTAATTAAATACCGAATTGTCCCAAAAAAGGGCGAAAATAGTTCTACCAGCAACCGCAATGGATTGCTAACGATCCCCCAGATAATCTCTACGGTATTAGCTTCGTCCCCATCCGCATATTGCCCAAACCGTTCGATCATAAACCGCTTAGAAATATCATCGGAAAACAGCGGCATGATCGCATTCGTCAGCAAAACCATGTAACCAAAACTCAGCGTACACAAAGCTAAGCCAAGTTTAGGATAGCGGCGACTGACTATCAGGTAAAATCCGACACCAAACAAACTAATCCCGCCATCTTCCCGCACGGCTAAAATTAGCACCGAGAGAATACCAAACAACCACCACCAGCGTTTTTCCATTGCCAGCAACAAGCCGAACATGAATAACGGCAACTGGCAGATATCGTGAAAATTAGCCAGAGTCGGGCCAATAATGGCATTAGCGCCGTAGAAGCTCAAGCTAATTATTGCCGATACCGTTGGTTGTAAATATTGCCTTGCTAGGACGTATAAAACCAATCCAGCAGCAGTGACTAAAGTTACTTGCAAAACCGTTAAAGTAGCTGGAAAGGGAAACAAGGCGTATATCGGTAACCAAAGCAATAAAGCCGGTGTAAAATGTTGCCCCAAACGGTGGTAAAATACCGCAGGAACCTCGCCATTGTGGACAACATTGGTAGACAGTTGGGAAGAAAGGGAACTTTGGAAAAATCTGCCGTGAATGCCGTTCCAAAAAACTTGGTTAAAAATCCCCTGGTCGTAAGAAGAATAAAAATTGAAGTGCCGGTGTAGCGTCAAAGTAAGAGCCAACAAGAAGAAAGCGATCGCTCCCACCAGCACAACCCGCACTTCGGGTGATTTCCGCGCCATCAACACCATCACTCGCTCACATGGATAATACTGATCGGGCAAGCATTTGAGCCAACTAATCCCAGAAAGTTTATCATACCAGGTACGTGCCAGCCTCACCGATGACTAAATCCCTGTCCCATATTCCTTACCCTATGCTTTATACCCTAAGATAGTTGCAACGACTTACTAGAATACTCAGAAAGAGGTAGCTTATAAATAGAAGTCAAACGGGCAAGTACTCTACCTGAAACTGGTTGATTACGCTCACCTGTTGGAATAGCGTCACCTTGGAAATTCCGCCGTGCTGAAAAAAGAGTTCATGCCAGCAACTGCTGAGAAGTTAACCCATCCCCAGACGCCTTTACAGCTGTTGTTATTCGTAGACGAACGTCCTAGTTCCTCTGAACAGCTTCAGCAACTCCGACATTATCTCGAAGACCTCAAGACCGAGTATCCGTTAGAATTTGAGGTCGTCGATGTTGGGGCACAACCGTATCTAGCAGAACATTTTAAACTGGTGGCAACGCCAGCGCTGATTAAAATCCACCCACCGCCGCGACACGTGCTGGCGGGTAGTAACTTAGTGGCGCAATTGCAAGAATGGTGGGCGCGCTGGAAACACGATGCCCTGGAAACTCCAAAATTACAACCTGACGCCCAGGACAGTCTTGGCAATCAGCCTTTGATAGCCTCGATTAACAATTTTGCCGAACTAATTCAACTAACGGAAGAAATTTTTCAACTGAAGCAGGAAAACGAAGAACTACAACGCCTGTTGCAGTTCAAAGACCGGATTATTGCTATGCTGGCACACGACCTGCGAAATCCCCTGACAGCAGCTTCGATTGCCCTAGAAACCCTAGAAACCAACTACAACCCTAATAACGGTCAAATATCGCGGCTCACACCTGCCCTAACTGCCCACTTAATTAAACAGGCGCGAGTTCAAACCCGAAACATCGAAAGGCTGATTGCCGATATTCTCCAAGCTGGTAAAGGAAAAACCGCAACCCTCCGGATTCACCCGCAAAAGCTCAACCTGGAGAATCTCTGCTTGGATATTCTCAATTCGATGAAACCCGTGTTTGAAGCAAAAATGCAGCAGGTGATAACAGATATCCCCAAAGACTTGCCTTACGTATATGCCGATACAGAACGGGTGCGACAGGTACTGGTAAACCTGCTCGACAATGCAATTAAATACACCCCCGAAGAAGGCACGATTGAAATTTCAATCCTGCACCGTACTTCTCAGAAAGTACAGGTAAGCGTCAGCGATAATGGTCCCGGTATCCCCGAAGACAGCCGAGAACACATCTTTGAAGACCGCTTCCGGCTCCAACGGGATGAAGCCAAGGAAGGATACGGTATTGGTTTATCGTTATGTCAGCGCATCATCCAGGCTCACTACGGTCGTATTTGGGTTGATTCTACTCCCGGTCAAGGCAGTTGCTTCAACTTTACCTTGCCCGTGTATCGACAAAGCTGATAACTAGAGGCCAGCGACTTAATCAGCTGTAAATTGAGCAATTAGCCATGAGCAATTAGCAACGCCCAAGCTTTAGACCTGCAAATTTTTTAGCGCGTTGATAATCTCGACGTTAGCTTCAGGAAAAGAATATTGGTCAAGCTCGTTTAATTTTACCCAACGTACCTCATCGCATTCTATTGGCTGGGGTTCGCCGCTAATGTGTCGGCAATGATGCACGATCAAAGTAACGTGGAAGTGTGTATAGGTGTGATTAATTGTAATCAAATGGTCGCCTACTGCGATTTCAATGCCCAACTCTTCTAAAATTTCCCGTTTGATACATTCTTCTACGGTTTCACCAGGCTCTAGTTTACCACCCGGAAATTCCCACAATCCTCCTAATAAACCATCTTGGCGACGTCGGTCAATTAATATTTGTTGTTGGTCGTTCCAAATTGCGGCAACGCCAATTAACTTGTGAAGTAAGGGTGTGTTTGGTTCGCCCATTGTTAAGTTCGATCGCATAACCAAATTGTACCCCTGAGATTAACACTCCTACTGGTGAAGCGCCCAGAAACGATATGTTTCTACCAGGGTAGGCGATCGCATCAATATCCTAGACCGTAAAGATTGTAAAACTCGACAGGCCACCTGCACGACCTGTCGAGTTTTTTGTGGAAACGACATTTTTAAATTTTACCTAATGCACCGCTCGCCTATTCGGCTTCCGAGGCGCTAGCTTCGGTACCGATTAACGATTTTTCAAAATCCATCCGCTGTTCGGCGTTGCGGAGGAAATAACCGCTAATCATCGCCGAAGCTAAAAGTCTGCCAAAATTTTCCCGGCTGGTACTAATAGTGACGCCAAAATGTTCCGATGGCAGGTTCCCCAATAAACCGATAATATTGCGTTCCATGACTTGGAAAACCTCTTGCGAACCAGGTTTCGATAGGTGGGCAACTGTCTCTGGACTCATAGATTGGACGTATTGCCACAGCAAATTCGCTTGTTCTGATTCTTCTTTCAAAAATTCTGGATCTCTATTGGATGACTGATTCACCTTGACTTCTCCTGTTGCCTACAGTTCTTCGATCTCTAACTTTAGTAAAAGTTTCTTGGGATCTTTACTATCGAAGTTGGTATCTTTGCTTTTCTATTAACTACAGTAACAATCGCATTTCTATAACGGAGTGTGCCTAACCGAACCGATGCCGGTGGGATTTCTCACCGCAGAGGGATAGGGGGCAGAGGAGACAAGGGGGACAAGGGAGACAAGGGGGACAAGGGGGACAAGGGGGACAAGGGGGACAAGGGGGACAAGGGGGACAAGGGAGATGAGCAAGTATAACTTCTTCCTCAGCTCCCTCAGCTCCCTCAGCTCCCTCAGCTCCCTCAGCTCCCTCAGCTCCCTCAGCTCTCGCAATTCATGCCCCAAGGAGGAATTCCTCCATATCGGCTTTGCGCTTGCGGAGTTTGGTCAGGGCTTCCCGTTCGATCTGCCGCACTCTTTCCCGGCTGATGTTGAGGCGATCGCCAATTTTAGCCAGGGTTAAGGCTTGCCCGTCTTCTAAACCAAATCGCAACTCTAACACCTGCCGTTGCTGGGGCGTCAGATCCGCCATCAGCTTTTCCAGATCTGTTTGAAGTGCCGACTGGACGGCGAATTCTTCCGGAGACGGGCCGGTGTCTTCTAACAGTTCTACCAGTTCGGTGTCTTGGTTGTCGCCGACGCGCAAATCTAACGATAGGGGCTGACGCGATCGCTCTAGGTATTCCCGCACTTGCTTCGGTGTCAACTCTAGTTCTTGGGCTAACTCGGCAGCGGTAGCAGCCCTTCCCAGCCTTTGGGACAGATAGCGCTGAGCTTTCTTAATTTTGTTTAGCTTTTCGGTAATATGGATCGGCAAGCGAATCGTGCGACCTTTTTCTGCGATCGCGCGGGTAATTGCCTGCCGAATCCACCAGTAGGCATAGGTAGAAAAGCGATACCCCTTGGTTGGGTCAAATTTCTCCACCCCTCGCTGCATCCCTATCGTCCCTTCTTGGATTAAATCCAACAGGTCTACGTTGCGCTTAATGTATTTTTTGGCAACAGACACCACCAGTCGCAGGTTGGCCTCGACCATCTTGCGCTTGGCAGTTTCTCCCTCTCTCATAATCTGCTGGATCTCTGCTTCAGACAGCTCAGCTTGCTGTACCCACTCCGCCATAGTGGGTTCGCGGCCTATGTTAGCAGCAAGAGATTCTTTCACTGCCATCAGTGCCGTTAAACGCTGTACCTGTTTGCCGTACAAGATCTCCTGCTCGTGTGTTAACAGGGGAACTCTGCCGATTTCCCGAAGGTATGTGCGCACTAAGTCTGTGGAAGTCTGAGCGGTCTTCATGGCGCTACCTTTAAAGTTTTGTAAAAAATTGTAACATTTATGAATGGCCTTGTATACCTCTTTTGGTGAGTTTTTCAGCGACTAGCACCAAGGCTGGTATCGAGTTATTCCTTGAGAGTACCTAGAAATCGGAGTAATAACTGCATCATCAAAAACAAAAATCCCACAATTCTACCGAGCGCTGAAATATTAAATTTTATTAAAATAAGTTGACTTTATATAGACTGATTTTGGTTGCGAGATGGGGTAGCGATCGCTCAACCTCTAACTAAGAGCAAAATTTTGTGGTAGCTGAATCTTTAACATATAACTTGCTAGATTGCCAATCAAGCAGGACAAGAATTAATTTTCACTGCACATTTGAGAGCGATCCCGTTTTATGCACAGACGGGGATCGCGGCAAATTGCATCGATCCCGGTTGGGAGGTATTTCCAGCCTGGAGCGATCCCCAACCAGCAGATCCTATCTGGCGCCAGACTTGAGCAACCAGCCGATAACGATCCCGATCCCGGCAAACCGAACTGCTTGCCAAAAAGGTTCTTTGAGACTGCTGAAACTGAATAAACTGCTTTCCAGGCTTAGTTCTAGCGTTTCCAGTTGTTGTTTGATTTGCTGCAACTCGGCTTGCAGTTGCCGGGATCGCTGACGGCGCAGATCTTGGCGCACTTCTTCGTAGCGATGTTGCAGTTCTTGTTGCCGAAGGCGATCGCGCTGCACTTGCGCGTAGCGTTCTTTTAAAGTTTGCAGGGATATATCGACTTCTGCCAGACTGCGGGCAAACTCTTGCTCATCCTCTTCGGCTTTGCTGGTTTGGGGATCAACCGGGGATCGATCCGGATTTGATGGTTCTTCAGGCGGCTTCATAGCTGGGTACGGTAGATTAAGGTTATATGCGACATTAGCTTTTCAGTATGCCTGAAACAACACAGCTTCCCAAAACTGATACCTTAAGTGAACTCAGCACTTTAGAACTCGCCCAAGTGCTGATGGAGCGACTCAGTATCACCCCCAACGACTGGCATCGATTAAAATCTAATCGCAAAGCCCGTGCCAGCGAGCAAGCCGCCGCTGCACTGGTCTTTTTGCTCAAAGATCAACCCGAAGAAGCGCTGCCGCGCTTCCAGCAAGCTACAGGCTGGCTGGATCGCTCGATTTCTGCTCCTCCTTGCCCAACTCACGGTCACAATCACAGTCATAAGTAAGCAGGCTTTCTGGTGAGATCTGTAGGGACAGGTTTCACCAAGCACCTGCTACAGAGGCAGACAATTCAACCACTGCGAACAGATGAGCAAACGAAATTAGTATTTCTTTGATCGCAATCAACTATCCCTGCCCTTGCAGGGGGGAATAGAAGGCAATACCCTCAGCCCAAATGTCAGCCCAGTTGTGGTGACGGACTGTTGTTGACGGCGAACCGGGGTAACGTCAGGCGGCGTTTAACTTGCTTGCATAGGCTCAATTCAGTCCCTTGAGAGTTCCAATGAACCCGATCGAAGACTTTATGGAGAATATACAAGCCTCTACCGCATTCTGACTCTTCCTCTGGCAGGTGTAGATCGGGATCGATATTGCAACAACAGGCAGGTGTAAATCCAGAGCCTTGGTCTGAGATCACCCACCAGTAGAGATCTGCGACCAGCGAAAAGCGAACAACTACTGTTTTACTGGGATCTAAGTTATTACCGTGTCTGGCAGCATTGACCAGAGCTTCCTGTAATCCCAATCTAATTTCTGCCCTCAAGGGGTCGGGAATCTCCGCCACCAGCAGATCGAGAATTGGGCAAAGGTAGAGAGTAGAGGCAAAGCTAATTGTGTTCCAAGTGCGCCCCGTTGGACGCGGTGAAATAGCTATCACTCCAAAGACCCCCTAGCTTTCAGGTGGACAGACTGAATAATCCGCACAGCTTCCATACCTGTATACTTTAATTAACCTTCGCTAGCAAGCTTGTTGTTTAGCGCTAATGGGCTACTTTACATTAATTATCGCCTACATTAAAGACTTTACTCACACCGCTCCTCACGGTCAATTACCTAATTTGAACTCCATTAGCTTCTCTTGCCCGACAAGATTTTAACAATCTATGCCTGAGGTATATACCTATTATTCTAGCGAAATTCCATCCAAAAAGCATTAAAAATTGATCTGGCTTATGGAGCGTTTGAAATCTATCTGAAGACAGAATTGAGATAAATCTATACTGGGAATAGCAGGCCAACTCTGTGAGGGCTTCCCAAATGGCTTTTAATCCCTCCATTATGAAAGCGGTAGAACAGCTGGGCTACCGCGTTACCGTCGCTGATATAGCGGCACAAACTGGATTAGACCTCAATTCGGCACAGCAAGGGTTATTGGTGTTGGCATCCGATGCGGGGGGACATTTACAAGTCTCCCAGGGGGGAGAAATTGCCTACCAATTTCCGCGGAATTTCCGGGGTATTCTCCGCAGCAAGTTTTTGCGGTTGCAATTGCAACAGTGGTGGGAGAAGATTTGGCGGGTCTTATTTTACCTGATCCGCATATCCTTCGCGATCGCACTCCTAGTATCCATTGTCCTGATTTTTGTCGCGATCGCTATCATCTTAATTGCGCTTAATTCCAGTCGAGACAGCGACGACAGAGGCGACTCTGGCGGCGGGATTGTATTTCTGCCCAACTTCTGGTTTGGGCCAGATTTCTTCTGGATTTTCTATCCCGACTACGATAGCCCCAGCTATCAGCATCGGCGTCGCGAAAAACCTCAGTTAAATTTCCTAGAGGCGGTTTTTTCCTTTCTTTTTGGCGATGGTAACCCCAACGCCAACCTAGAAACACGTCGCTGGCAAGAAATTGCTACAGCGATCCGCAATAACGGCGGTGCTGTCGTCGCCGAACAAATTGCACCTTATTTAGACAATCTCGGCTCTGGTTATGCTAAAGAGTACGAAGATTACATGCTGCCCGTCTTGACCAGGTTTAACGGCTATCCCGAAGTTAGTCCAGAAGGACAGATTGTGTATCGTTTCCCAGAATTGCAGGTGACGGCGCGATCGCAAACACCCCAGCCGGTGCAATCTTACCTGAAAGAATTGTCCTGGCGCTTCTCTCAAGCGACTTCGGGACAAGTGATGCTGTCAATCGGCTTGGGGGTGCTTAACTTTGTCGGTGCTTTAGTTCTGGGTAATCTACTAGCAGGTGGCACCGTCGCGGCACAATTGGGCGGCTTAGTTGCCTTTGTCCAATCAATTTACTGGGTTTTACTCGGCTATGGCACGGCTTTCTTAGCTGTACCTTTGATTCGCTATTTTTGGATTGGGTGGCGCAATAGCAAAATTGCCAAACGCAACGATCAACGCCAAGAAAGAGCGATGTTACTCAATCGTGCCGATGCCGACTTGCAGAAGAAAATCGCCTTTGCTCGTCAATTTGCTGCGGAAACCGTCATCAACCGCGAAGATCTAGCTTACACCACCGAAACCGACTTAATCGAGCAGGAAATTGAGCAATCTAAGCAAATTGATGCAGAATGGGAACGACGGCTGAACCAGTCTGGGTCATAGATAATGGGTCATCGGTGACGATGACCCACTCAATTTTCGAGAGGAACTTTAGGGCGCTTAAAAATTAAGAAGCCATAACCGTAACCAGGGGTATAGTTTACGCCCACCAATTCCCAGCCTTGATCGCCTAATTGATTGGTAAAATCGTGCAAACTGGGTAGGGGTTTATCGCGCAATTCTTCGCCGTTGATACTTTGGGGGCGAAAATCACCCGCAAAGTAATTTAAGCGCACAAAGCAGTACTCCCATTTTGGTAGGGCGATCGCCAGCGCAGTTGTTGTTTCGCTCATAGCGGTGTCAGCAGGTATGATTGGGTCTTTGTTTCTAACTACAAAATACCCAGTAGCTGCTACGAAGTTTGCAACAAAGCTATATTTACCTCAAATCTTGCACCATTATCAACCACCATTGAAAAACCAGGTTTCTTGCCCATAGCTCAACTTGAAAACCTAGATTTTTCGTCAACTCACATCTTGCACCTACCCGATAAACAGCCCTGAAATAAATTACTTGCTCAAAGCTTAAGTTAGCTAAAGCTAACTACAATCAAGGTTTTAACCCGTTTCAACGGGTTTTAGCTTTAAGCCAGAAATTTATTTCTGTTGGCTCTGCTGCAAGATGCGAGTTTACCGGACTTTGATTTTGGCTAAATTCGCGCCCTGGTAATAGTGCTGCAAAATTTGCTGGTAGTTAGCACCAGAACGCGCCATATTGAAAGCGCCCCACTGACTCATACCGAGTCCGTGACCAAAACCGCGCCCGTCGATGCGAAACGCCGTGGGTGTCGAGTTTGACCCTTCTGGGGCGATCGCAAACCAAGTGCTTTTTAGTCCCAGAGTTTGGCGTAAAGCTGCCCCAGTCACCACCCGACTGCCGTTAGTGCCGACTACTTTCATACTCAACACGCGCCCAAATGGAGAAACGCGCTCTGGTAAAACCGATACTACGTTCCCTACCCCGGTGATGCGGCGACCCATTTCTTGGGGCGAGAATCTTTCTACCCACTGAAAATTCGGCGTTCCTTGGTCGAAGTCTGGCACCGCCCGCAGGTAGGGTCGAGCTTCTGACCAGACATTTTCCACGTTTTCTGTATGTCCGCCAGAAGAGGCGTGAAAAGCTGCCAGAATTAACCTGCCGTTATGCGCCATTACTTGACCCGCCGTGGCATTTACGGGGGCGTACAGAGCTGGGGCTTCATCTTCGATGCCTTTGTACACCTGCCAAGCGATCGTATTGCCCACATCGTAAATCGTGTTGCCTCTGGTTTGGCGCTGGTACAGGGCGTAGGTGCGCGCCGCAACGGCTTGAGCTTTGAGCGTTTCCGCAGGCCAACTGTGGTATACTTCGCCGCCCAACACGCTGTAGAGATATTGTTCTAAATTGACATAGTTAACGGCAGTTAAGCCATTACTGGTAGGGACGACTAGGGTGCGGCCTCGATACCATTTATCGCCAATCCAAACATAGCCGTTATTCGTCGGTTCGATCCAAACCGCCCCGGAACGCCATCTATCGATCGCAACGCCACCACCATTGAAGGAGGCGTTGAACGAATTCATTCCCGCAATTTCTCCCAATGCTCTGCCCACCCCATCGCGGATGATGGCTTTAGTGGAACTGCCCACTTGGACTTGATTGACGCCTTCTTTAATCGCGACGCGCAATTCTAAAGCTGCCTTTGCCGGGGCGATCGCTGCCATCCAGAATAGGAATGCGATCGCTAGCTTGCCTCCTATTCCCGGCATCGATTGCTGCCGTCTGGTGGATAAAAGCGAGAATAACAAACGTGCGGCTACCATTTTTTACCAAACCTCTGGAATCACGTCTAAGTTGTTGTACAACCTTAACTTTTGCTAGTTTAAACGGTTGACAAACAGGTTATGGTGTGCTATGGAGCAAGCGATCGCTACAACTCCAAAGGTAATTTTACTAGACAGATTGGCAATATGCGCCATCACAAGATAGAAATGGCGATAATTTTTGCTGATGGTGCGATCGCAACCCAAAAGAGAAAGCCCCCCTTGGGAAGGGGGGTTTGGGGGGATCGCTGGGGGTAGAAACTGTAAAAGCCCCCCTTGGGAAGGGGAGTTTGGGGGGATCGCTGGGGGTAGAAACTGTAAAAGCCCCCCTTGGGTGGTCTTCCCTTTTGGCGAAGCTGATTTTTAATTTGACCGTAAACTTTTGCAGTATTGCGATCGCAGTCTAAAACCGGAATGCGCTGTACGAGAACTTCTACTCGTTCTATGTTAGAAGTGACGCGCCCTGACTTGAAAGCCCCATAGTAAAGTTCACCAACAATCGTGCTGGACAACAATACACTATCCGTTTGTGTTACGCGATCGACAATCGCCAATTCTCCTTCTAGAAAAGCGATCGCAATATTTGTATCTAACAAAAAGCTACCACTCATCAAAATCTACCTGACTGCAATCGTTTTCAATCGCTTGTCGCATCTCGCTTGCGTGTTCTGATGGTAGGCTTCCTGCGAGATCTAGTAATAATTTTCCTGGAATACCTTTCACAGCAGGTAACCGATTGAACAAAGAATCTATAAACTGTAAAGTTAACTAATCCTTTCACAGAACTAGCGATCGCTTGATAATTTTTGTTACACTAAAATCGGACGATACTTTGCCTGCGAGGTAAATCTTTATGCTCCAAGCATTTGAAGGTATTTATCGCAATGGAGTCATAGAACTTCTAGAATTTCCTGAAAACATTTACGAAAGTCGGGTTGTGATTACTTTCCTAACTGAACCATCCATCCCTAAAAAACCTTTGATTATTCAGTTTGGCATGTTTTCAGGCGCCCAGAAATCCACCGAAGCCGATTTTGAGATGGCTCAGTTTCAAGGCGATACTGAAGATGGCTTAGATTGGTCATAACTACCGATGAAATATGTCATCGATACCCACGCGCTCATCTGGTTTCTAGAAGGGAATGAAAAATTGGGCCATCAAGCCAAGGCAATTCTCTCTAATGTTTTCAGTCAACTTGTTTTACCTGCGATCGCTCTCGGTGAATCTGCTTGGATTGTAGAGCGCGGAAAAACATCAATTCCATCTGTAAATGCTTTGCTAAATGCAATTAACAACGATCCCAGAATCGCTATTTATCCACTCGATCGAACCATCATCAATCAGACGATCGGCTTATTGACCATTCATGAAATGCACGACCGTCAAATTGTCGCAACCGCGATTATTTTACGAAATTAAGGCGAAACGGTTGCATTGTTGACCTGCGATCAAAATATTACTGCTTCAGGTGTAATCTCAGTTGTGTGGTAATGCCATTCGCAGCTTCACAGGGTGCGAGTGGATCTGATAAGCAGATTGGCGATCGCTTGCAACACCAGTATGTCAAGATGTCAATAGAGAGATTGAGGTTGAGCTAGCGCAGTGCAGATAACGTTTTTAGGCACAAGCTCCGGTGTACCGACGCGATCGCGCAATGTTTCCGCTGTCGGTTTGCGCCTACCCCAGCGCGCAGAATTTTGGCTGTTTGATTGCGGCGAAGGCACTCAGCATCAAATCCTCCGTAGCGACCTTAAAATTAGTCAGCTACGTCGCATTTTTATCACTCACCTGCATGGCGACCACATCTTTGGTTTGATGGGACTGTTGGCAAGTTACGGTTTGGCTGGCAATCCCAACCGGATTGATATTTATGGCCCACCCGGTCTAAACGAATACCTGCAAGCTTGTCAGCGCTATTCCCAGACCCATCTTTCCTACCCGCTTAAGGTGTACACGGTTAAACCTGGGGTAGTTTACGAAGATGAGGAATATACGGTTATCTGCGGTAACTTAAAGCACCGCGTTACCGCGTTCGGGTATCGCATCGTGGAAAAAGACCGACCCGGACGGTTTAATGTGGAAAAAGCTACGCAAATGGGAATTCCTTCTGGCCCAATCTACGGTCAACTCAAGCGTGGGGAAACAGTAACTTTACCCGATGGTCGTACAATTAATGGCGCTGACTTATGCGGGCCAACGGAAATCGGTCGCAAGATTGCCTATTGTACCGACACAATTTTTTGTGATGGCGCTGTAGATCTGGCGCAAGATGCCGATGTATTGATTCACGAAGCCACTTTTGCCCACCAAGATGCGGAACTGGCCTTTGAGAGGTTGCACTCGACTTCGACGATGGCGGCACAAACGGCTTTGGCTGCGGGTGCCAAGCAGTTAATCATGACCCACTTTAGCCCGCGCTACGCCCCTGGAAACGACCTCCAGCTTGACGATTTACTCCAAGAAGCCCGCGCTATTTTTCCCCAGACTCAGATGGCTTATGACTTTTTCTCCCATGAAGTGCCGCGTCGCAGGATTAATGAAGAAAAATAGTTTTACACGACTTACGCACGAGGAGGTCAGAAACCGGGTTTCTCGGAAGAAACCCGGTTTCTTTGCATAGTTTCGGCTAACTCATCCTTAATTTGCTGAGTCGATCGCGGATATCTCTGAGGTGGGTTTGGGAGTCAACGGGCGATCGCGGTAACGGTACGCTGGTGTTGGGCCAATCCGATAAGTCATTGCAGGGACAAGCATCTGGCGGCATCCCGGCACTCCGCATCGGTACGGGCATAGAACAACGGGCGCAAGGATTTAGTTCCCATGCAGGCGTCAACAATTGGGCAATTGTTTCGTTAGTTCCTTCTAAGTAACATTCCCCAGAGTCGGGGGAGAGAATTTGTTGCCATACCGCTTCAAATTCCTCGCTATAGCGATCGCCAGAAATAACTGGTTGTGGTAGTAACGCCACTTGACCGCTTTTAATCAAAACTTTCTTGCCCAACTGAAACCAATAGGCAAGATATTGTCTAACCTGCTGTTGAGATGCCATCTTTTTTAAGAATTTTTAGGTTTGAGTTGGAGTGAGTCAATTTCTGGCTTCAATTCTGGAAATTGATTAAAGATAAATCATCGGTCATGGGACAGACAGAAACAGAAAACAGCAACGGAAAGCTACTAACTGATAATTGGACACTTTGAGCCGGAAAATAATGGGAACAAAGGCGAGCGAGTCCCAGCTTAATGGCTGTCCCATTTTAAACTGGTAGCTGGAGGGAAACTCAAGGGATAATTTGCCAGAAATTTTAGCTGGTTCTATTGGGGAAATGCGTCGCATTTTGGCAATAAAATTTGGTATATTTCTTTCGGACTATAATCCCTGGAACAGAAGACCTCGGTTAGAACCGCTCTTTATGGTTCTAGTTTAGAATTTATCCGAAAAATGCACTTTTGGGCAATCAGATAGGATTATTCATCAAAGTTAATCTGCGCGCACAAAGTAGTTAAAAATTAAGAATTAGCTAAAATCCTGCTAATTCCTCAAGTTTTCGCGGCTGAGCTTCCATGCTAGCCCTTAGCTGGTATTTTGCACCCAGAATTACGGATTCGGCGGTAGGGGAAAACCGATCTCGGTGAGGTTAATTACGTAGCCGCCGGTAGCTAAATAGACCGCATCGGACTTCGCACCAATGCGGCGGACAAGAGTACCCAAGCGATCGCGGAATCTCCGACCGGCAGGATAAGCCGGAACCACTCCCCAACCCGTCTCCTCCGCCACTAAAATTGTATCGGCGATCGCAACGGTTAAACTGTCAACTAACTGTTGCAGGGTTTTCTCCCAAGTGTCCTCGTCTTGCTCCAACAAATTGGCTACCCAAGTTCCCAAAGAATCCACCAACAGGCAAGATGATGCCGGAGAGGCCAAAATAGTAGCAGCAAGATCGATCGGCTGTTGCACCGTCGTCCAATCAGCTGGTCGCCTGCGTCGGTGTTGTTCGATGCGTTCAACCCACTCTCGATCCGTCGGGTCAATGGTAGCAGTTGCTACGTATATGACCGACTTGCCGGTTTGCTTAGCTAGGGTTTCTGCCCATTCGCTTTTACCGGATCTGGCAGGGCCAGTAACTAAAATCGATCGATTCTTGGGTGCAGCTATTGGGTTCATTGTCCCACGACAGAAGTTGACGCATAGAAATAATAACTGGAACAGGTTATGATTCCAGGCGCAAGAGGGTATATTTATGAAACTGGAATTAAAACGAATTGAAGCAACGCTACAACAAATCGCCGCGCAAAATGCTAACAGCGGCGATTTGCCATCTTCGTTGCAGCGGTATCAAAAAAAAGATGAGTTGTCAAGCGAAGCGGTAGATAAAAGCGATGGCGAAGCGGCAAAAAAAGTGCTGCGCGATCCCCTATCTGAGTTAAAGCTGCGATCGCAATCAGCAGTTGCCGCACCTGAAACCAAGTTACCAGCGCTACCCAAGCTCAAACAGCCTGCTTTTAGCAGTCACCGCCACGGGATTAACCCAAACCTGCCGATGACTTTGCTCAAAGAAATTGAAGCAACGGTAGCAGGTTGGCAGGCAGAACTGAAGCAAATTTTGCAACAAATTCAAGAGGTTTACCTGGAAGGTCCGGTGAGTGAAGGTTGGTTAGAATCCGCAGACGAAGGAAAACCCCAAGGGGAAATGGCGGCAAATGCTTCTCCCAGCCCATTCTTTCGGGGATATCGCCTCTGCGGATTGGATGCAGATGGTAAGCTGTGGTCGCGTTCGATAACACCCCAGCAGCTGCCAGAAGTAAGTTTAGCGATCGCAAGATATCAAAAACTCAGACAATTTTTGACTCGCAAGCAGGAGTTAGAACACCGCTTGAGCGAACTAGCTGAAATGCTGATCTTGGTACAGGGGCATTTACAAAAGCTGTGAACGGGTTGGCGATTGCTTCCGGAGTTGAGGGTGCATCTTCTGTAAATATCTGCGGATAGCTATGAGCAACCAATCCTGGGTTGGCAGCACGTACAAATGCTTAGACGATTAATGGATTTGGTTGTTTTGGCTTTTAAAGCTCAGTTAATGTTCGAGCGCGTACCAGGAGTCTCTGAGAAGCTTACAATCACTGAAGGTGAGGCATGATGCCCCTTACTTCAGTGCGGGTGCTGACATTCTATATCGAAGTGCAGCGATAATAGTAATGCTATCTTAAGCCTAAATGGGTGCGCGTACCTCTACAAGGTGTCTTTAACCCTTGCTAATCTCGATCTAAACCCTTCTTTTCACCGCCAAAATGACTTCCACACCCGCTAAAATTCCAGTTTCCGTCCTCATCCCCGCTAAAAACGAAGAAGCAAATTTGCCTGCGTGTTTAGAAAGCGTGGCAAGAGCAGATGAAGTTTTTGTGGTAGATTCCCAAAGCAGCGATCGCTCGGCGGAAATATGCGAAAAGTATGGCGCTAACGTTGTCCAGTTTTACTTTAACGGTCGTTGGCCTAAAAAGAAAAACTGGTCTTTGGAAAACCTGCCTTTCCGCAACGAATGGGTTTTGATCGTCGATTGCGACGAACGCATTACCCCCGAACTTTGGGACGAAATCGCCGCGGCGATTCAAAATCCAGAGTACGATGGCTACTACCTCAACCGTCGCGTCTTCTTCCTCGGTCAGTGGATTCGTCACGGAGGTAGATATCCCGATTGGAACCTCCGCCTATTAAAACATCAAAAAGGTCGCTACGAAAACTTGGGGACAGAAGAAATCCGCAATACCGGCGACAATGAAGTCCACGAACACGTAGTTTTAAACGGCAAGGTAGGCTATCTCAAAGAAGATATGCTGCATATCGACTTTCGCGATATCTTTGAATGGCTGGCGCGGCACAATCGCTACTCTAACTGGGAAGCTCGCGTTTACCAGAATATCCTCACCGGCAAGGGCGACTCTGGCACAATTGGTGCCAACCTCTTGGGAGATGCAGTCCAGCGCAAGCGCTTTTTGAAAAAAATGTGGGTGCGGATGCCTTTTAAACCCACGCTGCGGTTTATTATCAGTTATATTTTTCAACTCGGATTTTTGGATGGAAAAGCAGGGTATATCTACGCCCGACTGCTGAGTCAATATGAATATCAGATTGGCGTTAAACTCTACGAGTTACAGCGTTTTGGCGGTCATTTAAACGTTTCCGCCCCATCGGTTACCCCCGCTAAGGCATCGCCATCTTCCGATTCCTCCTCTGCAAAGGATTCTACTGCCTATGACTCCGTCAGCTCCAGAACCAGCTGATGTCACTAAACCGATAATTCATCCGCCAGAGCAAGCACCCGTTTTGGATGCCGAACCTTGGATCGATCTGCGAAAATACGACCAATCAAACTTCGATCGCGGGCGCAAAGGATGGTATGTTTTGCTCTGGTGGTTCGTGCAAGCGATCGCTTTCCCCCTCACTCCCCATCAATTACACGCCCCTCGCTGCGCTTTGCTGCGCCTATTTGGAGCCAAAATTGGTAAGGGCGTCATCATTCGTCCCACTGCCCGTTTTACCTATCCCTGGAAAGTCGAAATCGGCGATTACAGTTGGATAGGCGATGACGTGGTTTTTTATAGCCTCGATCGAATTCAGATTGGGAAACATTGCGTGATTTCCCAAAAATCCTACCTCTGTACCGGCAGTCACGACACATCCGACCCGAATTTTGCCTTGAAAGTCGCTTCCATCGCCATTGGTAATGGCGCTTGGGTGGCGACAGATTGTTTTATTGGCCCCGGCGTGCAAGTTGGCGCTAATACGGTTGTAGGCGCGCGTAGCAGCGTTTTCCGCAGTTTACCCCCTGGTCAAGTTTGTTGGGGAACCCCCTGCCGTCCCCACATGCCCAGAAAGATGAGAACCGAAATTTGAGCGATTTTCGCCTCAATCTTGCAAGCACTATATTGCCAAAAACCTGAGCCAGTTGATTTGACTCTGGTTTTTTTGCGCTCAACGGTTCGGTTCGTATGCAACTCCCCACTCAAGTAAGGTACAGCTAAAGAAAGATAAGAAAGATAAGAAAGAAATTACTTCATCACCTCCCTCCTGTGCCTCATCCAATTGCCACCCGCTTTAATGAAGAATTTAATCACAAAAATTATTAACTTAAGTACGGAAGAGCGAGTTCCTGGAAAACTGAATGTATTAAATGATACTTATTTTCAAGATGTCTTGGTATAAATATTGTCCGTGGATTAAGAATTACCCAGGAAGAGAGCATAAACTGAGTCTCTGCGAACGTATTTAGCTTGCTGAAGCATGATATTTTTCTAAAAAGAGCTTCATTTTGATTGTGATTGAGAATCGCCAGGTTTTCAACCTTCAAACCTAGCTCAGCAAATGTAAATTGTATAAATTAGCACCTTATTTTTCTACATTTATAAAAAATATAGCAGTTAAAACAAGCCTTGAAGAAACGATCGGCCTGCTTTTTTTAGGTATAGAGACTTATTAAGCAGCTTCCCGATTTTAGCCCTAGTAGGGAGTAAGAAAAGGGGGCTTTCTGTACCCGGTTATTTTTTGTAAACTATATAACTAGGATGTTTGTTGAGATCGGGGGCGTCGAATGGGGTTAAAACAGGTTGGGTTGCTCGATCAAGAGCAACGTTGCCCAGTCATATTGGTGCTAGACAGATCCGCCTCTATGGCATGGGCAACTCGCACGGGTAAAATACCCATAGAAGAGTTAAATAAAGGGCTGGCTGTCTTTAAAAAGGCAGTACAAGAAGATGAGATTCTGGCAATGCGGGTTGACGTTGCAATTGTTACATTTGGCCCAGTGGAATTATGCCAAAACTTTGTCACAATCGATCGCTTCACGCCGCCACAGCTTCAGGCAAGTGATGTAACTCCGATGGGAGAAGCGATTGAGTTCGCTATAGACTTGGCAGAAAAGCAAAAAGCATTCTATCGGGAACAAGTAATACCCTACTATCAGCCTTTGATATTCATGATTACAGATGGTCAACCTGGTTATGGATATAAAGAAGGCGGTCAAGAAGCCGCTTTGGAGAAAGCACTTTTAGTTTCGCAACGATTGAAGAGCTTGGATAGTGGGAAAGGCAGTAAACCTAAACTTACCTTTTTTTCCATAGGTGTTCAGGGGGCAAATATGTCAATTTTAAGACAGATTACCCCTGCTAAACGTCCGGGTGAAACAATGGATAGGGTACAAAAGTTAAACGGTTTAAATTTTACCGAACTGTTTCAATGGATTGCTCAGTCGGTTGGACAAGCAGCTCGTCTGGGGACGCAGGCAAGATTTACTCCCACGTCTGCTTTAAGTTCAAATAACTAGATTGAATTTGTATTATATGACATGGAAAGCAATAGCACGCTTTTGTGCGGGGACTAAGCACAAAAAGCGCAATATTGGGTGTCAAGATTATGCGGCTTGGGAACTTTTGAAAGATCGTGCGATCGCTGGTGTAGTTTCTGACGGTGCTGGCTGTGCAAAATATGCGGCACAAGGTGCAGAAATAGCAGTTAAAACCGCAATTTCTAGTATCAAGCGATCGTTCGAGCAACTAAATCCCGTTTTAGTTGATACCAATACTTTAGTTCCGTATTGTAATCAACCTTTGCTTTTTGTCAGTAAGCTCTGTCGTTGGTTTTTTTCCCTATTTGGATACAAACAAACCAATCAAGTTAGCTTTCTGGGAGAAATTAGCGACTCTCAAACTAGAGAAATTTTTAACTTAGCTTTAGAACAAGTGCGGTTATCATTACAACAGCAAGCACTTAAGCGACAGTGTTCGATTGATGAATTTGCTTGTACTTTGTTAGCTTTCATTGCTACCCCTTCTTGGATCGCTGCCATGCAGATAGGAGATGGATTTATTGTGGTGCGACAACCAAATAATAATTATCAACTGCTTTTTCAACCCCAAAAAGGAGAATTTATTAATGAAGTAGCAGTTTTCGTCACGTCAGATCATGTTAAAAATGAGATGAAAGTGCAGACTTTTCCTGGAAAGCACAAGTTTATTTGCGTCTCCACAGATGGACTAGAGCTAGTTTCAATCCGCTTTCGCGATTTTCAACCCTACCAACCATTCTTTCAACCTTTTGAAGAATATATGGAAACTATTGACGACCCCGAACAAGAAACTGACATTGAAGATTTCCTTAATTCAGAGCAAGTAAACCGTCGGACAAATGACGATAAAACGTTACTTTTATGCTTTTATGATGGCTAATCAAAGGTTTAATGAAAATCAAGTATTAACTTGTAGCGAAACAGGTGGTACTGTTCGCTTAACCAAACAGATTGAGCGGGGTTTTGAAGGAGCGATTTGGGAAATAAACCCCAATAGAGATTATGTGGCAAAACTTTACCATCAATTACCTTCTAGCTATCAATGTGAAAAGCTAAAAGCGATGGTAAAAAATCCGCCCGATGACCCAACATATGAAGAGAATCACGTTTCAATTGCTTGGCCTAATCGACTACTTGAAGATGAGGAAGGCAATACTGTAGGCTTTTTGATGCCATATATCAAGCCAAATATTACTATTCCAAAAATTTACAATTTTAGATACAGACAAAACAATTATCCTGGATTTAACTGGCGCTGCTTGCACGGGACAGCCCAAAATTTAGCATCGATTGTTTGGGCTATTCATAATAAAGGTCACGTTTTGTGCGATATTAGCGATAAGAATTTGCTGGTAAATCCTACAAATGCTTATATTTCTATCATAGATACAGATTCGTTTCAGATTGCTGATGGCGATACAAAAAAATTTATAAAAGCTTAGTTTTAGGTACGCTAGAATACATACCTCCTGAATTACAAAATATTGAAGATACCGCGTCAATCAATAGAACTGAAATCCACGATCGCTTTGCCCTGGCAGTAATAATTCATAGATTGTTGTTTGGTTATAATCCATTTCATGGTGGCTGGCCTTTCGATGATGATGAAGTCAGTTCTGTGGAAGAATATATTAGTAAAGGGTATTGGTTACATGGAAGAAATAATAATAAACTAAGACATCCAAAAGATATAATTCCGATAGAAGTTATCCACCCAGAAGTTCAGAATTGTTTTTATAAATGTTTTGATGATGGATATAAAGAACCTAATTTACGTCCCACAGCCAGCGATTGGTTTGCAGCTTTGGAGAGTGCGATCGCAGATTTAAAAACTTGCGACAAGGAACCAAATCATTTTTACAGTAATACCTATGGCAAGTGCTACTGGTGCGAGGATGAGTACGATCGTTTTCCATCGGTAAATCAAACTATAAATCCAACTACCGATGAGGTAACCATACCTACTAATATCGTTGTGGAAATTGTTGCTACGCCTAAAGAGCAAAAAAAACATTCACCGAAGTTTTACCATATTAAAGCTCTATCATGGGCTTTATTGATAGCGCTTCCAGTAATTACTCTAATATTTTGGCTATTCAGACCACAAGGTGTTATTAACCCTTCTATAAAAACACCTCCAACAGTTAATTTAGAAAGAAATATTCCTTGAGGTAATAGGTAATTGGTAATAGGTAATTGGTAATTTGCTTTAGGGCTTTTAATCATAGTATCGGCATCGCGCTCATGGCGGGTTTATCAACTTAATTGGAAAGAAACCGGGTCGATCTGAAAAATTATTGAGCGAGCAAAGAGATCTACAAAGAAACCCGGTTTATGGGCGGGTTTAACCCGCCCCTACAACACCAATAACCTTACAATTCTTATACTACCAAACTCGATATAACTGTTAACTTTCATCGCACAAACCAACAAATCGACCATGCCACAACTTACCAGTTTCTGTTAATCCTTGGCAGCGGACTGTAATTTTCACCCCGCCCGGATTCATTTGATGGCGACGGGTAATTTCTGCCATATCTGCTTGCGAAAATCCCGTTCCCACAGCTCCAATTGTAACTAATTGACCTTTAATTTCTTGCGCTACTGCGATCGCACCAAAGGGTCTGCCTTCGGCTTTGGTGTAAGATAAACCGACAATGAACAATTCTAATTCCAAGGCATATTTTGTTCTAACAATGGTCTGCTTGCGGATATCCTTACCGCCGATATAAGTACAATTGTGTAACAGCCAAACTTCCCCTTCTCTGCCTTCAGATTGCTGTTTTGTTGCTAATGCTAGTTTTTCCTCTATAGTCCTTGCAGTCGGCAAAACCTCAAACAAATCGTGGGGTAAATATTGACCAATCTGTTCCCCAGCTTCTATCCTTTCTGCTTCTGTTGTAGTTGTCAAATCGCGCCCTGAATAATATAAAGCTTTGAAAATGGCGTAAACTGTCACAACCGGAGCATTTTCTGCTCCTGCGATCGCATTCGTAGTTGCTGCTTGGGGTGCTGTACGATGTTCGCTACCCGTGACGGAACGGTAATAAACTTCGCCATCTAAAACAAACGTTCCTAGTTGATTTGCTGCTTCGAGTAACGCCTGGTTAATTTCTGTCGTCGGTTGTCCCTTCGGTTTTGTGGAACGCGATTGATAGTAAATTTTCTCATTCGTGGCAACGATAACTCTTCTACTACCATCGCGTTTTGGCTGTCCCCAATAGTCAGGTGATTTAATATAGTAAGAACGATCCATTGATGCATCGACTGGCTGCATTGTAACAATGCGTCCTGGCTGCAAATGGGGTGGTAAATCGGCAACAAGTGTGGGGGCTTTTAGGTTGGTTGCAGATGCTGTCAAAGCAGCTATTGCAGGTTTTGGAGTAACGCTTTTTGCTGACGATTGTTTGACTGGTTTTGTGGGCGTTTTTTCGCCTGTTTCTAATTCAAATGCTTTTTGCCAAAACCCTAGTGCTATTTCAGGGTATCCTTCAGATTCAGCACATATCGCTAAGCTGACAGCTTTGCTGACGCCAATCCCACGACCGTAGTTTTCTAGATACTCAACTGCTCCTGCAACCCCCATCAAATGCCAAGAGTTTTTCACAATGCGGTTATTCCATCTTTCACGAATTTCTGAAGGAATCCGCAAAGCAGCTTTTCGCTTTGAATCAATATATTCATTGATATTCATGATTTGCTAAAGCAGGAGAAAAAGAGCTAAATACTATTTTAGTATAAATGTATTATATTAGCCTCTTACCTACAAAATCAACCATAAAGGAACGTAACTAAAATTGGGTTTGTAGTCAGCGCTTTAGCGCCAAAAACAGCGCTAAAACGCTCCTACTGCCTAGCCGCTTCTAAAAGCTTGGACAAAGTTATCCACAAAGGGGCAAATCTGTACAAAACCCAACTCCACGGTATAAGTTCGCTCGATTAGAAGCGCATTTCTGCTTAGTTCCCTTGCAAGGGTAGCTCAGGTTCTTTGACCACTAATCCTCAGTTAGAGATACTGAAACGAATCCCAGTACGAGACTGATATAGTATTCAATTGTTGCGTAGTGGTTCACAAGCCCCAGCACAAGCTTTTTAATCTTCACGATTAACTAGGCGTATCTATCGGATGTGTTTAACCACTGATTAAATAATACCACAGACATGCCGACAACTGTGGAAACAATGTCAAACAATGTCCAAAGATTTATTTACAGTTGCTAACCCCGATGTTTTGGTTGTGCTAAAAAGCGTGCAGCGATCGCACCCCCAATAAAACCAAACAAGTGTCCCTGCCAAGATACTCCTGGCAAGGTGGGCAAGATGCCCCAAATCATGCTGCCGTAAAAAAAGCCGACAAATAAGGATACAAATAGGGAAGCTGTACTGCGTTCAAAATAGCCGCGAAACAGTAGAAAACCCAGATAGCCAAAAATAACACCACTGGCACCGATATGGATCGAACCGGGTGCGCCAGTCAGCCAGACGCCTGCACCGCTGATGAGCATTGTTATCGCGCTGACGATGAAAAAATCGCTGGTTTCACGCAGCATAATTAACCAGCCAAGGGTGAGGAAAGGGATAGTATTCGCGGCGAGGTGAACAAAGTTGCCGTGGAGAAAAGGTGCAAACAAAATGCCGCGCAGTCCGATCTCGTTGTGGGGGATAATGCCATAAATATCGAGCGCTCCGCCAAGGGAAGTATCGACAATTTCTACTAACCACATCAGGGAGATAATGCCACCTAAGATAATGACGTGGCTTTTCAATTCGCGGGCGATCGCAGATCCATCCTCGCTGCTCATGTTGGTGCCTCTGGGTGAGTGATTTCGATCTGCTTCCAACTTAGCAAGTAAACTCAGCAAGTATTTGAAGAATACGGGGAGAATGACAGACGCGGCGACGGGGAGCTTTTTCGGCACAGATTCCCTACGTCGCCGCGTTTTACTGGGTTATACCAAATCCGCTTTGATGCCGAACGACTAAAGTCGCGGCTACACAAACAAAGCCCGCGAAGGCGGGCTATAAAATAAAATAAAGGGGGTCTACAACCCGGATTTGGTATTAAATGCGATCGCTCAAACTCGGTTATGCCGAGCGAGTCAGCAGCTTAGCTTTGTGGCGTTTGCGCTTTAACACTGAAACCGTCCCCAAAACCCCGACAGCGAATATCGCCACGGCTGAGCTTGGTTCGGGAACTCTTTCAGATGGTTTGGACGTTAGTACGGAATATGCTAAATTTCCCACTAACCTATTACCAGCTTTAGTCAAATGGTTGTTATCCCAGAATAAATACTCATCCGGGTTAGAACAAGGAGTCTGGGCAAAAATATCTGGCAGACAAGCGTCAGTAACGTTTGTCAAACCGAATTGGGCGGGATTAGCCCTGACTCGATCCGCTAGAGTATTGACATCAAGGGGAATTAGGTTAACACCAGAACCCAAATTTTGGCTTAAAAGATTGAGAGTTTGAGACAAACCTGCATTATGCGCTTCTGTCAAAGCGTCGAGAGGTTGGGAAAGCGGCGTCCCCAGGGTTAAGGGAGTTTGACCCAAATCTGGTAAATTCACCACCATGATATTTTTAGCCCCGACTCCGGCAAGAACTGTCACGGCTGCCGATATATTAGCCAGCGATGTATCTGGTTTGTCAAAAGGCTTAAAAGCACTGATAGTAGGTAAGTAATCGTTGCCGCCAGCCCATACAATATAAAGCGCGTTCTGGTCAGCCTTAGTATTAGGCGGAAGAAGCGATGTAAATGCCCCTACTTGGTCGAGCAATCCCGGTAAGCTAGGATCGATCGTGTTAGCGATACCCGTCAAAGCGGTTCCCGTTGTGGCACCCCCAAAGGCAAAATTTATACCTTGGGCGGGATTGCCGCCGCTGGCTAAGCTGGTGAATGCAGTAGGGTTTAATCCCAGACGTTGCGAGAGATTGTCCACCCAGTTTGGGCCATTGGAAAAACGTCCCTCAAAGTAAGGTGGACTTGGGGGAATGAGGGGAATAGACGGATTTTGACTATTAAGTTGTTTGGTGACATTGTAAACGTTGCCCGGATCGGAGAGACTGTCTCCAAAGGTGTAGATGCCGCTGAAGGTGGCTGCGAAAGTTTTAACCGGAAACAGAACTGATAAGACAAAAAATCCTGTGGCGAGTACTCGCCTTCGTATGCTAGCCATTGAGTTGCTCCTGAGCGGTAGATGCAATTTAATGCAAATTATTGTCGCGCATTTACCGTAGGTTCAGTGAAAATACGCAACCAATTCACAAAAAATTTACCAAAATTTTAAAAAACTCGAAAGAAATTACTAATCTCTGCTCAATCGTTATATAAGTAAACGTTTACTCTCCCGGTTGCGCCTGCTTCTCGATGGCAGATAAGGGGCTGAGGAAATGGGGAGACAAGGGAGACAAGGGAGACAAGGAAGACAAGGAAGACAAGGGAGACAAGGGAGACAAGGGAGACAAGGGAGACAAGGAAGACAAGGAAGACAAGGAAGACAAGGGAGACAAGGGAGACAAGGAAGAATCTTGAAGTAAAACTAATTTTTCCCCCCGCTCCCTCAGCTCCCTCAGCTCCCTCAGCTCCCTCAGCTTCCCCAGCTCCCTATCAGGTAAGATTGGCAATTGCTACTTTTGCGATCGCTTCTGCTGGTTCAAACCCGAAGGTACGGGAGTAGAAGTAAAACTCGCCATCGAGACAGCGCTTGATATTCTCGGCGCGACGGAAACCGTGTTGTTCGCCTTCAAAGGGAACATACGCAACTGGCAAACCTTTCTTCTTCAGTACTTCTACCATCATTTCTGCCTGATTGGGCGGCACTACCTTATCTTCTAATCCTTGGAAGAAAATTACTGGACAGGAGAGGCGTTCGGTATAATGAACGGGCGATCGCTCTACGTAAAGATCTCGCCGTTCTGGATAAGGGCCGATTAACCGATCGAGATACCGGGATTCAAACTTGTGGGTATCTTTTGCCAAAGCTTCTAAGTCGCTGACGCCGTAATAACTCGCCCCGGCTTTAAACGTATTGCGGAAAGTGAGGGCGCACAGGGTAGTATAACCACCGGCGCTACCGCCTGCGATCGCCATCCGGTTCCCATCCACCAAACCTTTTTCTGCCAGATACTTAGCACCGTTGGCGCAGTCGTCTACATCGACAATTCCCCAAGTACCATCTAAGCGCTGTCGATATTCTCGCCCGTAGCCGGTACTGCCACCATAATTTACATCCAAAACCGCAAAGCCGCGACTTGTCCAATATTGAATCTTTAAGTTAAAACTACTCGAAGTCGCAGCCGTTGGGCCACCGTGACTTCGTACCAGTAACGGCGGTTTTTCTGCCTCTGGTGCAGTGTAGTCCCGATTTTTGGGCGGATAGAAAAACCCATGTGCCGTTAAACCATTTTCTGTAGGAAATTCAATCGGTTGCGGTACTGAAAGATAACCGCGATCAATTGCTACAACAGTTGCGCGGCGCAGCACTTGCATTTCCGTCGTAGCTAAATCCATCAAAACTACAGCACTTGGTTCTGTGGGCGATCCAGCAGAGAATACCAATCTACCCCCAGCAGCGTGAGGGGAAGAAATATCTGTGTAAGGAGTATCGATTTCTACTAATTTGCCGGTAGAAGTGTCGAGACGGGCGAGATGCCAAATGCCATTTTGGGTATAGGTGCAAATGATGGAATTTTCTGCCTCAAATGTATAGTTGCACATGCCGAAAACCCATTGAGGTTGACCAAATTCAGCTGGCACATCGCACAGAGGTTCGATTTTCCCTGAAAAGCGGTAGAGGTTCCACCAGTTAGTGCGATCGCTGACAAAATACAGTACGCCATTTGGCGACCATTCTGGCTGAAATATCGACTCGTTATCGCCTCCTGCAACCAGTTCTGGTTCAGCTAACGAACCATCTTCTTTAACATTAGCTACCCATAATTGAGTATTATCCCAAGGCATATTTGGATGGTTCCAGCACAACCATGCCAATTTATTACCATCTGGCGAAAGGCGGGGCGATGAGTAAAAATCGCTACCTGCAACTAGAATTTGGATATCTGCAATATTTTTGAGATTAATACTGACTAAAGTGTTGACTGGTTCGTGAGTGCGATCGCTATGGTCTTCTCTGACACAAATTAACCGTTCTCGCTGGCGGTCGATTATGCTATCAGCATAGCGCAAATTTCCGTCTGAAGGAGGTGTAATTGGTTCGGGTTCTGTATTAGGAGATTGTTTGTAAAGGCGTTGATCGGCAAAGTTAGAAAAATAAATTATGCCATCTGCAATGACAAAACTACCACCACCATACTCGTGGACGCGGGTACGCACGTTGAACGAAGAAGGGGTGACATCAATTATTTTTCCATCGGGGGTGCGTCTCACGATCGCGTTGCGCCCACCTTCAGTCGGTCGCATTTCTACCCAGTAAATATGCTCATTATCGAGTCCGGCTGCACCCAATCCGATGCTTTCTGAGACAATTAAATCCGAGGTAATTGGTGATTTCCAAGCACCATAGGGTGCCACTTGCGGTTGTGTCATATATTTGAGCGCCTTTCGGTTGAAAATTGAGTTAAAGTCGGACATAAAGTTTGAAGCTATCGCTCCTCTGTTGTCCCATTGTGAATCGAATCAACCCCGCCGTAAAGCAACTAGGATTTTTGTTTTAACATTATCTCCTGGGTGGCGATAGCGGGATGAAATCTTTATTCCATTGTTTTTAGCAGCTCGAAATAATTCGATTTCTGTGACTAAAATCACAAATTTTAACATCAGTTTTCGGTTTTTTCAGAGTTATACTATGAAATAAGGTACGGTTTTTCAAACAAAGATAGCCTTGTTGGTAGTTGCTTTTGCAACTGCACGCGATCGCTGTGGGAGGAGAGCAAAGGAGATAAAAGTTTATGTCACTAGAACAAGTCAGAGTTTTTTACGAAGTTTTGGCATCGGATTTAGAACTTTACGAACAATACTTTAATCAGTGCGGTCGTCAAGGTTTCTTCGGTTCTTGGCATTGGAACAAAACGAAAATTGTCAGTTTCGGAGCGGCTCTAGGTTATAATTTCACTGAAAATGAGCTAGAGCAACTCTGGTTTGGCAGCGATACAAGCCATGCTCAAATATCTGTGGCTTCATTAGAATACGAGCCGCTTTCCCAAAGAAGTTACTCACCAGTTAAGACCAAAAAACATCGGGCAAAAGTAGGCTTGTTCTAAAGGTTTTGTGGAATCAATTTCCGTAAATCAATTTTGAGGAATCGGGTTGACAGATTTTGGATTGCAAGTCATGTAATATAAACTATATAGCTATAAGCGAGCAGAAACAAGGATTTTTATCATCCTTGTTTCTCTCAATAAACTGAGATTGAAGCCCAGCACAAAATTTGAGGATAGATTCATGAGATGGACTCAAAAACCATTTGAGGAATTAGCATTTTCTGAGTTTCTGCATCGCTGAATTGACCGATACCTAAAAAGCGTTCCCCTTCCCCATAAACCCGCAATAAAATTTTATCTGGGTATGAGGGCGAGTTTTGTGGCGATATCTGCGAAATGGAAAAATCCTCACTGAAACCAGCACATACATCGGTGGTGTTTGTAGCCACTTCCTGATTCCACGAAAGACGCTGTCCGTTACACCACGCTTTGGCATCTTTGGCAGATAGGGTAACGGCGGGTAAATGTCCTAATGCTGCTGCTGGGGAAATGGGATGAAAGGTTTCTTGGTCGATTTGGGTTTCCAATTGTTCAAATGTCAAACTATCGGATAGGTGGAAACCGCTGCTTAAAGTACGAGTGAGGGCGGCGAGGGTTCCCCCTGTTTGGAGGACTACACCCAAATCGCGAGCGATCGCTCTAATATAAGTACCACTACCACAAGCGATCGCTACATCCAATTCGGGAAATTCCCCCAAACGCCAATCTAATATTTCTATCCGATAAACTTCCACAGTCCGAGATGGAACTTCAACTGTTTCACCCGCCCTGGCTAAGTCGTACAAGCGTTTACCCTGTACGTGAATGGCGCTGTAAATCGGCGGTACTTGTTGAATAATTCCTTCAAATTGTTTTAGTGCTGCTTTTACTAGATCTAAACTCAACCCACTTACCGATTTAGAAGCAATAATTTCCCCTTCTAAATCGTCAGTTGTAGTTGTTATTCCCAGTCGAATCGTCGCTCGATAAGCTTTATCCGTTCTGAGATACTGTAATAGCCGCGTCGCCTTTCCCACAGCAATCGGTAAAACGCCAGTCGCAGCGGGATCTAAAGTTCCTCCATGTCCTACTCGTTTCAGGTGCAGAAGCCTTCGCACCTTAGCAACGCAGTCGTGGGAAGTAAGTCCAAATGGCTTGTTTAAATTAAGAAAACCTTGCACGGTTTTGATTGGTAATTGGTAATTGGTAATTGGTAATTGGTAATTGGTAATTGGTAATTG
>ERZ1066130.67-NODE-67-length-61452-cov-11.269883_pt1 | contig 61452 bp, 47 predicted proteins | sample MGYA00382777_ERZ1066130 | MGnify/ENA primary metagenome ERZ1066130 (study PRJEB33369, sample SAMEA5778360) | biofilm metagenome | biome: Industrial cooling water; feature: Water cooling tower basin; material: Biofilm | place: United Arab Emirates | collected...
TACGTGTTCGTCGAGATGCGTCTGGAGCCGGACGGTCGCATCCCGCAGGACGTGTTCTTCCTGATCAAGGAAACGACGGGCGTGGGCGACTTTGTCGGGACGGCCGGCCGTCCGACGCCGATGAAGGACCACGAGATCGAGAAGATGCAGCGGGACAGCCGCAAGCCGGAGGACGAGCCTTCGGTGAAGCTGGTGTTCGAGAAGGGCGAGCACGTGGTGATCAAGGCGGGCCCGTTCCAGAACTACGAGGGCACGGTGGACGAGCTGCTTCCCGAGAAGGGCCTGGTCCGCGTGCTGGTGACGATCTTCGGTCGGCAGGCGCCGATCGAGCTGGAAGAGTGGCAGATCGGCAAGGCCGAGAACGCCTGAGTCGGCGGATCACGAAAGAAAGAACGCGACCCGCGGGAAGGCCCGCGGGTCGTTGTGCTTTTGGGGTCGCTTGCCGGCGCGACTCAGTTTTTCTTTTCCGCGGGCTTCTCGCCCTCGGACTTCTGAGGCTGATCTTCCGGCGGAACGGTCGAGAGCGTGAGCGACTGGTCGATCTCGATTTCGTCAGCGACGGTCTGGTTCTTGGTGATGTTCTCGTTGTCGACGCCGAAGTCGGTGAGCTTGACGGTGTACTTGCAGCGGATGGCGAGAAGGTCGCCCTTGGCGATGGCGGCGGTTTTGTCGGTGCCGGTGACGAAGCCGAGGGTGGCCTCGGTGATGGTGAGGGGCTTGGTGACGCCTTTGATGGTCATTTCACCGACGAGGGTGGCGGTGAAGGACTTGCCGGCGGCGGTTTCCTTGTGAGCCTTGATGTCCTTGACCTCCTTGAGCACGAAGACGATGTCGGGGGAGGTTGCGGCGTCGAGCCAGTCCTTGCCGGCGATATGGCGATCGCGGGTGCGGTTGCCTGTATCAAGGCTCTTGACGGGCAGTGCCCAGAGCCCGCCCTTGAGCGCGGCGGGGTTGTCGGCCGGGCCGGCGACCGCGTAGCCGATGACGGCGGAGGAATGCCCGTCGAACTTGGCGTTGAGAGCTTTCGAGGTGAAGGTGACCTGTTTGCCGGGGATCTGGACGGTGTGGTAGGCGGTGCCGGCGGTCTTGAGTTCGTCGGGCAGCACGATGGACTTGCCCGAGGCGTGCCGGATGAAGGCGGGCGAGGCCGCGGGCTTGGGTTGGGCCGATTCGGCGGGCTTGGCCGGTGCGAGCGAGTCGGGCTGGGCGATCGCGGCGAGGGGCGCGAGGCAGAGTGCAAGCAGGATGGGTTTCATGGAAGCAACGCTCCGGACGGAAACCGTCATGTGGAGGACTTGGGTGCTCGAGCGAACACAAGCACGAGCAGGAAGAGCAGCAGGGCCGGGCCGCCGAGAGTGAGGACGGAGAAGGAGTCGGCGAGGTTGTTGCCGGTGCCGGCGGGGAGGAGGCCGAGGCGGAACTCGTTGTCGACCTTGGCGGGCTCGCCGGCCTGATCGTTCATCCCGAGCCCGGCGAAGGGGTCGTCGGCGGGCTTCTCCTGCATTTTGGCGAGGGAGGCGCTGGGCCATTGCGTGAAGAGCTTCTGGCCGGTGTGCTGCCAGACGAGCATGGATTGACCGATGACAAGAACGCAGGCGGCCAAAGCGAGAAGACGAGCGAGGAATCTCATGTGTGTAGGCTCCCGGGATATGGTAGTCGGCGGTGCATGCGGACAAACGGGAATTTCCCGGTTCAGGTGATCGGATTGAAGGGGCGAACCGAACCCCGAGGCTGTCGTCTATACAGGCGTGGGCGGGCTGGAGATTTTCGATGAGGCGAAGAGGCCTGATGATTCTGATGGCGGCGGGTCTGGCGGGGGCGGCAGCAGCCCAGAGCGGGGAGGCCGGGTCTGTTCCGCCCGCGGTTGAGACGACGGCCGGCCCGGTGGGTTCGTACGCGGACGCGGACGCACTGCTTTCGGCGCTCGAGACGGCGGACGCGGGTTTGGAATCGCTTCGGGCGGACATCCGGTATGACCGGACGTTTGATCTGGAGGGGGACAACCAGGTGCGGGTAGGGCAGATGTGGTTTGATGCGGGGGTTCGGAGCGGGAAGACCGCCGGGCCACGGCGATTCGCGGTGCGGTTCGACACGCTGATCGTCGGGCGGACGCAGCGGAGCGAGACGCGGGTGCATGTGTTCGATGGGCGGTGGTACGCGGACAAGGTTCCCGGTGAGCGTCGGATGAGCCGGCGCGAGGTGGTGGCGCCCGGGGAGACCTTTGACCCGCTGAAGGTGGGCGAGGGACCGTTGCCGATCCCGATCGGGCAGAAAAAGGCCGACATCCTGAAGCGGTACGACGCAACGTTGCTGCCGGCAACGGACTCGGTCGAGGACAAGACGCTGGCGGAGTTCGTGGCGGGGTCGGTGCAGTTGAAGCTGACGCCTCGGCCGGAGCTCAAGGGCTCGGACGATTTCCGGGAGATTCGAATCTGGTACCGCGGGAAGTCGCCCGGGGAGATGACCGCGGCGGACAAGCCGGGGGCGAGGTTGCTGCCGAGGATGGCGCGGACGGTGAATCGCAGCGGAGACGTTTCGATCGTGCAGCTGATCAACGTGGAGATCAACGAGCAGGCTCCGCTGGACGAGTCGGTGATGTCGGCTGAGCCCGAGGCGGGATGGACGGTGGTGGAGACGGGCTTGCGCAGTGCACCGGCGAAGCCCGAGGAGACGGTCGAGAGCGGCGGAGACAAGGTGAAAAAGCCTGAGGAACCCCGCGAACCAGAGCCCGAGGGATCGCCGGCGCAGACGCCGAGGTAGAGCAGGTGCCCGGGGTCTCGATCGAGGGAGGTTGGCATGGACTGCCGAAGAGAACGCGGATTCGGGGAACGACTGGCAAGAGCGCTCGCACTGGTGGCGGGGCTGGCGGCGTGCTGGGGCCGTGCGTTGGCGCAGCCCGAAGTTCCCGAGCCGGTGACCCGTGCGCTGAGCGCCCGATCGCTGACGCCCGAAGATCGCAAGGACATCCGTGTTCGTCACGGGGTGTGGACCGAGGAAGATCTGGATACCCCGGCGAGGAAGGCGCGTGCCGCGCTGCTCGTGGGGCGATGGGATGATCCCGCGCTCGCGGACCCACAGGCCGACGTCTTGGATCGTGCGGAGGCGTTGCTGCACCGAGGTGAATGGGCTTCGGCGCTTGCGATCCTCGAACCGGCGGCGAAGGAGATCTCTCTCCGGCGCGAGCGGTTGCGGGCGGTGGCGCTGGTCTGGGGCGGACGCGAGGCCGAGGCGGAAGGCGTGCTCAAGCCTGTGGCGGAGCGTCTGGGCACGGTTGAGATCGCGTCGGCGGACGAACTTGTGGAGGGCGTGCGCGCGCTGATGGTGCGTGCGAACCTCTCGCCGAGCGTGACGGGCGGGACGAGGGCCGACGATTTCCGTGCGATGATGTCGATGCTGGCCCGTGCCCGAGATGATCTGGATCGGCTGTGCTGGTCGGCATCTCTGGCGGAGGCGGAGTTGCTGCTCGCGAAAGACAACGGGGCGCAGGCGAACGAGGCCGCCGAGGACGCGCTGAATCTGAACCCGCGATCGGCGGTCGGGATGTTCGTGCTTGGTTCGATCGCGGTGGACACCTTCGGGATCGACGAGGCACAGGCGATCGCCGAACGGTTGAGGGCGGAGGTGCCCCACTCCGCTCATGCGGCGGCGATCATGGCGCGAGCCCGGCTTCGGCAGAGCGATCCGGCGGGCGCCATCGAGGAGTTGACCCCCGCGCTCGCGGTGTTCCCCGCGGCCCCGATGCTGCTCTCGCTCGAGGCGGCCGCGGCGGCGCTGTCCTTTGATTTTGCGCGGACCGACGGGTTGCTCAAGGCGTTCGATCAGAGGTTCCCCGGGTCGGGGGCGGCGTACTTCGAGGTCGGGCGGGCGTTGTCGGACGCGAGGCAGTACGCGGAGGCGGCGAAGTACCTCGGAGAGGCGGCCCGTCGTGCGCCGGGCTGGCCTGATCCGATCATCGAGCTCGGGCTTCTCGAAGTTCAGGCCGGGCGCGACGCGGAGGCGCTGCAAGCTCTCGAGCGGGCGGCGGCGCTCGACCCGTTCAACGTGCGCGTCGGCAACTCGCTCACGCTGGTCCGCGAACTGCTGTCCTACTCGAAGGTCGAGAGCGATCACTTCGTGGTTCGCTTCAAGCCGGGGGTCGACGAGATCCTCGCGCGGGAGATGCTCGGCCCGCTCGAGGGAATCTTCCGGCGGGTGACGGGATCGGAGAAGGGCGGCATCGACCACGCTCCCGCGGGGAAGACCCTGATCGAACTGATGCCCGACCACCGCTGGTTCGCTGTGCGCATCGCGGGCATGCCCAGGATCCACACGATCGCAGCGGCGACAGGCCCCGTGATCGCGATGGAGGCCCCCCGCTCGGGACCGAACCACCTCGTCGGTCCCTACGACTGGGAACGCGTCGTCCGGCACGAGTACGTGCACACGGTGACCCTGTCTCGCACGAACAACCGCCTGCCCCACTGGTTCACGGAAGCGGCGGCCGTCTACCTGGAGGACGCGCCGCGGGATTACTCGGCCTGGTCGATCCTTGCTCGGGCGTTCGTCGACGACACTCTCTTTGACTTCGACAAGATCAATCTGGCGTTCATCCGCCCCGAGAAGCCGACGGATCGGCAACAGGCGTATGCGCAGGGCCATTGGATGTACGAGTACATCGTGGAATCGGCGGGGGCGCGAGCCCCGCTCGAACTGATGGACCTGTACGCGCAGGGCGTGAAGGAAGCGGAAGCCTTCGAACGCGTGCTGAAGATCACCCGCGATGAGTTCATGACCCGCTTCAAGGCGTGGGGCAAGGTTCAACTGGAGCAGGCGGGAATGCTGCCCGCGCCGGGCACCCCGAGCATGGTCGACGTGCTGGGCGATCGAGGGGAGAAGGGACCGACGCTGGAAGAGATCGACGAAGCCCTGGCGAAGCACCCCGCGCATCCCGATTTACTGAGGCAGGCGATCGCGATGAGGCTTGAGCGGTCGAAGAACGAGCCGACGGAGGAGCTCGTGCCGCTGCTCGAACGCTACGCCCGCGCAAGGCCCGTGGACCCGCTGCCTCACAAGCTTCTGGCGACGTGGTTCATGAGCGGTGGCGGGCAGGATCGCCCGGAGGCGCGGGCCCGCGCGATCGAGCACCTGACGTATCTCGACGTGCGCGAGCAGTATTCTCCGGCGTACGCCTCGGAACTTGCGGAGCGGCACGCGGCGGCCGGGGACTGGGATCGGTCGTGGGCCTCGGCGTTGCGCGCGGTTCGGATCGCGCCGTACGACGCACGGACGCGCGAATTGGCGGCCACGGTCGCCATCAAGCGGAACGACTTCGCCGAGGCGCGACACCACCTGCGTGCGCTCACGCAGATCGAGCCCGACCGAACCATCCACACCAAGAGGCTCGAACGCCTCGATGAACTCGAGAAGCGGTCGAAGTAACGCGAAATCAGGTCCCGAAGGCCTGTTCGGCGACGTCGATCGCCCGGGCGAGAGCGGCGGCCTTGTTGACCGTCTCCATGTACTCGTCGTCGGGGTTGCTGTCGGCGACGATTCCCCCCGCGGCCTGGAGGTGGTACGTCCAGAGGCCATCGCTGTGGAGGGCGGTTGGCACGACGATGGTCCGAAGGGCGAGGGCGATGTCCATCTGTCCGTCAAGGCCGACGAAGCCGAACCCGCCCCCATAGGGCCCGCGACGGACGGGCTCGAGTTCGTCGATGATCTGCATGGCGCGAACCTTGGGAGCGCCGGAGATCGTGCCGACGGGCAGAGCGGCCCGCAGGGCATCCCAGCAATCAAGCCCGTCGCGGAGCGTGCCCGTGACGGTGCTGCTGATGTGCATGACGTGAGAGTATCGCTCGACTTCCATCACGCGCGGCAGTTCGATCGTGCCCGGGCGCGCGACGACACCTACATCGTTGCGTCCGAGGTCCACCAGCATGATGTGCTCGGCCCGCTCCTTGGCGTCGGCGAGAAGTTCGTGCTCAAGACGGAGATCCTCCTCGGAAGTTCGGCCTCGGCGGCGTGTCCCGGCGAGGGGGCGGTTGGTGACGACCATGGAAGTCTGTTCGAAGCCGTCGATGACCCGGCGTTCGCGCCGAACTCGGCAGAGGATCTCCGGGGAGCTGGCGACGAGAATGCACCCGGCGCACTGCAGGTAGGCCATGTAGGGCGAGGGGTTCACCGCCCGCAGGGCTCGGTAGACGTCGAACGGGTCGGTCCGGGATCGGCGTTCGAAGCGTTGGCCGAGCACGACCTGGAAGATGTCGCCCGCGCGGATGTACTCCTTGGCCCGGGCGATCATCGCGGCGTGCTGTTCGCGCGTGAGATTGCTCGCGAGGGGCTTGGGGGGCTGATCGGCGAGGTAACGACCGGCGGGAAGCGGACGCACGTGCCGCTGAATCTCTTCCACGCGGTCTTCGAGCCGCGCAACCGCCTCGTCGTACGCCTGATCGGGATCGGCGCCCGGGCGGATCATTGCCAACTGCACCACGTGCACGCTCTTGTCCACGTGATCGAAGATCACCACGCCGTCGTAGAGCGCGAAATGGGCGGTGGGCAGTTCGCGATCGTCGCGCGGAGCCCCGTCGAAGGGGAGCTTGTCGGGCTCGGCGTATCGAGCGGTGTCGTAGGCGGCATAGCCGACCCACCCACCGAGAAACGCTCGCGGCAACTCATCGCGGGGGCTTGGGGCGGGAGGCTCGACCATCCTGAATCGCCGAGAAATGGCCCGCGGAATGAACAGCGGATTGTCCTCCTGCTGCTCATCGTCGAAGGACTCTGCCAACTCCGAGTGCTGCCGATGATCGAGGATCTCGACGTGATCGGCGTCGTCGGACTGGGTGCGAACGATGACCTCGATGGCGGGCCGGCTTCCGAGAATCGAATAGCGTCCCTGTCGCTCCCCGCCCTCGACGGATTCGAAGAGGAACGAAGGGGCGGTGCGTTCGTCCGGAGCGACGAGGCGGCGGTAGGCCAGCACCGGGGTCAGTTGGTCCGCGAAGAGGCGGACGGACAGCGGGATCGCCACGGTGCGGTGGGCATCCTGGGAATCGCGGGCGACCCGAAGGAAGGTTTCGCGGGAGAGCAGGGGCATCGGGACGATCGTACGGGTCCTCGGAACGCTACGCTGTGCCCGTGCGGATTCTGCATCTCTCCACCAGGCTCATCCTCGGCGGCTCGCAGGAGAACACCGTCCTTTCGTGCGAGGGGCAGTCGCGCCTGGGACACGAGGTCCATCTGGCGTTCGGACCGATCTTCGGCCCGGAAGGCTCGCTGCTGGATCGCGTGCGTGGGTTTCGGTCTGCCGATGGGGGGCAGATCCGCACGCACGAGCTTGTGGACCTCTGCCGGGAAGTCAGCCCGGTGAGGGATCGGCGGGCACGCGGACAGATCCTGAACCTTCTCGAGAGCGTTCGGCCTGACGTGGTTCACACCCACAGCAGCAAGGCGGGGGTCCTGGGGCGCGTGGCGGCATGGTCGTGGAACCGAAGCCTGCCCGCGCCGAGGCGTTGCGGGATCGTGCACACAATTCATGGGCCGCCTTACATGCCCGTCGAGGGGGGAATCGCGGCGAGACTCAAGACGCTCGCGGCCAACGCGATGTACACGCTGGCGGAGCGGCACGCGGCCCACCGCTGCCACGTCATCGTCTCGGTCGCCGACGCGATGACGGAGCAGTTCCTCGCCCGGGGCATCGGCACGCCCGAGCAGTACCTCACCGTGGCGTCGGGAATGGAGGTGGACCGCTACCTTTCGCCCGAGTCGGCGAGCGAAACCCGCGAGTCGATGCGCGAGTCGCTGGGGATCGGGCTGGGGGAGTTTGTCATCGGCACCGTGGCGCGACTCGCCCAGCACAAGGGGCACGACGAGATCCTGGACGCCATCGGAGACGAACTGCGCGCCCGGACGGACTGGCGGCTTCTTTGGGTCGGCGACGGCTGGTGGCGTGATCGACTGCTGGATCGCGTGGCGAGGATGGGTCTCACGGGTCGTGTGCTGACGCCCGGGCTCGTGCCGAGCGAACGCGTGGCGGGGTACATCCGTGCAATGGACGTGCTGGTGCACCCAAGCCGGCGGGAGGGGCTACCACGGACCGTGCCTCAGGCGTTGCTCTGCGGGGTGCCCGTGGTCGCGACGGACGTGGATGGGACGCGCGAGGCGTGCATCAACGGCCGGACGGGGATTCTGGTGCCGATCGATGATCCCAACGCGATGCGGAACGCGGTGCTTTGGATGTACGATCATCCGGCGGAGCGGGCGCAACTCGCCGAAACGGGTCGGGAGATGTGCAAGGTTCGATTCAGTGCGGGGACGATGGTTGATGAGCTGGAAAAGGTCTATGCCCGTGCGGTTCGTGTGGCTCGCGGCGATGCTGATCGCGCCGGCCGTCGCGGGCCAACCCCTGCGGCTTGACGGCGGGGGGACCTTTGCGGCCACGGACGCGGCCGCCGCCCGGGCCCTGGCGGGCCAGCTCGAGCGAGAAGCCACGTCGCTTGCCGGGGCGAAGTCGGCTCTCCGTCGCGTGGCCGCCGAGATCCTCCGTACTGGAGCGGCCCGCGGGACCCAAGCCGCCCGATCCGTGCTGCTCGGCCTGACCGTCGCGAGGCGTCTTCCTTCGCTCGATGCCCTCATCGACAACGCCGACCCGATCGCCCGCAGCCGAGCGCAGCAGCTCCTCGCCGATCTCGCTTCGGCACTCCCCGAAAGCCCCGACGATCTCGCGGTCGCGATCCGGGACGCTCTCGCGCCGCTTGCCCCGGAATCGAGCGATCCCCGCGGCATTCGGCTCGCAGGGTGGTTCGCTGAAGCGCCGAGCCCTGTCGAACTGGCGATCGAGAATCGTCTGCTCGCCCGTCTCAGGGGATCGGCGATCGCGGCCGAGCGGATTGATCGCCTGCACGAACTGCTCCGACTGGGCGGGTCCTCGCCGATCTACCGCAACGCCGCACAGTCGCTCCACGGGCGACTGACGAGAGCTGGTATGCTCCTGGCGAAGGCGCCGGTCTGGCTTCCGGCGAAGGCGGCCGATACCGTCGCGGCGGAGTTGGTCCTGGCGATCGAGTTGCTCTCGGATGATCCTTCGTCCCTGGGCGCACGCCGCTCGATGGAGCGGCTCGAGCTGCTCTCGGCGATCGTTCTGGGGCTGGCGGAGGCAAAGGGGCCGACGGCGGTTCGGGCCCAGACCGCCGCGGCTGCTCTGCTCACCGACGGGCATGCGCCGCGTGACGATGCGCAGTGGCAGATCGAGTTATCGCGGCTTCGGGCCCTCGCGCGTGCCGCCGAACTGATCCCCCTGCACGCTTCGCTCGCGCGGGACCAGGGCTTTGTCCGTCAACTGCGACCTGCGGCGCGAACGCTCGGCGACCTCGCGGCGATCTCCTCGGCGGAGTTGCTCGAGGTCTTCCCCGATGCGCTCTCGAACCCGGACACGCTCAGCACCCCGCGTTTCGTCGCGGCCCTTGCCGACCACCGTCGCCGGATCGAGGATCTTCGGCTGCTGATCCGGGTGGACGCGGTGCTCGCCCGGGACGCGACCGGACCGCGAGAAGACCGCCTCGCACGCGACGAGTTCAGATCTGTCGCCGAGGCATTGCTCAAGCATGCCAAGTCCGCTCTGGATGACACACGCAAGGGCGACGTCCAAAGCCGGCAGAAGGCCGAGGCGACACTGGGCGAACTTCGTCGGATCGCGACAACCGCCGCTGACGCGCTCTATGTCGAAGGGGAAAGCGAACTGCGCGGCTCGTTCGGCCCGAGCGAAAGCCCCAGCGGACGGCGCATGCGCGATGCGTTGGGACCCCTCGCGGAGGAGATCATCGCCTCGCTCGATTCCAATCGGAAGGTGTGGCTGCTGTCGCTCTTCCGAGAGGACGACCCCAAAGGTCCGCCCGCCGAGGCGAGCCTGCGCCGCCTTGCGCGGGTGATCGAGCTGTCATCGGACGCGGCCGGCGTCGGGCTCGCCCTGAGCGACGAACCCGCCGCGTTCGCTGCCAACGCCTGGCCGGGGTTCGAAGCCGCACGCGAATGGCTCAGGCCTCATGAACAGCCGCTGCGGGAGAGCCTCCAGGGATTGGCGGCTTTGGTGCTTCGGGGCGATCCGGCGGCCGACCGGGCCTTGAACGACGTGGTCGGGCGGCATGCGGGCGTCCTGCTGGCCGGGCGTCTGGTTCGCTTCCTCGGACCATTGCGCGACCAGCTCGCGGGGGGCGCGCTGCCCAGCCTGACCGAGGTTGGCGCCGGCGCACCATCCTCCGACGCGTGGATGAGGGGCCGGCTCGACGACCTGGCCCTCGTCTCGTGGCTTCTCATGGAATCCGCGGCCGAGGCCAGCTCCGCGAAGGTCGCTCCCGCGTTGTCCGCTGCGGCCCAGCGCGCGCTTAGAGACCTGACTCCCCCGCCGCCAGCCGACTCAACGCCGCCCTGAGACGGTCCACCACGCTGGTCCAATCGCCGAAGGTGGGTTGCCTCCAAAGCCGCATCGTTGGGTACCACGGGGTCGTTTCTCGTTCCAGCATCCATCGCCAATCCGGGACGAAGGGCAGCAGGGTCCAGACCTGTCTGCCCAGCGCTCCGGCGAGATGGCAGACCGAAGTATCCACCGCGATGACCAGATCCAGATTGGCCACGAGCGCGGCCGTGTCCGCGTAGTCCCCGCACTCGTCCATCCAGTCGGTCATCACGCCCGCGAATGGCGAGCCGACGATCTGCCGCGCACCCGGACCCTTCTGGAGATTCACCCAGTTCACCCCTCGAACCTCGGCCAACGGGCCCAAGGTGCGAAGTGGGATCGACCGGTTGTGATCATTGTGGTGCAGCGGCGAGCCCGACCAGACGATGCCCACACGAAGACCCGCGGGCAACGAAGCCAGTCTCTGACGCCACCGCTCGGTCTCTCCCGGCGGCGGACGAAGATACGGCACTCGGGCCGGCAACTCGTGCGGGATGTGCCCCAACTCCCACGGCACCGAGAGCAGCGGCACCCAGGCGTCGTAGTCCGGGAGCGGTTCCCCCTCGGGCACCACCAGATCAACTCCCGGGGCCGTCGCCGCCAACGCCGCAACCTCGGGCTTACAGGAAACGATGACGGTGCTCGCACGCTGCTTGAGAATCGGCATGGCGCGGATGAACTGCATCAGGTCGCCGAGCCCCTGCTCGCCGTACACAACAAGTCTGGGTCGTCCGGGCGAGGACGGGTCCCACCTGGGCCTGTCAAAGTGCTGCAGCACACCGAGCTGGCCCATCCAGGGAATCCGCGACTCGTAATCTCGCCAACCTTGGACGAGGTCGCCCGTCAGCATGCGCACCATCCCGAGCTTCATCCGCGAGCTGTGCGTGTCCGGATCGAGCGTGGCGGCCGCTTCGTACTCACGGATCGCCTCCGGGAACATCGCCAGATGCTCGCACGCGACCGCCAGCCCCTCGTGCGCCTTGGCATAGGCGGGATCAAGCTCGATCGCCCGCCGGAAGCACGCCACCGCGAGGTCGCTCCGCCGATTGTGCTCGTGCGCAACGCCGAGGGCGTGGTGCGACTCGGGGTCGTCCGGGGCGGCCTCCAGAGCCTTCTCTGCCGCCGCCACCGCTTCCTCCCGTCGCCATGCCCGCCCATACAGCACAGCGAGATTGCGCCAGCACGCGTGGTCCCCGGGCGCGAGACCAAGACCCTTCCGCAAGGCATCCTCGGCCTCGATCAGCCGACCCGACGCCGTGAGCGCCGCACCCAGATTCGACCACGCCGGCACAAACCCGGGCAGCAACTCCGCCGATCTCGCGAACGCCGAGGACGCCTCGTCGCATCGGCCCGCCGCCATCAACAGACTGCCCAGATTCGTCCACACTCCGTGATCGGTCGGTCGCAACGCCGTGGCACGCCCGGCCGCATCCACCGCTTCCGCGTCCCGTCTCTGGTCAGAAAGAACCCGAGCCAGACCGATCCACGCCTCCGCCGACTCCTCTCGCTCGATCGCCGATCGGTGCGAGGCCTCCGCCTCGGCAAGACGGCCCAGCACGCGCAGCGCTGCCCCCTTGGCGAGCATGCCCGCCGCGAGCCCGGCATCATTCAGCAGCGCGTCCTCCGCCGCCGTCAGTGCTTCCTCGGCCCGCCCAAGGTGAAGCAACGCGCGCGACAGATTCGCTCGCGCCGCCGCGTGCGCCGGCCTCAGCCGGATCGCCTCCCGGAACTGCGCCTCGGCCTCGGCGTCCCGCCCCATCAGCAGCAGCGTGATCCCGTAGTTGTTGTGCACCTCCGGCAGGCGCGCCCCCAGCTCCAACGCCCGCCGATACCCCCGCTCGGCTTCCTCAAACTGCCCCAGCTCCCGACGCGCGTTCGCCAGATTGCTGTGAAAGTGCGCCGACTTGGGCAGCAGCCCGATCGCTCGCTCCATCAGCGGCACGGCCGAGGCCGCCCGCCCCGACGACAACTCGACCATACCCAAAAGATGCAATGCGTCGGCATTCTCCGGCTCCATCGCCAGAACCTGCCGATAAATCTCCCCTGCCCGCGCCAGCAACCCCTCACGCTGCAAACGCAACGCCTCACGGAGCGCAAGTTCCACCACGGCGGAAGGCATAAGGGATCGTAGACGCGAAGCCCTCAACTCTGTTCGCGAATCCCCTTCACGCCAGTATGCCTTATCGGTTGATCTTCAGGTCCCGGATATCCCGACGGATCTGCTCGGTCTCGTCGAGTTCCGCCGGCTTCCCGGGCAGTGCCGTCGCCTTCTCCGGCGGGAAGTACGGGATCGCGCGGATCCCCTGCTCCCTCGCCTCCTTGATCAGCACCTGCACATACTGAAACTCCCCATCGAGCATCTTCCCCGTGTGCTCGGCCAGGTTCTTGCTCCCCTCCGCCAACGCCGCCTCGAACGACTGGTACGACATCTCGTCGAACGTGCGGGTGTCGTCGATCAACTCGCGGAGGTGCTTTGTTCTCTCGAACTCTTCCTTCTTTGCCGTCCCAAGCACCGTGGTCTCCAGCCCCACCATGTTCATGCGGTCCTTGTCCGTGAAGAACCCGACGTAGCAGTGGTTGGGCGTGATGAACAGGAACACGTCGATCCCGATCTTTCGAAGAATCGACGCGATCAGCACGCTGCCGTCCACGCAATTCGCCTGCTTCATCTCGATCGACTCGTCCAGGAATCGCACGTGCTGGCTCGGCACGGTCGCCTCCCGCACCGTTGTCCGCGTGATATCGCTGTACGTGATGCCACGCTGCTGCAGCACATTCCACACGGCGTACACCTGCTTGAAGACCTCGTCTTCCTTCCCGAGCTGATACCCCGTGAAGTTCTCGACGATCCGCGTCGCGAGCGCCTCGCGCAGCAACGCGTCGATCCAGGGGTGATCCTCGTTCACATACGCCGCGAACATGAACGCGAGGTTCCGAACCGTCGCTTCATCCTTCTCTTCATCGATCTCAACGTGCAGGTAGGGGCAATCGTTCACCGTGTGCAACGTGACCACGCGGACGTCCTCTTCCGCCTCCGCCTCCCCGACTTTCACGCTGAAGACCACGTTCGCCGGGATCGGCTGGCGGACCTTCGCCAAGTCCTTGTACTTCCAGCGGATCTTCGGCGCCACGCCGTAGAACTCCCCCTTCTTCGCCAGCACACCCTTGTAGGTGCTGGGCTCCATGATGTCGTCGCAGGTGATCGTGACCTTGATCGGCGTCTGATCCGCGGGCGAGGTCAGCGTCACATAGATCCATCCCTCGGGATCGCCCAACGTCTGCGACGCCACTTTCTCGTCCACCGCCGCCTGCTTCTCGGACTTCTCCGCGGGCTCTTCCGCCGAGGCCTTGGCGGTCGCCATCGCCAGCACCATCGACGGATACACCTGGCCCGCCGGGTCCACGTGCGCCTTCCACGCCGGCTGCGTCGCGGGAACCACCGACCAAGCAACCAGCGCGGGAGCGAGCAGGGAAGCAAACAGCATAAGTCCTCCGTTGAAAATCGGAGGTCATTATAGACAATTCTGCCCTGATCTCGCGCCGGTCTTTAGCCCTTGGGGCCGGCCTTGCGGACCGCGTCAGGAAGATCGAAGGTGGCGTCGTTGTCCCGGAAGCCCTTGGCCAGCTTCTTCGCCTGCGCGTCGTACGCCGCCCCGTCCTTCCACGTGTTCCGCGGGTTGAGCACCTCGTTCGGCACGCCGGGCACGCTCGTGGGGATGTGCAGCCCGAAAATCGGGTCCGTCGTCGTCGGCACGTTCTTGAGCGACCCGTTGAGCATCGCCGTCACCATCGCGCGGGTGTACGCCAGCTTGAACCGGCTCCCCACGCCATACGGCCCGCCCGTCCACCCGGTGTTGAGCAGCCACACATCCGCCCGGTGCTCGGCGATCTTCTTGGCCAGCATCTCGGCGTAGACCTTCGGCGGGCGGGGAAGGAACGGCGCACCGAAGCACGCCGAGAAGTTCGGCTGGGGCTCCGTCACGCCCGCTTCCGTCCCGGCCAGCTTGCTCGTGTACCCGTTCACGAAGTAGTACATCGCCTGTTCGGGCGTCAGCTTCGCCACGGGGGGCAGCACGCCGTACGCGTCCGCCGTCAGGAACACCACGTTCTTCGGGTGCCCGCACACGCTCGGAATCGTCGCGTTGTCGATGAAGTCCACCGGATAGGTCACTCGGCTGTTCTCCGCGATCTTCGACGAGTCGTAATCCGGCACGCGCGTCGCTTCGTCGATCAGCACGTTCTCCAGCACGCTCCCGAAACGGATCGCGTTCCAAATCTGCGGCTCGCCCTCTTTCGACAGCTTGATGCACTTGGCATAGCACCCGCCCTCGAAGTTGAACACGCCCGTATCGCTCCACCCGTGCTCGTCGTCGCCGATCAGAGCCCGGTTCGGATCCGCCGACAGCGTCGTCTTGCCCGTACCCGAAAGCCCGAAGAACAGAGCCGCGTTGCTCCCGTCCTTGTCCGTGTTGCACGAACAGTGCATCGGGAACACGCCCGCCTCGGGAAGGTCGTAGTTCAGTGCGTAGAAGATGCTCTTCTTCATCTCCCCGGCGTACTCCGTCCCGAGGATCACCACAGTCTTCTTCTCAAGGCTTTGCAGAATCGCCACCGGGCCCGTCACACCGATCGCCTTCTGCTCCTCCGCTGTCAGGCGACGACGCCCCGCGTTCAGAATCGTCCAGTCCTTCTTGAACTCCGTCGCTCCACCCGCGGACCGGCTCCCCAGCTTGATGAACAGCGTGCTCGCAAACAACGCGTGCCACGCCTGCTCCGCAACCACCTCCACATGCACCCGACGTTTCGCATCGGCACCCGCGTACCCGCGGAACCCGAAGAGGTGCGGCCGACTGTTCAGGTGGTCCACCGCGATCGCCAGAGCCTTCTCAAACCCCTCCGGCTTCACCGCCTGATTCACCTTTCCCCACCAGATCTTGTCATGAATCCCCGCCGAATCTTCCAGGAACTTGTCCTTCGGGCTGCGGCCGGTCCGGTCTCCCGTCAGGCACACCAGCGCTCCGTTTGACGCCAACCGACCCTCCCCGGCCGACACTGCCCGCTCGATCAACTCGGGCGTGGACAGGTTCACGTGGAAGCGGTGCGAGGCGAGATTCAGTCGGTCCAGGGCGGTCGGCATGTTCGTACTTCCTCCCAGATGGTGGTAACCCAAAGCCTAGACCCGACCATCACGCAGGCCAACCAACCTTCACCTCCCCGCCCGCGGGTTTGGACCATCCCGGATCAATCGATCGGTCTTTGTTTGGACGCGTTGAGTTGCCCACCCTGCCGACCTAAAGTCACCGCAGACGTGGGCGACCGCTTGCCGGCGCCCTCACATCAATGGTGGCCGTAGCTCAGTTGGTAGAGCACGAGGTTGTGATCCTCGGGGTCGCGGGTTCGAGCCCCGTCGGTCACCCTTCCTGATTCACGAGCGTTGGGCGTTCAGGGCTTGGCCCGATCGCACGCCTTGATCAAGGACTCGATCAGCACGCTGGTTTCCGCGACGCTCCCCGTGGCCGCGATCGACTTGGCGACGTTCGCCGCCAGACGCCCGATCGACTGATACCCGTAATTCGCCGCGGTCCCCTGGATGTGCAGCGCGAGCGTTCGGCAGGCCTTGGCGTCGTCCTTCGCCGAGCACTCCTTGACCTTCGCCGCCAGAGCCCGCAGGCTCTGCACATACCCGTCGACCAGCACCTTGTTCGGATGCCCCTCGGGAAGGCTGCTGCACAGCGCGCGAGAACCCGCGTCCGCGGAGATGTACTCCGCGATCGCCCGCAGCACCGTCTCCTGTGTAAAGGGCTTGGGGATCAGCGCGGAGACCTGGAGCTCGCCGATATTGACCTTCGCCGCGGCGGCGGTGTCCGCCGTCACGAGGATCACCGGCGTGCTGTACCCCTGCCCGCGGATCTCCGCAACCACTTCCACGCCGTTCATCTCCGACATGTCCATGTCGACGATCAGCAGATCGCACCCTTCGCCGATCAGTTTGAACGCCTCGGCGAGATTCTCCGCCGGCCTCACGCGAAGACTTGTGCCCCGCAGATAGTGTGCGAGCAGCTTGCGCTCCGTCGCCGAATCGTCCAGATGCACCACCGTGCCCTTGAGCAGCTCCGGATCGATCTTCTCAAGACTGAACGCGTCGGTCATCGGGTCCGTCTGCACGAATTGCTTCGCGTCCACCGGGTGCGTGAAGCGCACGCCGATCTCGTGCACCATCGCACGAAGATGCGTACAGCGGACGATCTCGCCGTCCGTGGTCACGACCGTGCCGTCGGGCCGAGGCAGGTGCACCTGCACTCGCGACCCCGGATGCATGAACGCGCTGTGCAGCAGGCTCATCCCACCGCGGGAGAGATTCCGGCACGCCATCTTGAGCTTCGACGATCCACCCCCGCCCGGCTGCAACACCGATACCTGCACCGACACCTTCCGAAACGGCCAACGCACGAACTCACGCTTCGCGTCCCCGTCCGTCCTCTTCTGATCGATCGTGTTGAGAAGGTCCGAGAGAACCTCCTCCCGCATCCCCAGAGAGTTCGGGCGCTCGCTGGCCGGTTCGCCGCTGGAATTGATGTGCTTCATCGATGAATCCTGAATGCCGCCCCGGGATTAGCATTCACTCATCGACCGTTCCACACCCAATCAACGCCAGCCCCACCGAGGAAAACCCCGGCCGGTCCGTCGCTCATGCCGCCTTTGACGACAGCCACACTCTTCCCGTCCGAGAATCTCAGACGTCGAGGTTTCGCACCTCGAGGGCGTGATCCTCGATGAAGCGGCGACGGGGCTCCACCTGCTCGCCCATCAGCACGCTGAACATCGCCTCCGCATCACTGGCGATATCCGGACTCACGCGCAGAAGCGTCCGCCGGGCGGGATCCATGGTTGTCTCCCACAACTGCGAAGCGTCCATCTCGCCCAAGCCCTTGAACCGCTTGATCTCCAGCCCGCGGCGGCCGATCTCCTCAAGCCTCTCAAGGATCGCCGGCACGTTGTCCGCCTCGACCACCCTGCCGAGCGGCGCCTGGGGCTTGGCCGAAGCCTCGTCCGACTCTTCCTCGCTCGAAGGCTCGGGCGCCGGGGCCGCCGCGGTGTTCTCCGTGACCCACGCGTACTTCGAGGGCAGCCGCTCGCCGCTCGCCGCTTCCTCCCGCACAAGCCCGTAGTCGTCCACGTCGATCCCCATCGCCCCCAGTTCCGCAAACAGCCGATCCAGTTCGCGGTTCTCGTGCAGTTCGCGAAGGATCGCCACGGGCTCGGTCGGCGTAGTCTCGCCAGCGGTCGGCGTTTCGGACGTCGTCGCGTCGGCCATCCGAAGCCCCCGCCTCGACACCACGCTCAACGCATCCGACTCGGACCAGGCGTGCTCGTCACCGCCTCGCCACGAAACGCGGTGCGTCGGCAGCCGACGCTGACCCAACGGGTCCTTCGCCCGATCCCCCAACATGTCCAGGAAGCGCACCCCGCGCCGTTCCGCGATCGACGCCAGCTCACGCAGCCGACGGAGCAGGAAAATCACGCGCTTGAGCCGATCCCCCTCCAGCCGCGTCAGTTCCGGCGCCTCTCGCCCGGGTCGAGCGTTCGCCAGATCCCGCACAACCAGCACCGAACCCTCCAGCCCAAGCTCCGTGAGCGAATCCTCGAGCACCTTCTCGTTGAGCACGTACCACGTCCGCGCACGCTTCCCGCTGCCCTTGGTCACCTGGTACAGCGGCGGCTGGGCGATGTACACATGCCCCCGACGGATCAGATCAGGCATCTGCCGGAAGAAGAACGTCAGCAGCAACGTCCGGATGTGGCTCCCGTCCACGTCCGCGTCCGTCATGATGATGATCTTCCCGTACCGCAACTTCGTCAGATCGATCTCCTGTCCGATCCCGATCCGCAGCGCGGTAATCAGCGTCCGGATCTCGTCCGACGAGATCACCTTGTCCAGACGCGCCTTCTCCACGTTCAGGATCTTCCCCTTCAGTGGAAGAATCGCCTGCGTCTCCACGTCTCGACCCTGCGTCGCCGACCCGCCCGCCGAATCGCCCTCGACGATGTACAGCTCGCTGCGGTCGATGTCGCGCGTCTTGCAGTCACGCAGCTTGTGCGGCATGCCCCCGCCCTCAAGCCCGCTCTTCCGCCGCGTCAGTTCCCTCGCCTTGCGTGCAGCCTCCCGCGCCTGCGCCGCCACGATCCCGCGAAGACACAGCCGCTTCGCGTCCGCCGGATGCTCCTCGAGCCACGTCGACAACGCGTCTCCCACCGCCGCCGACACCGCCCCCTCGATCTCCGGATTCAGCAGCCTTTCCTTCGGCTGGTTGTTGAACGTCGGGTTCGGCAGCTTCACGCTCACCACGCACACCAGCCCCTCGCGGAGATCCTCCCCGCTCGGCACCGGATCCCGCTCGCGGATGATCCCCGCACTGCGCGCATAGGCGTTCAGCACGCGCGTCAACGCGACCTTGAAACCCTGTGCGTGCGTGCCCCCGTCCTTGTTGAAGATGTTGTTCGCGAACGCCAGCACCGTTTCGTTATACCCATCGTGGTACTGCAGCGCAACCTCGCACACCGTGCTCGACGCCGCATCTTCTTTCTTCACCACGATCACCGGCGACACCGGCGTCTTGCCCGTCATCAGATGGTCGACGTACTCCGTCAGCCCCTGCTCCGCCTTGAATACGTCGCTCCGCGTCTTCCCGTCGCTGCCCACCCGCTCGTCCGTCAGACGGATCTCCACCCCGGGGTTCAGGAACGACAACTCACGCAGTCGGTTCTGAAGCGTCGCGTAATCGAACGTCGTGTCCGGAAAGATCGTCGGATCCGGACGGAACGTCACCGTCGTCCCACGGCTCCGCCGGCTCCCCGCAGGCACCTTCCCCACCACGTGCAGCGGCTTGACCACCCGGCCTCGCTCGAACTCGATCGCGTGGATCTGCCCGTCGCGGTGCACCTCGCAGTGCAGATATTCCGAAAGCGCGTTCACGCACGACACGCCCACGCCGTGCAGCCCGCCCGACACCTTGTACGCCGAGCCCTCCTGCCCGAACTTCCCGCCCGCGTGCAGCTTCACCAGCACGATCTCGACCGCCGGCCGCCCGTTGAGCGTCGGATCCTCGTGCTTCATCGGGTCCGTCGGAATCCCGCGACCGTCGTCCACCACGCTGCAACTGCCGTCCGGATGGATCGTCACCTGCACGAACGTCGCGTGCCCCGCCATCGCCTCGTCGATCGAGTTGTCCACCACCTCGTACACCAGATGGTGCAAGGCGTTCAGCCCCGTCCCGCCGATGTACATCCCGGGACGCTTCCGCACCGCCTCCAGGCCTTCGAGCACCTGGATCTGGTCCGCCCCGTAGTTCCCGCTTGTCTTCCCGATCTCCCCGCCCGCCGAAGCGCCAACCGATACCTCGACCGGAGCACCCGCCAGCGATCCCAGCGGGCTCGGGGTCACCAGCGGGCTCGGAGTCGGCGTCGGGTTTCCGGGTGTGTTCGCGCGGTTCGTCATGGACTCTTTCTGTCGCTCAGGACGCCCACCATCAGGCCGCCCGTGCTCACGCCCCATCCCGGTCGGGTCCCATCGGCCCAAACAAGGCCTTTTTCCCCCACGCCAGAGCGGCCTCAATCATAGCATCTCCCCAAGCCTCCCGCACGGCAGCGTCGCTTTCGCTCGCATCACGAAAACCACTGAAAAACATGGACTTCCGCTCAGCGCGGTCCTCGCGCCGCGCGCATGCCCCCGCCCCCGTGCCCCAAGCCCGCACGCGGCCGCCAACACCAACGCGCAGCCAAAGCCCCGGCGTACCAATCGAGATCCGAACACAATTCAAACACAGAGCCGGTTCGCGGCCGCCGCCAAGGCCTCTCACCCAACCTTCATCCACACCCGACTCCAAAGGCCGCCGTGAACGCTTCGAGATCCGCCGGCGTGATCTGTTCATCGCCGTTCAGGTCGGCCGAGGCAGCCCCCGATTCGTACGCCGACATGAACGCGTCGTAGTCAAAGAAATCCACGAACCCATCGCCGTCCCAGTCCGACCGCGGGCCGACCGTGATATCCGCTGCGGGCATGAGGACGATCTCTCTCGCGCCGTTGAAGGCGATCACTCTGACGCGTGCCGCGCCGCACGCCTGCCCGCCCCGAACCTCCGCGACGAAGGCCCCCTCGGGCGTGCGCACGAACGGGCTCACGGTCACGCCCGCCGACCCCGCCGACATCCCGCGCACCTGCCACCCCTCACCGACCGCCGATCCTTCCACGTCACGCAGCACCACGCTCAATCGCGCGGGCGTGTTCCCGCCCGCCGTCGTGTACGCGCGATCGAACGCCGCTTCCGAACGCACCGCGTCCGCCACGCCCGCCAGATCGCTCCTCCACATCTCGTACATCTCGCGCAGCGTGATCACCGGATCCGGCGCAGCCGCACTCTGATTCGCCACGTTCAGTTCCATGTACATCGTCCCTGACGCGCACCCCGCATTGCCGAAGTCGATCTCGCCGGGCACGCTCAGGTTCGCCGTCAGCAGCACCGCCTGAGACGACGTCGAACTCACGACATCCAGATCGCCGTCGCCGTCCATGTCGGCGAGCGAACTCTTCCCCGCCGACCATCCCTGCGTCCACGAGCGGGGCTCTCCGAACGCGCCCCCGCCCAGCCCGCGCATCGCGTGCACCAGCGACCGCCCGAACACCACAAGGTCCGCCGCGCCGTCGCGGTCCAAGTCCTGGAGCGCCGCGGAGACGCCCACTCCCGACAGCGGCACGGCGCTCGATTCGTACGTCCCGTCCGCGCGGCGGTAGTGCAGCCTCACCACCGACTCATTCGTCGAGACCGTCACCAGATCGCCCCGCCCATCGCCGTTGAGATCCGCCACGAACACGCCCGCCGCCGCACGCGGCAGCGACACCAGGTTCTGCCGGACGAATCCCCCCGAGCCGTCCGACACGAACCCCACCACGACCGTCGACGACCCCACCGCGGCCACGTCGGCTCTTCCATCCCCGTTGAGATCTCCGATCGCGACGCCCGCCGCTCCCGTCACGGTGCCCAAACGCTGCGGCGCCGCGAACCCGCCGACGCCGTCGCCGGGCACCACCCACACGTCGTTGGTTCCAACCGTCGCGACCGCCGCATCCGCAGCCCCGTCGCCCGTCAGATCGCCCACGGCGATCGAACCCGGATTGACACCGCCCGCCGGATACAACGCCACCGTGCCGAGCCCGCCCCCCGCCCGCCCTCTCCACACCGCGATGGAGTTCGAGCCCGCCGAACTGGCGATCACATCCCCCCGCCCGTCGCCATCCAGATCCGCCGACACGACGTCCCGGATCGACGAGCCGCCCGGCAGCCCAGCGGCCAGGCCCAGCGACGCACGCCCACCCGACGCGGTGTTCTCCAGCAGCGAAAGCCCGCCGCCCGCTCCCGTGCCCGTCGCCACCACATCGGGCCGACCGTCCCCATTCAGATCCAACACCGCGGCCGACCCCACCGCCCGGTCCGTGCGGTACATCGACCTGCAATCCACCGTGTCCCCGTCACGCCCGATGAGCATGTACGCGATGTGCGCGCTCTTCGTGAAACTCGGCGGCGGAGCCCCGCACCCCTCCGGCCCGCGGTTGCACGAGCATCGTCCGTCCCCGCCCATCCGTCGCGCAGCCTCCATCGACGCCATCATCTTCGCCGCGATGTCGCCTGGGGTCTCTTCGATCGCCCGCACCGCCTCGTCCACCACCGGCGCGCCCGTCAGCACATTGCCCTGCACGGCGTACACCAACTCGCCCACGCGCCCCACGCGCCCGCCCGCCCAGCCCCCCGCGCCCGTCCCCGAGAACGTCAGCCGATCCCCGTCCACCTTCGCCATCCCGTACTGACGCGTCTGGTGTCCCGAGTCCCGCACCGAAAGCCCCGCCAGAATCGTCGCCAGGCTGTCGCCCCGCGCCATGCCGTCGCGAATGAACGTCCGATTCGTCCCGTCCGAATCCACGAACGACTGCGCCGTTGCCGCTCCAACCATCGGGATCAGCACCGGGGTGTTCGCCTGAAGGTCAAAGTTCGTCAGGCACGTCGCCGAGCCCGCCGCCACTTCGCCCGTCCTCGTGTTGATGATGATGATCGACCACGTTCCCGACGCCGAGCCCGCCAACGCCGCCAGACCCAGCACACACCCCGCCGCACGAACGCCCGTCTTCATCAGCCATCTCCTTCACCGCCCCACCGCGGTTATACCGGCCCCGCCCAAGCCGAACAACATCATTTCGGCATCGCCGCCGCGTCGCACCAGCCGGCACGGTCCCCCACCGCCAATCCCACGAAAAAACCCCCGCAAGCGCGGGGGTTTCGCGGCCCATCAGCCGTTGGATGCTCAGGGAACCAGCCTCACCACGCTCACCGGATCCACCAGCAGCTCGTACACCAGAGCCACGTCGGCGTCCAACATCCGCACGCACCCCATGCTCTTGCTCTGGCCGATCGAATCAGGCTCCACCGTCCCGTGGATCCCGAATCCCCTGAACCTCGCCGCCTCACCAACACCCTCGATCCCGATCCAGTGCTCCCCGATCGGGTTCTTCGGATCATCCGCCTCGAACTTCTCTCGCGTGTGCGGGTTCGTCCAGGGCGGATTGATCTGCTTGCTCCCGAGCTTGAGCACGAAATCGCCCTCGGGCGTGTTCGGGCCAAGCCCCACGCGGAAGCTGCGGATGTAGATCCACTCCTCGCGATTCGCGGGCGGACCCCAGAAAATATCGAGCCGGTAGTCGCTCTTGGACACCACCGCGTGGAACGGCCCGCGCACAAGCTTCAACTTCTGCCCCACGCGAAGCTTCGTCGAATCCACCTTGTTCACACGCTCGATCAGCCGCCAGTCCGTCACCAGCGCACGCTTCCGCGCGATCCGCTGCAGACCGTCCCCGGACTCCACCACGTACTCCTCGACCATCGGGTCGCCCGCATAGACCTTCGACGAGAAGACCAGATCCTGGTTGATCGTCGTCAGCTTCGAACGCAGCGCTTCCTGATCCTCTCTCACCGTCTTCGGATTGATCAACGCCTTGCTGAACGCCGCCCGCGCGCCCAGAAGGTCGTTCGACGACATCTTCCGGTTGCCCTCCGCGATCAGCGCGAGCATGTCCGAGGTCGAGCCCGTCGGCGGCAGCGGCGCGGCCGGACCCCCGCCAGCCCCCGTCCCGCCCGTCTCAGGCGTGCCCGTCGGCGGAGTTCCCCCGCCGCCCGTCACATCCACCGACCCGGGCTTGCCCGTTTCCGTCCCGGGTGTCGTCGCCGGCGGATTCGCCGCAGGATTCGCCGGAGAAGGATTCGTCGAGGGAGGCGTCGCCGCAGGAGGCGCTCCGCCCGCGGGCTGTGCGCCCAGCGGCGTTCCCTCGCTCGGCGTCACGCCCGGACCCGTCCCCGGACCCACACCCGGCGCGGGCTTCACGCCGCTCCCTGGCGCCGGCTCGGGATTCTCGGATCCCATCGTCAGTCGCACCGGCGCGGGCGTCTCGGGCTTGCGGTCATTCGTCTTCGCCACGCCCGCGGGCGCCCCGCCCTTCTCCGAACCCGACGCGCCCTGCTCCTTCGACGTGTTCTCAGGCGTCCGCCCCGACATCGTCGCCAGATACCAGATCCCGCCCACCGCGGCCGCCGCAACCACCACTCCCGCGATCACCATCGGGGCCTTGCTCGGCCTTCCGCCCGGCACGTACTGGTACGACCGCCCAAGTTCTCCCGAACGTTCTGTCTGCGACGGCAGCGCCATACTCAAGTCCTCCTCTTCGCTCACCCTCCGCCTTCCCTGGCGGAGCACCGGATCGTTCGCGTCGGCGTCACAACCGCTCGCACGCCAACATCACCGCTCTCCCGGGGAACTTCGCCCAAAACCTGCTCGTCCAACGCCACACCCACCACACTCGCACGCAGGCCCGGACGCCCGAGAAACCGATCATAGAACCCGCCACCCCGACCTAGCCGACCCCCGCCCTCGTCAAACGCCAACCCCGGCGCCACCACCACGTCCACAAGCCCCACCTCCACCTCGGGCCCTTCCAACGGCTCCCGAACCCCGTGCCGACGAACCTCCTCCCTCCCGGGCCGCCACTCCACCGCCCGCATCCCGCCAACCTCCCAATCCACCCGCGGGGCCACAACCCGCCCCCCGCACGCCAGCACCCTGGCCCCCAGCCCATCAACCACAAGTTCATTTCCAGAACCGAGATAGATCATCACCACCCCCGCCCGCGCAACCTCCGGAAGCCCCGCGAGCCGCTCGACCACCCGCGCCGATCCCTCCGCCCACGCCGCCGCCGGGATCCCCGCCAGGACCTTCTTCATCGCCGCGCGGACAGACCGTTTGGCCTCATCAATGCGTTCCATCATCCACCCCCCGCCGTGCCGCCTTCCCGACGCTCGCGCCGAAGCCTGCGGATTTCCTCCAGGCGTTCCGCGTGCGCCCGTTCAGCCCCTTCCCCGCGCGGCGCGTAGTACTCACGATCCACGCCCAGATAATCCTGCCCCGTCTGGCCTGTCTCGTGCGTGTACTCGTACCGCTCGGCATTCGGCCCGCCCGCCTGCTTCGTCCGCACCCCGGCGCCGCCCGTCCGCGCGTCCGTCGACACCGGCGAACTGTTCGGATCGCGCAGGTACATCGGCACCGGCAGCGTGCGCCCCTCCCGCACATCCGCAAGCGCCGCTTCGATCGCCGCGTAACTCGCGTTGCTCTTGGGCGCCATCGCCATCGCCGTGGTCATCTGCGCCAGCGTGATCCGCGCCTCGGGCATCCCGATCCGCTCGACCAACTGGTATCCCGCCGCCGCGATCATGATCGCCCGCGGGTCCGCATTCCCGATGTCCTCGCTCGCCAGAATCGCCAGACGACGCGCGATGAACCGCGGATCCTCGCCCGCCTCCAGCATGCTCGCCAGCCAGTACAACGCCGCGTCCGGATCTCCGCCACGAACGCTCTTGATGAACGCAGAAATCTGGTCGTAATGCCCATCCCCCTCCGCCCCCCCGTACGCCGGCGCCTTCTGCTGAATGCTCGACTCGGCCGCCTCCCGATCGATCACCACGCGCCCCCCCGCGTCGGCCCCGCTCAGCACCGCAACCTCGAGCGCCGTCAACGCCCGCCGCGCGTCTCCCTCGCTCTTGACCGCCCAGACCTGCAACGCCTCCTCGCTGATCTCCACCCGCCGATCGCCGTACCCACGCTCCTTGTCCGCGATCGCACCCCGCACCACCGCCTTGATCGCCTCCTCGCCCAACGGCTCGAGACGAAACAGCGTGCTCCGGCTCACGAGCGCCCCGTTCACCGCGAACAACGGATTCTCCGTCGTCGCCCCGATCAGCGTGATCACCCCCCGCTCCACGTCCGGCAGCAGCACGTCCTGCTGCGCCTTCGTGAACCGATGAATCTCGTCCAAGAACAGAATCGTGCGAACGCCTCGCTCCTCCAACCGCGACGCCGCCTCCTCGATCACCTCGCGGATCCGCTTCACTCCAACCCCGGCCGCGTTCTCCCGCACGAACACCCGCTTGCTGTGCGACGCGATCACCTCCGCCAGCGTCGTCTTCCCCGTCCCCGGCGGACCGTGCAGAATGATCGAGGTAATCGCCCCCGCCTCCAGCATCCGCCGCAGCAGTTTCCCGGGACCCAGCAGGTGCTCCTGCCCGTACACCTCCCCGAGCGTGCGAGGCCGCATCCGCACCGCCAGCGGCTCCGCTCCCCGCCTCGCCTCCGCACGCTTGCTCGCCCACAGGTCGCTCACGGCGCCAGCATAGACCCTCTCTCCCCCAATCCCAGCCCCTCAAGACACCCGCCCCACCGCCCCGCTCCACCATTTTTCCCCTTCCTGTGCTTCCACCCGGATTTCTTTGAAGTAAGTGCTAACATCGCCCGTGGACTGGTCCGCCGGCATCCTCCTCGGGATGGTCGGCTGGGTCGTGTGGTCGCTCGCGGCCCGGCGGATCATGGACAACCCCAGAAACGACGCGGGCTACGGCATCGGGCTCGCCGTCGTGTCGCTCTACGCCCGCCTCGTCCACCGACTCCAAGTCCTTGGTGCCGAAAACCTTCCCAAGGATCCCGGCCCCCTCGTCGTCATCGTCAACCACACCTCGGGCGTCGATCCCGTCCTCGTCCAGGCCGCCTGCCCATTCGAGATCCGCTGGCTCATGGCCCGCGACATGATGGTTCGTGGCCTCGACCCCTTCTGGAACTGGCTCGGCGTCATTCCCGTCGAACGCACAGGACTCGGCGTCGCCGGATCCGATGCCTCCGCCGCCCGCGAAGCCATCCGACACCTCCACAACCGCGGCGTCATCGGCGTCTTCCCCGAAGGCGGCATCGAGCGCCCCGCCCGAACCCTCAGACCCTTCGCCGCCGGCATCGGTCTTCTCGTCAAGCGCGGCAAGGCCCGCGTCCTCCCCATCGTCATCGAAGGCACACCCGACAGCGACAGCGCCTGGGGAAGCCTGCTCCGCACCAGCCGTTCCACCCTCCGCATCCTTCCTCCCATCGACATCCCCAGGCAAGGCGCCTCTCCCGAGCAGATCACCCGCGACCTGCTCGACCTCTACGCCCAGGTCACCGGCTGGCCCGTCATCGACCCCGCGCAACGCCGAAACTCCACGGGAACCTGAACCATGTCCAGCGATCCCGCCAAGCCCCTCGTCGTTCGCACCGAAGCGCTCGACCCTCAGGCGGCCCAGTGGCTCTCCGAGCGCGTCAACCTCGTCGAGTGCCCCTTCACCGACTCCCATCGACTCGCGCAACTCCTCCCCGACGCCCTCGGCCTGCTCGTCCGCACCTACACCCGCGTCGACGCCGCACTCCTCGATCACGCGCCGCGTCTTCGCGTCGTCGCCCGCGCGGGCGTAGGCCTCGAGAACATCGATATCCCCGCCTGCACCGCCCGCAACATCCGCGTCGTCTCCACACCCGACGCCAACTCGTCCGCCGTCGCCGAACTCGTCTTCGCCGTCCTTCTCGACGCCATCCGCCCACGCCTCTTCCTCGACCAACCCGTCACGCCCGACCGCTGGGCCTCGCTCCGCGCCGAACTCCTCGGCCGACGCCAACTCGAAGACCTCACCCTCGGCGTGCTCGGCCTCGGTCGCGTCGGCTCACGTGTCGCTCGCATCGGCGCAGCCTTCGGCATGCGCGTCCTCTACCACGACCTCCGCGACATCCCCCACCACGATCGCCGCGGCGCCAAATTCGTCGCCTTCGACCGCCTCCTCTCCCAAGCCGACGTCCTCTCCGTGCACGTCGACGGCCGCCCCGACAACCGTCTCCTCCTCGGCGCCAACCAGTTCCCCCTCCTCAAGCCCGATGCGATCTTCATCAACGCCAGCCGCGGCATGGTCGTCGACCACGCCGCCCTCGCCCGCTTCCTCCGCGATCACCCCGCCGCCTCCGCGATTCTCGACGTGCACGAGCCCGAGCCCATCACCGCCGAAAACCCGCTGCTCGGGCTGCCCAACGCCCACCTCATGCCCCACATCGGCGCCGCCACCGCCAAGGCGCACGCCAACATGAGCTGGGTCGTCCGCGACCTCTGGCGCGTCCTGCAAGGCGAGCCCCCGGAACACCCCGCCAACTAGCCCCGGCGAAGCTCTTCCGCCACAAGCCGACGCTGCTCCGCCTCCGCGTAGCGCCGACGCGTCGTGAACACCGCCGGCACCATCACCGCCGTCGTGATCCCGCCCAGCAGGAAGAACGGGTACATCACGTGCCTGGGCTGCCCAACCAACGCCGCCCCGACACCCATGCCCAGCATCGCCACACCCACCACCACCCAGAACCACACGAAGCCCATCACCAACCCGCGCGCCTTCCCGCGCGGGGCGCAATACCCCATCAACGTCCCGCCGATTCCGCCACCCACACATCCGAACACCGCGCCCGCAATCCCGCCCCACACATTCGCGTCCTGTGCCGAAAACCACTCCGTCATGGCCGCTCTCCTTGTCCCCCGCCACCCTGCGTCTGCCGTGCCGTCTCCCGAACCAGCCGCGCCGCCGCCACCGACATCTCCCCACGCTCCACCAGCGACGCCAGCAACTCACCCAGCGGATCCCGCGGCCGCCCCTCCATCGCCCCCCGTAGCCGCTCAATCACCCGATCCAAACGGGCCCTGATCGTGGGATAGCTCACCCCATACGACGTCGCCAGGTCCTTCAGCGACCCCGACTGCAGGACCAACTCCGCGATCAGATCCAGGTCCTCCCGCGGCAAACTGCCCAGCGGATGCCCCTCCTGCCCGCCCGAAGACTTCAACAAATCGAAAGCCATATGCCGTATTATGCATCGTGGTTTCGATTTGTCAAGGTACTCATTCAAATATCGAAAAGCGGCACTTGATGCTTCGTCGCCACAACAGGGTATTTTTCGAAAAAAGCCCACCGCTCCACAATTCTGGCTGGAACTCAGCGCGCCGATACCCGATAGTACGAGTAACGACGGCCCGCTTGCCGAATAGTCACCGTATGGTGCGCGTTCCCACTAGGGATAGGCAGCGGGCTTGGTCGTTTTGGAGCGGGGCCAAAATCGCTCTGTCTTGCATTTGTGAGCGATCATCTTTTCGTACGCGTCAATGGACGGTTTGCCGTTCCACTTTGTGTAAACAGCCCCTCCCAGCATGTCAGCAAGCTGCAGACAGTTCTCGCGCTGAGAATCCTCGGCCGTAACCAAAACGCTGCGGACTTGCGGACCGACCCGCCGCTCGATCTCAGCCCGAGCGTGTCGTCGAATATGGTCGTAGAGCGTTGAACCGCCACAAGAATCGAACACGATCGATACATGGTCGGTTGTCGGCGGGACTCTTGTCACCCCGAAGATGTTCTCGATCGTCCATCCAGTGACCATCCTGTAGAGGCGATCGTGTGACCCAAGTGCACCACCCTGAAGATCTGGTTTGTTTAGCGTAAATGAGTGGAAGCAGAAATCGAAAGCCGCGATACGTTCAAAGAACGCACTCTTGACATGGTGATTCGTCTTGTTGTGCTTAAACTCGCGTTGTGGATTCCATCCCAAATCGCGGCGAAGTTCGTCAACCGCCACACGAACCGCTTTGGCACTTTCGAAATCCTTCAGCACCAATGCAACAAGCGTGAAGTACCGCGAAGAGCCCTTGTCGAACTTCATCCCCGAACAGCCCGATTCATCGAAGTAGATAAACACGACACTACTGTACCTACGTACTCGAACGCTCCTCCTACGACGCTGCGTTCTTGTGCCACAGAATACACGCTCTGCCGATCGGTTTCTTTATCTCTGTAGCCCACCCAAGCCTCCAGAATCCGATTGTGCTCGCAGTCCCTACGATCAGCCCATGCCAGTCCTTGGGATGAACATTGACCACGTCGCGACGCTCCGGCAGGCTCGGTACAGGGCCGGTCCGGGCGGTTCGACGGGGTACGGCGAGCCCGACGTGGTTCCTGCGGCCGCGGAGGCGGTGCTGGGCGGGGCCGCCTGCATCACGGTGCACCTCCGCGAAGACCGCCGCCACATCATCGATCGCGATGTCGAACTTCTGCGGCAGACGGTGCCGGTGAAGTTCAACCTCGAGATGGCGGGCACGGCCGAGATGATCGCGCTGGCCCGGCGTCTGGCGGTCCATCAGGCGACGCTCGTGCCCGAAGGTCGGGCCGAGGTCACCACCGAGGGCGGGCTCGACGTCGCGGGCGACCCCGCTCGCTGGGCCGACACGGTCGCCCAGTTGCGCTCCGCCGGCATCGAGGCCTCCGCCTTCATCGACCCCGACCCGGCACAGGTGCACGCGGCCCACGCCGCCGGCTTCCACGCCTGCGAGATCCACACCGGCCGCTACGCCCACGCCTGCGCGCTCATGGGCGGGCACTGCGAAGGACCCGCCGCCACGCGCGAACTCGGCCTCGTTGCCCAGGCCGGCGAGCTGGTGCGCAGTCTTGGGATGCGATTCAACGCCGGGCACGCCCTCAACTACGTCAACACCACGCCCATCGCCCGACTCCCCGGGCTCAGCGAACTGCACATCGGGCATTCGATCGTCGCCCGCTCGGTGTTTGTCGGCCTGCGGCAGGCCGTCCGCGAGATGATCGAACTGATCGACCGCGCCACGCGCGCCAAAGGAACCTGAGCATGACGCTTCCCGACCACTTCCGCACGCTGCAGCGCTACGAGACCTGGGCCAACGATCTGGCGATCGCTTCGCTCGAGTCCGTCCCGCAAGCCTCCCGTGGCGGAACGCAGTTCGTCCGCGCGGTGCAGGTTCTCGCGCACAACCAACTCGCCCGCAAGGTCTGGCTCGCGCGGATCAACGGGCGGACCGAGAAAGTCGAAGACTGGTTCCCGCTCTGGTCGATCCCCGAACTGCGCAAGGCCTGCGCCGAAGCCGACGCATCGTGGTCCGCGTTCCTCGCGAGCCTGCAGGAGGCCGATCTCGCCAGGGCGATCCGCTACTCCAGCAGCGAAGGCACGGGCTACGAGAGCACACTCGCCGAGATCCTCACGCACGTCTACAACCACTCGACGTATCACCGCGGGCAGGTCGCCCGTCTGGTCAGCGAGGCGGGCGGCAAACGCGCCGCCACCGACTTCATCGGGATGTCGCGCCGTCCGGCGGCGCATTGACCACGCGCTCGCCCGAGACCTCGACATTCGGCCGGCTCACGCCCGCATCGAACAGAATGCGCTGGATCGGACCCGGCACGACATACCAAAGCCGGCCCCGAACCTCAACCGTCTGACCGCTCCCGACCGAATCGGGCGGCACCACCGCGGGCACGGTGATCGTCTGTGTCCCGAACCGCCGCAGCGTCGCCTCGGGCGAGCGTGAAGCCGTAAACACCACCCGATCGCCCGCGAGCACGCTGTACTCGATCTCTCGCAGGGGCAGCGCCTCGTCCCCGGGGTTGTCGGCCTCGATATCGATCGCCAGCACGCGCCCCGCGGGGGATGACTCCACTTCGCGCACCGCCAGCACGCGCATCGTCGGCGCGGGCGTGGTCGAACATCCCGCCACAACTCCCGCCGCGAGGCACATGAGCAGCCCCCCCGAGACGGTCCCCCACGCTCTGTCCCGCGCACGATGCTTCATGCCGCCAGTGTACCGCGGCGAGGGCGGCCCGTCCGGGCTACTCCTGCCCCAGAACCACCCACCGCGCATCGCTCTGCACCGCCTGGCTGATCATGGGGCACATCATCACGTGCACCTCGTTGTTGTACGTCATCCAGCGCGCGGTGAGCCAGATCAGCACCGCCACTCCCGCCCAGCTCGCCGCCTCCGCCGTCCACCGCAGCCTCGCGTGGTACAACAGCCCGACCGCAAGCCCCACCGTCAGCGCCTTCCACAGCACCAGGAGCCACACCGACCCCAGCGACATGATCCGCCGGGCGATCGGATTGACTTCCACCATCCCGATCTGGGTGGAGTACGTCAGCGTGAAGTCCAGATCCGCGATCGAGAGCGCGACGATCGCCGCCAGCAGCACCAGGACACGCCGCGACCTCGCCGCCTCCGGGCTCGTGTCCGACCACGCCGCCAACGGGTTCGATGCCTGCGCCATGCCCATCACCCCACCCATCGGCGCGACGGCAACGGCGGGTGAACATCCACCTCTCGCGATCCGCTAAACTTCACAGAACCCGCCGCCCCGACGGACCGAAAGCGGGTTATGGGCTCACCCGATGGACCGGGAAGCCCCCGACGGGACGGGTCATGCTCAACCTTCGCCGAACCCTGCTGATCGTCACCCTCGCCGGGCTCGCGTGCGCCGCCGCCGCCCCTCAGCCCGAGCCTCCGCCACCCCAGACCTCCACCGTCTTTGTCGACGATTCCGTCGCTGCCGCCGACACCATCGAGCGCATCCCCGAGCTGCTCGCCTCGGGCAACACCGCCGAGGCTGCCCGGGTGCTCCAGTCGGTGCTCGAAGCGGACGCGGATCGCGTCGTCCCCACGCCGACCGATCCCGACCTGTTCATCAGTGTCCGTTCGCGCCTGCACAGCGTGCTGCTGAGCAACCCCGCGCTGCTCGCCAAATACCGCGAAGCCGAGGAGCCCGCCGCCCGCCGTCTCCTTGAAGAAGGCCAGCACGCCCGCGTCGAGCGATCACGCCTGCTCACGTCCTCGGGCTTTGAAGCCTGCCTCCGCACCGCCCAGTCTCACCTCGAATCAGCCCGCTTCGACACCGCGTTCCTTACGCTCGCCTCCCTCGATCCACACCCCGACCGCACCAACGACCGATCGCGCAAACTCCGTGCGGCCGAACTGGCCGCGCTCATCGCCCGCTACACCCCGCGCCCAGACGCCGCCGAACTCGCCCGCCGATGGGCCGCCGATTCGGAAAGCCCCGCGCCCGCCCTCAACGCGGTCGAGCCTCCGCCCGAAGCGCTGCGAATCTCACGCGACGCGCTGGCCGACAGCGGGCCCATCGATCAGTCCACCATCGGGCCAGCACCGCTCGCCGCAGTCCCCCTCTCGCCGCAGCCCTCACGAGGCCGACCCGAGCCCTCCCCCGGCGGCGTCTCCTGGCTCATGCCCAGCGTTCTGGGCGACACCCTTCTCACCAACAACGGCGTCGAAGTCGCCGCCTGGGATCGTGCCACCCTCGTCCCCCTCTGGAAATGGTCCCCCGGGGAAGCACGCATCCGCATGATCGACGACGGCGGCCGAACCCCGCTCGAACTCGCCTCCCGCGACTTTGAATCCCTCAGCAGCGTCTCCGTCAATGGCGGCATAGCCCTGGCCGTCACGGGATACGCCATCTCGGGCTACAAGCGCGATGGCGATCCGCGCCTCCATGCCCTCGACGCCTCCTCGGGCAAACTGCTCTGGTCCGCCGATCCCGCCTCACTCGACCCCCAGATCGCCGATTCCTCCATCCGTGGGCCCGCCCTGCTCATCGAGGACACCGCCGTCGTCTCTCTCGGCCGACTCACCGGCGGGCGCCGCGTCGCCGCCGTCGCTCTCGCCGGGCTCGACGCCTCCTCCGGCATGCTCCGATGGGTCAGGCCGCTCGCCTCCATCGGCGTGCCACCGTACAACCGCCCCGCTCGCCCCGCCGAACTCCTCGCCGCCGCCGACGGCGTCGTCTATCGCGCCGACGGCGTCGGAGTCGTCGGCGCCTACGAAGCCTCCACCGGAAGACCCGTCTGGGTCCGTCGATTCCAGGCGCCCGCCCAGGACAACTTCTTCCGATACACCTCAAGCCGATCCGACGCTCACCCCTGGGCCGGCGCAGCGCCCATCATCGACGCCAATCGGCTCATTCTTCTCGAACCCGTGACCAGCGACCTTCTCGTCCTGGACCGCGCTACGGGCGCCCTCATCGATCGCCGAAAGGCCGACGACCTCGGCTCCCCGCGTTACCTCGTTCGCGTCGCGGACCGCATCGCCCTCGTCGGCGTCGGGGCCGTCGCTTTCGTGCCGCTCTCCGACCCCGCACGGGGCGAAGTCTCCCAGAGCCCCGATCTTCGGCTGCTCAGCGTCAAGCGTGACGACGCGACACTCGGCGAACCCGCCCCGCTGAACCTCGCCGGGCGCGCGTTCGCCGCGGGCCCGATGCTCGCCGTCCCCGTCGAGACGGGGATCGTGATGATCGATCCTTCCAACCCCGTCGAACCGCGCCTCATCGCGCTCGAACAGGGCGGGCACGCGCTCGCCGCCGACGGCCAACTCGTGGTCGCCACGCCCACGTCGCTCCACAGCTACCAGACCTGGGAATCCGCCGAGCCGAGACTGCTGCGCTGGATCGCGGAAAGGCCCACCGACCCCACGCCCTGCCTCACCTATGTCGAGATCGCCTCTCGCGCCTCGCGGCCGGCCGGCATCCCGGGCGTCGCAGACAAGTTGCTCACCATCGTCGAAGCCGACCCCGACAACTCCACCAATCAGGACGTGCGTCGGCGTCTCTTCGCTCGGCTGGCGTCTCTGATCGCTCAGGCTCGCCAGGCCGCCGAATCTTCGCCGCAGACGCCGCCGATCCCCGGCGAGACGCTCGACGCGCTCGCCACCCGCCTCGCCCGCGCCGCAGACTCCGATCTGGACCGGGCTCACGCCGGGTTGCTCGAAGCATGGACCCACGAGTATCGCGGGCGCGTGCGAGAGGCCGTCGAGGCCTATCAACGCGTCATCCTGGAACCTTCGAGCAGCTCGGCCTCGATCGTCGGATGGGGCGACGCCGGCGCCGCCAGGCCCGCCTGGGAGATCGCCCGCCTCCGCCTCGTCGATCTTCTCGCCCGCGAGGGATACCGCCCCTACGAGGGCTTCGCCGCGCAGGCCGAACGCGAGTTGCAGGACCTGGGCGCTCAGGCCGGCCCGTCCGATCTCGACGCGCTCGCACGCCGGTACCCCCTTGCCCGCGTCGCGCCCGACGCCTTCCTCCGCGCGGCGGACCTCTGGCTCGCCGCCGATGAATCTCGCAAAGCCTCCGCCGCTCTCGGCGCCGCCCTCACCAGCCTCGAGACCATCGCCCGAGTTTCGCGACAGCCCGTTCCCGACGCCATCGGCTCCATCGCCGGACGGCTCGTCGGCCTGCTCGCTCGCCAAGGCCGACCCGGCGAGGCCTTCCGTCTCATCGATCGCCTCGCCAGCGCCAACCCCCAGCTCTCGCTCCGCGACGCCGCGGGGCCCCTCGATCGCGCGACGCTTCTCGAGGGAATCAAGAACCACCTCGCGTCCCAGAGCAGGCGCCCCGCGATCGGCACCGCCGTCGAACGCACGGTGCACGTCATCCCGGGCTGGACCATCCTCCGCCAACGCCTCGCCCCGGCCAAGGGACAGGCCACCGACCAACTCCCCATGCTCTCCCTCAGCGGGAAGCAGATCGCCCTTTTCGCACCAAGCCCCGAAGACGGCCGCCTCGCACCTCTCTGGTCCAGAGCCTTCGACGAATCCCAGGGACGTCCCTCGGTCCTCCGTACATCGTGGGACAGCACGCTCCTCTTCTGGCCCGGCGATCAGCGCGGACCCCGCCTTGAACTCATCAACACCCGGGGCGAGACGCTTTGGACCACGCCCCATTTCGCGTCGCTTCTTCCGCCCGGGAACATCGACAACGCCACGCCACTCTTCACGCCCCTCGACGGCGACGTTCAACCCAGCGACATTCTGGTCGCTTCAGACCAGACCACCGTGGTGCTCATCGAACGCCGGGGCCGCGCCGCCGCCTTTGATCTTGCCTCGGGCAAAGCCCGTTGGACGCGCGTGCTCCCGACCACCGCGGTGTACGACGCCGCGATCGCGGCCGGCCGCCTCGTCGTCGCAGGTATCGTTGACGTCGAGACAATGCCCCAGGTGCTCGCTCTCGACGCGCTGACCGGCACTCCCGGGGCAACGGTCGGCGGCCCCGACAAGCCGATGCGCGCCAGCCCACGCTGGCTCCGCGCCGCCGGAGACCGGATCATCATCGGCCTGGCCGACTCCATCGCCTCCTGGAACCCCGCCGACGGCAGCGTCGACTGGTCCCTCGCCGGGCCCGCCGCCCAACGCTCCGTCGACGCCTGGATCGTCGATCAGCGGCTCATCCTGCTCTCCCAGGCCGAGGAACTCTGGCAGATCGATCTCGCCACCGGCGTCGCACGCGATCCCTCGCTCCGCACCGCCGGGCGCCTCGGCGACCTGCGCCGCCAGCGCGACCCCGAAGACCCCGGCAACACCATCGCCGGCGGCCCCGAGGGATCTCTCGTGCTGGCCTCGGAGAACGGCATCGCCTGCTTCGATGCCGCCGGCGAACTTGCCGGGATCGATGCCGCCGGGCAGACCGCCCGCGATCGCCTCGTCGTCCTTGCCAACGACGCCGCTGTCATGCTCGAGGCGGGACCGGAATCAACTCGCGACGGCCGGCGAACCCCGACCCTGCAGATCGTCTCCCTGCCGGGCGGACGCATGGTGCTCGACACGGCCCTGTCGATGTTTGACGCGCCATCGCGCATCGCGGTGCTCGACGGCAAGATCGTCGTCTCCGCCGGACCTCTGACGCTCGTGCTCGACGCTCCGTTGGCCGATCAGTCCGCCGGTGCTTCGCCGCAGGGGCAACGCTGAAACTCAGGCGTCGGCGGGAGCGGGCTTGGACGCCGCGGCCTTGGCCTTCTGCTGGTCGCCCAATTCAAGGCTCTCACGCATCAGACGCCCGACCTTGAACTTCACCGTGACCTTCGGCGGAACGCTCACCCGCTCGAGCGTCTTGGGGTTCTGTGCAACGCGTGCCGCGCGACGCTTCAACTCGAACACCCCGAAATCGCGGAACTCCAAGCGATTCCCACGCTTGAGTTCCATGATCACCTGATCAAGGAACTCCTGCACAGCCTTCTTCACGACCGCCCGCGGCTCGCTGGTCCGCTGCACGATGCGGTCGATGATGTCCTTCTTCGTCACGGTGCCCATCGATAACCTCGCCCACTCGATCCCGAATTCAACGCCGGACTTCGCCGCGATCCTCGGGGCGGCCCGGCCCGGAGAACGCTCGGGAGGGGGAGAGTATCCGCACCCCCCACCACCGCGTCAACGCCTTGCCCCACAAGACTTTTCCGCTCTCCCCCCACCCCAACCCCCACCCCAACCCCCATCCCAACACGCACCCTGATCCTCACTCCCGTCCGCATCCGAACGAGCCACAAACGACCCCCTCGGGTTCGTCAAAAACGCAGTTGGACACCCGCCGTGAGACCCGCCGCCCCACCTTGCCACTCAAACCCGCTCCCGGAATCCAACTCAAACCAGATGTTCCGGTACCCCAGATTCACGCCAAGGTTGGTCGTCGGCCTCCACGAGAACATCACCTGAATGTCCCACGACATCGCCGAACGGTCCGTCGGCATCCAACCCACCGTGCTCTCGACATCGATCGAGAGCCCGTGCCGGAAGCCCATCTCCAGACGCCCCCCCACCACAGGCTCGGCGAAGAACTCGTCGGCCTGAGCCGCACTCGGATCCGTCGCGCCAAAGCCAAAGTCCATCTCGTACAGCCGAACGCCGGCCAGCAACGAAAGGTCCGGCACAAAGCCGGGCGAGCCGTTCGCATCGACCCCCATGTTCCAACGCCCCAGCGAGTACCCGCCGGCGATGGTCCCGGTCGCAAAGTCGATGGACGCGCGGATCGGATCGCCGGGGTTGAACGAGAAGCCGCCGATCTGGCCGGCCGCTCCGGCCACGGATCTCTGATCAACGGAGGTCGCCATCGCCGAAAGGGAGATTCTCCAGCGATCGTCAAGCCGGATATGGGCCGCGCCCGACGGCGCGATGCGCGGGCTATCCACACCGAAGTCGTTGAGCGTGGAGTACGTCGCCGGCCCGCCCGGCAGCTTCAGGTCTCCGGAGAGCCCGACGTACCACACTCCCGGATCCACCCGCAGCCTCGCGGGGGCTTCGGGGGTGAAGGTGACCTTGGTTTCCTGGGGCTGATCCTGCCGGGCCAAGGCCGTCCCACCCAGGGCGGCGGCCAGCATCATCGCGGACAAGGGCACATGCATGGAGACCTCCTTGCGACCTCAAGCGTAACCGCATCACCTTCACACGGCTCCTAGCCTCTGGAGTGCGCACGCCCGCGGCCATTCTCGCGATAGAAACCAGCAATCCCTCCGCATGGCGCGACAATGACGCCTGGAGCCCGGGTGTTGCGCTCGGCGTCGTCGAGGGTACCGGGGTGCGGCTTCTGGGGGTGCGTGCGAGCGACCCTCGCGATCGCGACGACCCCTTTCTGGCGCACGCCGCCGAACTTCTCTCCGCCCATGGGCTGCACCCCCGCGACTTGGCTCGCGTCGCCGTCTCGTCCGGGCCCGGCGGGTTCACCGCGGTGCGCGTCGCGGTCACTGCGGGCAAGGTCATCGGCCTGGCCACCGGGGCGGCGCTGTGCCTCATCCCCTCCGCGCACGTCGCGGCTCGACGCGTCGACCACCCCAGCTTCGCGGTCGCCCTCGCCTCCAAAGGCGAGGACGCGTGGGTCACGCCGATCCGAGACGGCCGACCCGATCAGGGTCGACTCGTCGAGGCCCGCCATTTGGCGGGATTGAGCATCGGGCTGCTCCTCGCCGACGACCATCTGCCCCTCTCGATGCGTGAGGAATGCGCAAGACTCGGCATCGCCATCGAACGGCCGACGTTCGACCCGGTCGACCTGCTGCACCTCAGCGTCCACGCCGACACGGTGGACGTGCACCGAGCAACTCCCCTCTACCCGCGACAGGCGGAGGCGGTGCGAAAGTGGCGCGAGCTGCACGGCGACCGATAACGCCGCACGCAGAACCGTCTACGGGCGCCGAGTCTTCCAGAATCAGTTTGGGTGTGAAGTTGGGCAATCTAAGCGTCGATGACAATCGGCCGGAGTCACGGCCGCGATGTCCAAAGCACCCGAAGACAATCTCGCGGAGAAGCAGGTCTTCACGACCGGCGAGGCCGCGCAGCTGTGCAACGTCTCGCAGCAGACGATCATCCGTTGCTTTGATTCCGGGCGATTGACGGGCTTCAAGGTTCCCGGCTCGAAGTTCCGGCGGATCCCGCGCGATGAGCTGATCCGGTTCATGAAGGAGAACGGGATCTCCACGGAGTCCCTCGGGGCTCGCCGGCTCAGGGTCCTGATGATCTCGGACGACCCGGGCGCGGTGGAAGCGTTGCGGGGTGCGGCGGTGCGCGAGGGTCGGTTCGAGGTTTTCTCGGCGACGAACGGGCTCGACGCGGGCATCCTGCTCGAATCGCTCCGTCCGGATCTTGTGGTGATCGATCGCCGCGCGGCGGATCCGGATCCGATCCTCGTCTGCCAGCGGATTCAGGCGCGGGAGAGCCTTCGCGGCTGCCGGATCGTGGCGATCATCGGTCCTGACGCTCCCGCGGAGGCGCTGCGCCGCGCGGGCGTGGAGGAGCTGCTTCGGACGCCGGTGCGTGCCGAGGCGGTGCTGGCGAAGATCGCCGAGCTGCTCGGAACGAATCGGGACTCCTGAGCAAACCAGTTCAGACGCGGGCTCGTGGTCGCGAAGGTCCAAGAACCAATGGGCCCGGGGGCTGCCGTGCGCTCCGGCTGCGCCGCGCGAGCAGGGCCGGTCGGGAGGATGAGGCGGGTGGTAGAGCGAGTGCGGGCTGTGCCGGTTGTCCGTATGGGGAGCCTGTGCGGGGGAAGGCGGATGGTGATTTCTCTGGCGAGCGTGACGGTGTGAAGTGCTGCGCGGCGTAAGACGACCCAAGAGTGCCGGAAAGGCGAGAGGGCCTTTCCCGGTTCGGAAAGACAAGGTCGCCCGTGAGCCGCAAACCCTCCAACCCGAAGCCCGAACACCCCGAAGCGGGCCGCGAGCCCGTGCGTGCGGTGATTCTGGTCGAGCAGGCCTCGGCCCGGCGTGATATCGCCCGGTCGCTGTCGCAGGCGGGTGTCGAGTGCTCGCAGGTTCAGGATCAGACCCAGGCGATGAAGCTGGTCCGCGAGTCACGGATCGACGTGGTGGTGATGGACGGCCCGACGGCCAAGGCGGGCGCCACCCCGAGGGGTAAGTTCGCCTTCCCCGCCGCCCACAAGATCACCGCGGCGACCCACGGCACGGGCGTGGTGCTGGTGCTGGAAAACCCCTCGCTCGAGGACGCTGTCAACGCGATGCAGTCGGGTGTGGCGGACCTGATCCCCGCCACGACGACCGCTCCGGAACTGGCGACACGGGTGCTGGCTGCGGCCGGACGCTCGAGCACGAGCCGGCAACGCTGGGACGAGCGCGAACGCCGGGCCGAGCGCCTCCGCAAGTTGTGCAAGGGGCTGAGCGTCGCACGGCACGAACTGACACGACAGATCTCCTCGCTCTGCACGAACCTCACCGGCGCGTATCAGGAATTGGCGGACCAGATCTCGCTTGTCTCGCTCGCGTCGGAGTTCAATAGCGCCATCCGTCAGGAACTGGACCTCGAAAGCCTGCTGCGGGTTGGCGTTGAAGCGATGCTCACGCGGACGGGCCCGACCAACGTCGCGGTCTTCCTGCCCAGCGCCAACGGAGACTTCTCGCTCGGGGCGTACGTGAACTACGACCGCACGAAAGAGGGCGCAGAATCGCTGATGGACCATCTGTGCGCGGCCGTTGCGCCTCGGTTTGAAGGGGTCGAAGGCCTTGTGCACATGCCCACGCCCGACGCAGTCCGCGACGAGCTGGGCGAGGCGGCCGACTGGATTGACGACTGCTCCGTGATCGCCTTCTCCTGCCGGCAGGAAGGGGAGTGCCTCGCGGTGTTCCTGCTCTTCCGAGCGGCGACCACCCCGTTCCGCGACACGCTGCTCCCCTCGCTCAGGCTGATGGCCGAGCTGTTCGGCCGACAACTCGCGCGGGTGATCCACATCCATCATCGACACCTGCCCAAGAACAAGTGGGGCCAGCCAGGCGACCCGTTCGGCGGGGCCGACGACATCGATCTGGCGGCGTAGCGTCAATCAACCTTCATCGCGGCGACGGACGCGGGCGAAGACAAACGGAGCATCCGATCGACGGCGAGCAACGCGTCGCGTCGGACCTGCGGGTGCACCGCGATCTTGTTGACCACCTTGGGTGCGCCGTCTTTGGAGAACGATCCCGCGAGATGATCGAGCACCCACAGCAGGTGCGGCTGATCGATCCGGTACATGGTGGTGCACAGGCACTGGCAATCGCTGAGAATCCTCACAGAGACGCCGCGAGAAGCGGCCTGCCTCGCGAGCCGGGCAACAAGATGAAACTCGGTGCCCACGGCGAACCTTGAACCCGGCGCCGCGTCGAGCACGGTCCGGATGATGTACTCCGTCGAGCCGCGAAGATCCGCCTTGTCCACCACTTCCTTGCAACACTCGGGGTGCACCAAGATCGTGTGCGGCGTGCTCCCGCCCGCGGCGTCCTGCTCGCGGATCTGGTCGCAGTGCTCCGGCCTGAAGAGCTTGTGCACCGAGCAGTGCCCCGCCCAGAGAATTACCCGCGAGGCGCGCACCTGCTCGGGCGTTGCGCTGCCCAGGGCTTCACCCTTCCTCGCGCGGCGCGGGTCGTAGAGGCAGCTCCGCGAGGCAACGTCGATCCCGGCGGCGGCGGCGGTGTTTCGTCCGAGATGCTGATCGGGCAGGAACAGCACCTTGATCTCTTCGCCCGGGGCCGCGGGCGTCTCACCGCCCTTCATCGCCCACGCGAAAACCTGTGCGGCGTTGGAGCTGGTGCAGCACGCACCGCCGCGGGCGCCGACGAACGCCTTGATCGCCGCTGAGCTGTTCACATACGTGACCGGAACCACCCGCGACTTCGTGCCTTCCAAGGTTCGGTGGATCTCGTCCCAGGCGTCGACGGTGTCGTCGTACTGCGCCATGTCCGCCATCGAACAGCCCGCGGAAAGATCGGGCAGGATCACGTCGACATGGTCGGGGGTCAGCATGTCGGCGGTCTCGGCCATGAAGTGCACGCCGCAGAAGACGACCCACTTCACAGGCCGCTCCCCGGCGACCCTGGCGGCGATCTGGCTGAGCTTCAGGCTGTCGCCCGTGACGTCGGCGTGGCGGATGACCTCGTCGGTCTGATAGTGGTGCCCCAGGATGAAGAGCGACTCGCCGAGCTGCTCACGGCGCGCGGCGATGGCGGCGGCAAGCTCATCGGGGGTGAGCGCGTGATACCGCGCGGGAAGGGAAGGTTGCCAGAGCACGCGTCATCGTACGTCGCCGAACCGGCGAGGTTGCGACGGCGCGACGCCTCAGAGCGTCTGGGCCGGCGGGCGAGAGAGGTGCACCGCGGCCGAGATCGATCCCGGCTCGCGACCCGGGGCAATCCGGACAATCCGGCCCGCGATGAACTCGTCGTTCCGGAGAATCGTGGAAGCCCGCTCGGCGATCGCCAGATCCACCATGTCGCCCAGGTGCACGTCGCGATCCTCGGGCAATTCGAGCAGAGCCCCGGAAGACGAGACATCCCGGGTTCTCGCGGGGAGATACCGCCAGGTGCCGCGGAGGAAGATCTTCGCGGGCTTGTCCAGGGCAAAGCGCGGAGCAGAACGTCGATCGGTCGAAGACATATCCCTTCCATCGGCGGATGGACAGGGGGTCTTGGACGAAGTTGCCGATAACACCCGAGCGGACGCGCAGGTCAGTGCATCGCCAGGGCCGCGCTGGTCACGAGGGTTGTGCCCTGTTCGTCCATCGCGCCGGCGTAGTTGAGGAGGTCCACCCGCTCCGGCTGGACGAGCTTGAGCGTCGCCACGAGGTTGCCGACGCTGCACCAGCGCGTCGGGTTGCGTTGCCACGCCATCGCGGCGACGAGTTCGTCGGGCTTGCGCTGGGCGACGAGCTCGAGCATCTCACGGTCGTGGTTGAAGGCGTTGTTGCGCAACTGCTGCGCCTCGGGCGAATCGCCCGCGAGGGTTCCCTCGTCGCCGAACGCCTGGCCGACGTGCGAGAGATCCGCGCTCGCGATCACGAGCGTCCGCCCCGGCAGCGAGCCCAACGCGTCACGCAACGCCTCGACGAACCCGTCGAGCGCCTGGCCGTTGCCGTCGTAACTCTCGCCGTTGTTGACCGCGGGGTCGTGGATCAGAGCGCCGAAGACGGCGGGGAACTCGCCTTTGTCGTTTCGGCCGAAGACGTGCTGGATCCACGGGATGTGCAGTTCGATGGAGTGCTCTCGCTCGTGGTCGTAACGGGAGGCGAAGGGGGCCTCTCCCAGTTTGGCCCGCAGGGCGTCGATGAGCGCGCGGTCCGCCTTGCACGTGCCGAGCACCGTCTGATACCCCTTGTCGCAGGCCACGACGCCGGTGCCCTCGCCGAAGTGGTTGGTGCCGAGGATGACGACGCGATCGGGAGAAGGCAGACCGCGGAGACGCCCATAGATGGCGGCGTAGTTGAGCCAGCCCCGCGGGTAATCCAGGTGCGGCGCGACGATCGCCTTGGGGAGCGTCTCGATCGGGGGCGCGGCCTGATCCTGCAGGCACTGGGTGATCCACTGGTCAAAGAGCTCGGGGAGCTTCTCCGCGGCGACCTTGTCCTTCTCCTCCTGCGAAGCCTTGTCGAACGCTTCGCCGAGAATCTGGGAGGCCAGGGCATCGGCGAACTGGGCCGTGGCGGCCGGGGGCAGGTTCGGCGCGCTGTCAAAGTCCGCGCGAACCTTGGCCATCAGCGCGTCGAACTTGGGCCCGAACAACAGCCCGGCGTCGTCGAGCTGGGCGATGAAAGGCCCCAAGATCTCCAGCGTGAGCCCCCGCCCGATTTCCGCGACGATCTGCTCGGCCGTCCGCGTCCCGTCCATGAGCGGCAGAATCACCTGGAAGGCCGGGGCAGCGACCACCATGCGATCCGAAATCTGCCGGGCATCGGCCAATCCCATCGCCTGCTGGCCGTTCTGCAGTTGCACAGGGAAACCCCGAACTGCCCGGAGTTTGGGGGTGTTCTGGTGTGGTTGGAAGGGATCGAACTTCGCGACGGGCGGTTGGCTTTGCATCGGGGCATCCTAGGAACTTCCGCCAGCGTTTCCCCGGTGCACGGGCAATGATCCGAGCCCGGGCTTCGGAGCATGGGCGGCGTCGGGCCCCCTCGGAAACCACCATTTCTGGCGATCTCAAGACGCCGCGCTCGGACTGGAATCACGCAGGGCACGGGTCTAGTATCGAGGCCCGCGATGGTGGATCGCAGGGTGACGGAAACCGAACAAAGGGCGGGTCGGCGAAGGCCGATCCGGTGTGCGACGATGGCCAGCATTGTTGATTCGCTCAAGCTCGGACAGACCCTGACGTGCACGGTGACGAAGCTCCCCGCGTCCGAGGCCGACGGCAAGACGATCGCCCGCCTCATGCGTGCGGATCGCGGCAACGCCAAGTCGCTCAAGCGGGCTCAGCGTCTGCGTGGTCAGCGTCTGAACGTCTACAACCGCGGCAACCGCGACTGGACGAGCCGCGAAGAGCCGGCGAAGGTCGTGCACGTGGCCCCCGGGCAGGCGTGGACGATGACCTACACGCTCGATCGGGCCGCGGACCTCAAGAAGGTTGAGAAGTGCATCTCGATCAAGGCGAAGTAAGCAGAGAGCCCCACGGGTTCCATCTGCGGCACACTCGCTGAAACGACTGACCTTACCAACGCCCCGGCCGATCGGTCGGGGCGTTGTGCTTTGCTCGCGTCCGCTCGCGTAGTCTTCCTGCGGAGGATCGTCATGCGGCTCATTCCGATCATGCTCGCGTTCGCCCCATTCGCCCTGGTTTCGTGCGATCGATCGACGGCCGCCGTCGCTTCCAGCACGCACACCGTTCGAGCGCGTGTGGTATCCATGCCCGGAGCCAGCGCCCGCAACAAGATGATGACCGCCCACCACGAGGAGATCCCGGCGTGGGACCGTGGCGATGGGACCAAGGGCATGAACGCCATGGTGATGCCGTTCCCGCTCGGCAAGGGTGTGACGCTCGAGGGAATCACGGAAGGCGACGTGATCGAGATCGTGGTGGTGCAGTACCCGTCGGGCCCAGTGCCCTACGAGGCGACGTCGATCCGCAAACTGCCTCGGGAGACCAAGCTCACGTTCGAGTGATCCGCCATGAACCACGCTCCGCCGCTGCACACGCCGATCTCGGACACGGACCGACTCGCTCATCGCGAGTGGCTCGTCGAGCTGACGCAGATTCCAACAGCCGCCGGGCGGGAATTCCGCGTGGTGGCGTGGCTTGATCGCTGGTTCCGCGAGCGCCCGGGGATCGAGGTTTCGTCGGATCCGGCTGGCAATCTGCACGCCAGGCTCAAGAACGAGCCGCTGGGTCGTCCGGTTTACTTCACCGCACACCTCGACCATCCGGCGTTTGTCGTGGAGCGTGTGCTGCACGACCGTCTGATCGAGGCGTCGTTCCGCGGCGGGGTGATGGACGACTACTTCACCGGGGCGAAGGTTCGCGTGCACGCGTCCGATGGCCGCGAGATCACGGGCACGGTGGCGGGCGAAGCGTCCAAGACGGCGGCGTGGAAAGTCTGGTCCATCGAGACGGACGAGCCCGCGGATCCGATCCGTGTCGGCGACATCGCCCGATGGGATCTTCCCCGGGCCGAGGTGATCGACGGTTGCCTGCACACCGACGCGTGCGACGATCTGGCCGCGCTGGCGGCGGCGCTGTCGGCCTTCGACGTGCTCTTGCGTGCGCACGCCGCGGGCACCCTCCGCCAACCCGTGCGTTTGCTCCTGACGCGAGCGGAGGAGATCGGTTTCATCGGCGCGATCGCGGCGGTGCGGCACCGCACGATGCCGACCGAAGCTCGTGTACTCGCCCTGGAGAACAGCCGCAGCTTCGCGGAAAGCCCCATCGGGGGAGGGCCGATCGTTCGCGTGGGGGATCGGCTGAGCGTTTTCTCGCCGGCGCTGACGGGCGCGGTGGCGGCCCGTGCGGAAGAGCTCGGGGGAGCCGCCTCTCCGACGGCGACACAAAAGGCGTCGGTCAAGAAGTGGCCTTGGCAGCGGAAGCTGATGGCGGGCGGCGCGTGCGAGGCCTCGGTCTTCTACGACGCGGGGTACGAGGCGACCTGCCTGTGCCTGCCTCTGGGCAACTACCACAACATGGCGGATCTGGCTGCGGTGCAGGCGGGCACGAACACGACGCCGGCTCGCGTGGCCCGCGAATTCATCAGTCTCGCGGACTACGAGGGCTTGGTTGATCTGCTCGTGGCGTGCGGCGAGCGTCTGGGCGAAGCCGCGGGCGTGGGCCCGCTTGCAGACAAACTCTGGGCCGAACGTTCGTTCGTGCTGGGCTGATCCTCGCGACGGGGTCGGCGCGGATCGCGTTCTTCGGAACTACTTGGGGTCGGTCTGCTTGGAGGGATCGGCGACCGGCGCGGGAGTGCCCGTCGGATCGGGCACCTTCGGAGCCTCGCTGGGTGTGCCTGGCGCATCGCCCGGCTTGGGAACGGGCGGGGTGGCGTTGTCCTGTGGCTTGGGATCGCCGCCGGTCTGGTTGATTTCCGGCGGAGCGGGATCGCTCGGGGGCGTGATGGCTTCCTGGGCGTCCTGCCGGGGAGTGGCGTTTCGCTTGCCGCCGGCGGCCTGGGCCTGCTTGGGACCGGTGATGCCACCCTCGGGGAGGAAGTTGGAGAGGAAGGCCCCGCCGAGCCCGCCGACGACGACGCCGATGACCAGGCCGAAAGCCAGACCCTTGCCGAAGCTGTTCTTTGCGGGCATGCGAAGGACTCCAATGGGGCGGCGAAAGGCCGCGGGACTCGACAGGATAGGTACGCCGTCGGGCGTTGGGCCCGAGAACCCGGCGGACTTAGCGCAGGCGCCTCATCCTGTAGACCCATCGTCCGTAGTCGAGAATGGACTTGAAGGTCTCCCAGCGGGAGGTCGGATAACCACGGCCGAAGGCGGTGTGGAGGCGCCAGCTCCAGTAGGGCCCGCGGAAGCGGAACCGCGACAGCACCCCGAGACGTGCCAATTCGTAGATCGCTCCGAGGAGATCGAAGAGTCGTGTCATCGGTCAGGTCCTGGCCAGCGCTGCCCTGTACCAGCGGACGGCCTCCTCGACCGCGTCTTCGAGACGCCAGGCGGGCTCGTACCCGAGCAACTGCTTGGCGAGCGAGGTGTCCGCGACGGCGTGAAGCACGTCGCCCTTGCGGGCGGACTCGAAGACGGGTGCGATGTGCGGTACGCCGGCGGCTTTGGCGATGATCGAGGCCAGTTCGCGCACGGTCGTGGATCGGCCCGTTCCAAGGTTGATGACCTCGCCCTTGCCGACGTTGCTGGACGAACCGGCCAGAAGTGTGCCCAGCACCGCGTCATCCACGCAGGTAAAGTCGCGAGAGGCCGACCCATCCCCGAAGATCACCGGCGCCTCGCCCAGAAGGAGCTTCTTGGCAAAGACCGGAACGACCGCGGCATAGGCGCTGTCCGCAGGCTGGCGCGGACCGAAGACGTTGAAGTACCGCAGGCTGACGGTTTCGAGCCCGTAGCAGCGGGCCCAGACGGAAAGCGCGGTTTCGCCGGCGAGCTTGCTCGCGGCGTATGGGGACAGCGGAGCCGGGTTCATCGACTCGACACGGGGCTGGCGCGGGTCTTCGCCGTAGACCGACGAGCTCGAGGCGAGCACGATCCGTTGGGCACGGACGGTCCGAGCGGCCTCGAGCACGCGGATGGTTCCCGTGGCGTTGACGGACCAGGCCCGCTGGGGGTAGTCGATCGAGCGAGGAACCGACCCCAACGCCGCCAGATGGAAGATGACGCTCACGCCGTCCGCGGCCTCGATGAGCGCGTCGTCGTCGAGCACGGACCCCTGCGTGAATCGAACCCGCTCGGGCTCGAGCTCGACCAGTCCCGCGAGGTGCTCGAGGGTGCTGTTCGAGAGGTCATCCAGCACGATGACGGTGGCCCCGAGTGACACCAGCGCATCGCACAAGTGCCCGCCGATGAAGCCGGCCCCGCCGGTCACAAGGGCGCGGCGGCCCTCGTAGGCGGGTCGCAGGCGGTTCACCATGTCGGACGGCAGTCTCATCTCGCCAGTAGGGTAGCCGAGATCCGAGAGGAGCCCCGCGCGGGCGGCGCCCGGGTCGACATCGGCTAGCAGCCCGCTTCGAACGCGCCGACGAACGCGTCCAGATCAAAGAAATCGACGAACCCGTCCCCATCAAAGTCGGGCGACTTGCCCGGCGGGCAGACGCCCCCCTCAAAGCAACCCGCGAACGCGTCGAAATCGAAGAAGTCGACAAAGCCGTCGCCGTCGAAATCGGCACGGCAGGGATCGGGGAGCACAGCAACCCATCCCTCGATCTGACCGGAGGGGTTGATCCCGCTGCCGCAGACCACGCGTCCGTCGTCGGAGATGCCGAAGGCCGAACGGATGTTCCACCCTGATACGTCGGCGCCGGCCGCGGCAAGCACTGCGGACAGCGGTCGCATGCCCTCGGCACTTGTCCAGATGAACGCCTCGGTGGTATTCCCGACCGAAGAACGCCCGACGACAACCGAGCCGTCCGCCGAGACGGCCAGGGCCTCGGAGAACCCGCCCAAGGTGCCCAGGGAGACCGGTGCACCCCCGACCACGAATCTCGCGGCACGAACGCCCTCGGTCGAGGTCGCGGAGCCGACGATGGTCGACCCGTCGCGGCTGATGGCGTTGGCCTGCGAGTTGAACGCACCGCCGGGGAAATCGCCCAGTCCCACCATGCCGCCGGACGTCCAGCGGAAGGCCTGATCGCCCGCGAAGCTGTCGCTGACGCCGACGACGATCTCTCCATCACCCGACACGCCGTACGCGGCCGAGAAGGCGCCCCCGCCGGAGAGATACCCCAGGGGGCTGAGCAGGAACGCTTCCCAGCGGGCCGCCTGGATCCTGAAACCGGAAAGTTCGATCGAACCAACGGTGATCCGCCCGTCGAGCGAGACCGCGGCGGCGGAAGACCCGACGAACCCGCCCTGAACGGTCCCGCCCAGCATGCGCCAGCGGCCGTCGTTGTACTTGAATGCCTCGGTGCCCCGCCCAGCGTCACCTTCGCCGACGATGACCCCGTTCTCCGCCGCGGCGTTCGCGACGCCTCGCATCGTGCCGCCGGGAGGATCCCCGATCGACGAGAGCACGCCGCCGGTAAACACGAACGCGGCCGAGGTGTTCGCGCCGGTGATCGAGTACCCGACGACGCGACTCCCGTCCGGCGATACCCCGAGCGCCTCGCTGGTGAACACTCCTCCCGGAAGATCACCCACGCCTTGAAAGGTCGCCTGAGCCATGCAAGGCCCGGCAGCCGCCAGAACGATCACGATCGAACATCCGCGCAGTGCCATCGAGCATTCTCCTCCGCCGTTGAAACACCGAGGTCTGTTACCGGCCGCCGCCCCGACGGTTCCTCCAAAGACGAAACACGCTTCAACCATCCTCGCCTTCCGCCGCTCGCGTCTCTGGCGTCCAATAACCGTCGGCACGGGGCTCTCTGTTCAGCAGCCTTGCTCGAACTGCCGCACGAAGTCGTCGTAGTCGAAGAAGTCGGCGAACCCGTCGCCGTTGAAGTCCGCCGTTCGCCCGCGCGGGCACGGGCCACCCTCGAAGCACGACACGAAGTCGTCGAAGTCGAAGAAGTCGGCGAACCCATCGCCGTTGAAGTCCGCACGGCATTCGCGCGGGCTGCTGACATAGTCCAACGCGTTGACGATCAGGGTCGCTCCATGGGTCGAGATATCCCATCCCTGCTGACTCGAAGACCCGGGCAGCAGGAAGCCGTTGATCGCCACAGACTGCAGCGGTCCCCGCTTGATCTCGGCGACGAGGGGGAACGGCCGGTCGTAGTCGGCGATCGCGTCCGCATCGGGCGCGACCGCAGTGGCGTCGACGATCGCTGCCTCGCCCGCGCCGAAGGAAGCAACACCCGCCAAGACCGGATGACCCGGCCTCTGCACGGATCCCAGCCGCGCTCCTGCCGCCGAGAACGTGCCCGTGCCCACCGCAAAGGGCGAGTACCCGCCGTTGATCCAACGCCCGCCCAGACCCAGCGGTGCTCCCGCGTGCGCCCAGCCCATGGTGACCACCCCGCCGCCCGAGTCCACGAAGTCCGCCAGTTGATCCCCCAACAGCGCCGCATTGGCGGGCGACTCCAGGCCGACCAGCACCGTGTCGTAGGCCGAGGCTCGCCCGGGCGGCAGCGCCCCGCCTTGCGCCAGCGCGAGCACGTCGACACGATCACCCAAACGCCCCGTCGCGAGGAGCCGATGGCGCAGGTCAGCCAACCCGGCAGGGGCGACCGTTCCCGCGATCAGGACTGCGGCATCGCCGCGGGCGACGTGATCGATCGAGTTGGTCAGCAATCGCAGACCGTCGCTCGTGGGGTTCCACAGCCCCGCCTCGGTGTCGCTCGAGGGCGGGAAGAAGTTGAGCGAGACCACGCGCCCAAAGCCCCGCGCAGAATGCTCCACAGCAAGGGGCAAACCGTCGGACCATCGGGCGATCTCGGTCGTTCCCGCTCGCGGGGTGCCGACCAGCCGAGGAGACTGAAACCCGCCCTCGAAGCGCGACACGAATCTCGCCACGGGGTGGTTCGCCAGCAGCACCTCTCCGAGCGAGGCGGCACCGAGGCGCACACTTCCGGGCAAGATCCCCGAGTAATGACCCGAGATCCAGCGGCCGGCGATGCCGCCGGACGCGCCGGCGTAGACCGCGTCCACAACGCCCCCGCCCGCGTCGTTGTAGTAAGACAGCACATCGCCGAGCAGGGACGGCTCGCCGGTCGTGCCCGATGTCCAGGTGAGCACCGCGTCAAAGCGAGCCAGGAACGGGAGGGACGGTGCCGGGCCCGCGGTGCTGGCGGTCGACACGGTGCCGTTGATCCGTCCATCAGCAAGGATCTTGCTCACGACGTCATTGGTGCGCGGGTCGCTGAGATTGGCCAGCACGAGGAGATCGACGTCGTTGCGTGCGCTCCAGACGATCGCGTTGCCCAGCAGGGCGCCGCCGTCGGTCGAAGCCGCCCAGAAATCCGCGCGAGCGTTGCTGGATGGCGGGTACAGGTTCAGTCCGACGACTTTGCCGAGCGAAGGTCGCGAGGTGGCGACCAGCGGACGCCCGTTGGACCAGGAAGCGACCAGGGTCGCGCCGCTTCGCACGGAGCAATCCACATGAAGCCCGCTGCTGCCGCTGGAAAGCGATGTGACGCCATCCAGAATCGGATGCCCGGGCACAGCGATGGCCCCGAGCGTGAGCGCCGTGCCGCTCGCCGTCGAACCTTGCGTGAAGGGAAGGTAACCGCTTTGCACCACACGCCCGGCAAGGCCCGTGCCCGTGAAGTTGGAAAACGCCGCCGCGACAACCCCGCCGCCGGCGTCCACGTAGTCGGCAAGGCGGTTCCCCAGCAGCGTCGGATCCTGGGGCGACGCGTCCGTAAAGACCAGGACGCTGTCGTAGCCCCGCAGCGTTTCCGCGGTCGGCGTCGAGCTCTGGATGTTGACGATGTCCACTCGACCATTCACCCGTCCGAAGCGAAGCAACGACTGTCGAACGTCCGTCGTCCACACCGAAGTCGATGGCGATCCGAGAATGAGCACGTCGACCCGTCCCGCCGCGGCCCAGGTGCAGGCGTTGGCCATCAGGCGGGCGCCGTCGGTGTTCTGATCCCAGAATCCCGCGCCCACCGCGTTCGAAGGCGGGTAGAAGTTCAGACTCGCGATGCGCCCGTTCTTGCCCGGCACGGTCATGACCAGCGGATTCCCGTCGGTCCAACTGGCGATGGTGTACACCCCCGCGTTGGGCGTGCCGACATTGCGGAACGTGCCCGAGAACGTTGACACGCCCGCGAGGATCGGATGGGACGGGACAGCCCGAACCCCGAGCCCGGCCGACGTGTTCGTCTGAGACGCCGAGGACATCGCCCGGTACCCGCCCGAAGCCCAGCGCCCGCTCACACCGATCGCGCCCGTCGAGTACGAGAAGGACATTTCAACCACGTTCCCGCCCGCATCGACGTAGTCAGCAAGCACGTTCCCCAGCGCGACCCCGTCGTCCAGCCCGGTGTCGCTGTACACAACCGCGACGTCATAGGTCTTGAGCAGCGCGAGCGAGGGCACGCCCGACCCGTCATTGTTGAAGGTATCAACCGTGTTGCCCGTTCCCGGCAGCCCGCCGAGCACCTTGTCGCGCACGTCCGCGAGCCTCGCGACGACGCTGCCGTCGCCCACGATGATCACGCGCACGCCCGCGATCGTCTCGGCGACACACGCCAGCACACCACACAGCACAAGCGACAATCGCAGTGTCCATGACATGGAGATCCTCCCACCAGCCCGAATCGTGTCCCGGCCGGCTCATGGAGGATATTGCGATCGTCTCGAATGCGGTGTTCTTGCGGCTGAGAAAGAAAGCGGCCCCGGGCTTTCACCCGGGGCCGCGGAGATTCACGACGAAGAACGCTGCTTAGCAGCCGGCCTCGAACAGGGCGACGAAGGCGTCGAAATCGAAGAAGTCGACAAACCCGTCGCCGTCAAAGTCGGCCGTCTTGCCCGGCGGGCACGCGCCGCCCTCGAAGCACTCGACGAAGGAGTCGAAGTCGAAGAAGTCCACGAACCCGTCGCCGTCAAAGTCAGCCCGGCAGGGGACAGCGCTGGGGATCGGCAGATCGACCGACACGCTGTTGACCTCGCCCGACGCGCCGGGCTTGAAGAGGCCGATCGTGACGGCGCCAGTCTCCGGCGGCGTGTTCGCCACGAACTCGTAGGTGTACATCATGCCCCAACGCAACGCGTTCGCGTTGGGATTCTGGGCGAAGGTCTGGTCCGTGCTCCAGCCGATGGAGTTGCCCGATGCGTTGAAGATCCAGTCGTTGCCGTTGTACGGCTCGTCGGGGTGCGTGATCACGTCCTTGAAGTAGGGGTTGGTCGCCAGCACGCCGTTGCCCTTGGGCATCGAGAACGAGGCGCCCGCGCGATCCGAGTTCATGTTGTGCACCGAGTAGGTGTACTTCCAAGTCCCGTTGCCCAGGTTGGTCACCTTCGCGCCCACGTGGAAGCGGGCCGTCTCGCCCGAACCCACGTAGTCCGCGTTCACGATCGTGACCGAGGGGTCGATCTCGCGCCACGCGAAGATGGCGGCCTCGCGGCGGCGGGTCGTGCCCGTCAGGGCCGGCGTCGAGTTCGCGCTCGCGAACGTGATTTCACGCCACGACGCGTTGTTCAGCCCGTTGCCCCACGTCGCGTCGTCCGCCGCGATGTAGTGACCTTCCACGAAGTAGCGCGAGCCCGCGTTGGCCACGTCCGTCGTCAGGACGCGGATGCGGCGGCTCGTCGTGTCAGCGATCGACGGGTTGGCCGGGGGATAGGGGAACGCGCCCGTCGTCGCGTTGATCTGCGAACGCGGCCCGAGCCCGCCCTGCGAACCGTTCAGACCCGAATCGTACGGATCCGAGCAGTTCACGCCCAACTGCGAACCACCGCCGGGGGGCGAAACGCACGAGCCGCACAGGTTCTGGTTGAGCGACGCAAAGCCGTGCTTCACCCAGGAGGCGCCGATCTGCTCGAAGCGGCCGTCCTTGAGGCGGTACATGTTCTGCCCGATCACCGGGTGCTGGTTGTTCCCGCTGGTCCACTGCACCGGCGCGTCGCCCGCGTTGCAGGACGTCGTCCCGACCGCGTAAGCCTGAACGCCGCCCACCGGGGTGTAGCGAGAAATGTTCGGCAGGTCGCCGACGATGATGTCCGGGCCGGTGCTCGGGGGCGGCGGAGCCGTGCCCAGCGTCGCCGTCAGCGTGAAGGTTCCCGTCGCGCCGCCGAAACCGGCCACGCGGATGTAAATCGTCTGCCCCGCCTCGATGATTGCCGAAACCGACGACTTCAGGTCGCATGCGTCGTCGTTGCACGCCAGCTCGGTCCCGCCGCAGGCGGTGAACAGCGACAGCACGGTGTCAAAGCCCGCCGCGGCACACGTGGTCACCGTCAGCTGCTTGCGCTCGGCGGACGTGATCCGATACCAGACGTCGGGCGAACTGTTGGAGTTCCCGCACGAGCCGGTGCCGTCCCGCGTCGATCCGACCGTTGTCCCGTTGTAGGCTCCGGGCGTGATCAGCGTCGCCGTCGCGCAGCTGTTGCTCGCCTGACCCATCGCCTGGCCGGCCATCGCGGCCAACGCCGTCACCCCCGCCAGACGCAGCACGTTCATCTTCATCATCACACTTCCCTCGTGCAAAAGACCTCGCCCCCGAGCGCGATCACACGCCGACCTCGCCGGGAACAGGTCCAGATTACCCGGCTTCCCAGTCGGCGAACACCCCATTTTCGACCCTTCTGGGGCCATTCTTGTCCGAAACCTGGATTCTCCCCGGATGTGGCGGTCCGCTTCAGCTGGCACGAGCATTGCGATGTTTCCCGCGAAGGAGGTTTGCCATGAAGATCCCGACCCTCGCCTCTCCCTCGGTCAACGCTTCGCAGCGTGCTTTCGGCGCCGATCGCCGGCAGGACCGCACCACGGACCTTGTCGCCGAGATGAACGCCCGTCTCGATAACGTGCTGCGCAACCAGAACGCGACGCCCGCGCAGCGCGAAAAGGTCGAGGCCCTTCGGCGGCAGTTCAATCAGCAGATGATGCAGACTGACAGCCGGGCGGACTGGGGCAAGACCATGGAGACCTACCGCAGCGCTCGCCGCGAACTGAGCGACGCCCTGACGACGATCTTCGGCGGCCCCCGTCCGGGCTGATCAGCAGCCGGTTTCGAACGCACCGATGAAGGCGTCGAAGTCGAAGTAGTCGACAAACCCGTCGCCCGTGACGTCGGCCGACCGTCCGATGCCGCACGCGCCGGTCTCGAAGCACTCCACGAACGAGTCGAGGTCGAAGAAGTCGACGACACCGTCGCTGTTGAAGTCGCCCGGCCCGCAGGGCGTCGGACAACCCATGGATCCGCAGAAGAAGGGGATCCTGGCGACGCCCGAGGTCGCCACGCCGCCCGGAGCCGCCGGGTCGTCCACGAACCACTGCGCAAAGAACACCTGCCCCGGCGCGACATCGATCGGGGTCAGGGGCCAGTGCTGGGTGGCGACACCCTCGCCCACACCCGACACGGACACCTGCACCGGATCGAACCATCGCGTCGGAGTGATCTGCCCGGCGATGGGCGGCGTCGGCGAGAGCCCGAGCCTGGCGGTCGTGCCGCCGAGAGCCCGTCCGAGTCCGAGGCGATACTCGCTGTTGCCGATCATGCTGGGCGACTGCGCGATGATGATCGGCACCACGCCGCCCGTCCCCGCTGTGCCCGGCGCAACGATCGTCGCCTGGTCGTTCGCCCGCGCCGCGAACAGCACCGGCGCATCGAAGGGCGGCTGCCCGTTCGCCACGCGCGGATCCGTAAGCCCGTTCTGAAGCAAGTCCTGGATGACCTGCGCCGCCTGTGGCGGCACGTTCACCTGGGCCATCACGGGGTCCTGATTGTCGGGGAACTGCGGCGCTGCGCCCGGAGCTCGAGCGTAGAAACGGATCACGTCCGTCAGGGTGCTGAACTGCCCGTTGTGCATGAACGAACGCTTGAGCCCCACATTGCGCAGGCCCGGCACCTTGAACCGCCCGCGGTCGCCCGGGTTGTTCGTCACGTTGCGCCGCCCCGGATCCTCCGCCGGCGGGCGAAGCCCGATGTTGCGGAAGGTAAAGTCCGTGAACTGATCGTTCGCCAGCGAGTGGCACGCCGAACACCGCGACGCCTGGAACGCCTGAAGCCCCTGCTGCTGCTGGGGCGTCAGCGCGTTCTGCTGCCCCGCCACGAAGCGGTCGTACGGCGTGCCGTCGGAGATCAGCGTCCGCTGGTAGGTCGCGATCGCCATCGCGATGCGCGCCGCCGTGATCGTCCGGTCGCCGAACGCCCGCTCGAACAGGTCCGCGTACATCGGACGGTCCGCCAGAGCCGCCGCGATATCCGGCGTGTGCTGCGTCGCCAGCGCGAGCGGACGCACCTTCTCGAGCCTTTCCACCACGCCGGCATAGTCCGTCCCGGCATGCGCCATCTCGATGGTGTTGATGATCGGCTGGGCCGCCTGGCTCTCGAGCGCCCCGCCCGCGGGAATCACCACCTGTCCAGTTTGCGGATCGATGAACCGCCCCGACGCCCGCCCGTCCCAGAAGAGCAGGGGCGCGTACGCCGCGTTGATGGGCGAGTTGGCAGCCCGATCCGTGATCTGAGGATTGACCCCAAAGACAGGATCGCGCTCGTAGCCGTTGCCCGCGTCCGAGCGGATGATGCCCGGCGAGCCCAGAATGTCATCGGGCGTGTTGAGCAGCCCATCGTTCCCCGGGTTCCGCGCCAGCCTCGGATCCGCGCCGCCGCGAGGAAACACGTGGCACGACGCGCACGCGACCACGTTCGCCGTGGACATCTGCTCGTCGAAGAACAGGATCTTCCCGAGCACACGCTTTGGCTCGCTGAAGGGATTCTCGGCCGGGAAAGGCACGGGTGGCAGCGCGGCGAAGGACGCCACCGCCAACACCCCCGCCACGCCGACAGGAAGCCCGACCACGAACGACACCACAGCGACGCGACCCGCACGGGTCGAGCCCTTCCGGGGGCAACGGCGACTCATAGGAACCTCCTGAACCCGCCTCCCCACCGCCCAACGGACAACCCGGGGACCTATTGCAGGAACATCGCCGCGCGTTCTCGCTCCCCCATGCCTCTCCGGATCAGCACCCCGCCTCAAACCCGGCCACGAACGCGTCGAAGTCGAAGAAGTCGACGAACCCGTCACCGTCGTAGTCCGCGGTCGTGTCGGGCGGGCATGCCCCGCCCTCGAAGCAGCCGACGAACGCGTCGAAGTCGAAGAAATCGACGAACCCGTCGCCATCGAAGTCCGCCGGGCAGAGCACGACGAACTGCCTCATCATCTCGTGGTCCTCGTGCTCGAGAATGTGGCAGTGATACGGGAACGCCCCGGTAAAGCCCTCGAAACGCGCGATCACCCGCGTGATCTGCCCAGGGTGTGCCGCGACGGTGTCCTTCCAGCCACGCTCGCCGGGTTCGGGCATCATCCGGGGCCCTGTCGGCTGTCCGGTCACCACGTCAAAGTCCTGCCGATCGAGAATCTGGAACGACACGAGGTGCATGTGCATCGGGTGGGTCATCGATGAGCGATTCACCCAAGCCCAGATCTCGGTCGTCCCCAGCCGGGGATACTCGGTGATGTCGTCCCAGCCCAGCCCGTTGATCATCCACATGCCGCCGTGATGATCCGGGCAGTGTCCGGCCATGATCGCCAGCTCGAAGTCACGCTGCCGGCGGGCCTCGGCCTCCTCGATCGGCGGCACGTCCGCCAGCACCGTCGGAAGCGGGGACGTGTGCCCCGCCTGCGCCCCCACGATGAACTTCATGATCTGGGGGATCTCGCTCCCCGCCGGGCCCGAGGGGAACGGCGCCCGCGCGGAGTTCGTCAGAATGATCTCTGTTCCCGGCGCGTACCCCGAGAAGTCCACCACGACCTCCGCACGCTCGCCCGGCGTCAGGGTGATCGAATGCATCCCCACCGGCGCGGGAAGCAACCCCAGATCCGTCCCGATCTGCCAGAACATCGACCCGTCCGACAACGCCAGGGTGTACGCGCGGCTGTTGCTCCCGTTCAGCAGGCGGAAACGGTACTTGCCCCGCTTCACGTCCAGATAAGGCCACACCTTCCCGTTCACCAGCGCCGTGTCGCCGAAGAAGTGCTCCATCCACATCATGTGGTACCGCAACGATCCATCGGGATTGAAGGACCGATCCTGGATCGCCAACGGCACCTCAAACTCGCCCCGGGGCAGATCCAACGCCTGCTCGACCGGATCGCGCAGGATGTAGAACCCCGCCATGCCCATGTACACGTTGAGACGAGTGATCCCCAGCGCGTGATCGTGATACCACACCGTCGCCGCGGGCTGATCGTTGGGGTAGGTGTACAAGGGCGACATCTGCCCGGGAGGGAACGCCAAGTCGGGCGAGCCGTCGCTCTCGGGCCCGACCTTGCCGCCGTGCAGGTGCACCACCGCCACGGGCACCGAGCCGGTCACGTCCGGGCCGTGCAGGCACTCGTCCACCGGGAGCACGTGCTGCATGCGCAGCTGCCCCGTCTCCGCCACACGCAGATCGTTGTGCCACCGCACTGTCACCGGCTCCCCGCGAAACGCCTCGATCGTCGGGCCCGGATACGAGCCCGCGTATCCCCAGACACGCGTCGGCGGCAGATCACGGTGCAGCTGCTGGAACTGCTCCGTCATCGCGATCTCGTAGTGCGCCGCACCGCCCGACTGCCCGCTGGTCGGAACCGCCACGCCGGGCCGAGGCAGCGGATCCACGAAGGGGGTCAGCACCACCGGACACTCGACCTGCCCGCACGTGGTCCCGTTGCCGCGGAACGTCCCGCCCGCAGCGGCGCATTGGGTTGCCGTCAACTCGACGCACTGCCCGCTCGGCAGGCAGCACGCCCCCAGCGGAGCCGAGCGATACTGCAGCACCATCACCGGCGCCTCGGCCGGCAACCCCGCCTGCCGACTCGTGAACCGCTTCCCGTTCGCCGAAGTCGTCTCGTCGCCCACGATTGCCCACCCGTTGTTCGGCATCCCGTCCGCCCATGCCTGCACGTCCGCGATCATGCCCGGCCCGACGAACGCGAAGTACGCCCCGGCGTTGGTCACCGTCGTTGTCGCGCTGGGCATGTGGTGCAGATCACCCCCCGGCATGCTCCAAAGCGTCGAGGGGTAGAACCGATGGATCCACGTCGCATCGTTGGTCGTCGACGTCGTGCCGCCGGATTCGTTCCCCGACGGGTTCGACGTCCCCTCGCCCCAGGACGACATCACGTGGTACAGCGAGAGCGGGAACGGAGATCCCTGGGACTGGTTGCAATACAACTCCACCGAGACGTCAATGATCTCGATGTTCGCGGGGAGCGACGAGAGATCGAACTTCACCATCCCGCGACGCTTCGCGCCACCGCTCAGGTTGCCGACATAGATGTACTGCCCCGCGCCGTTGGCGAGCGAGCCGTCCATCGTTTCGTGAAGCACCGCGTCCTGGATCGCCGGGAGCACCACCGTGATCGGCTGGTTGCCGCACGGGTTGGGGGTGCACGTCGTCCCGATGCCCGCGAACTCTCCGCCCGCGGTCAGGCAGTCGGCCTCGTCGAGAATCACGCAGCTCCCGTCCGGCAGGCAGCAGGCGCCGTTCCCGGGGGGCTTGACGGTGATGGTGCCCGCCATCCCCGACGCGGTGCCGTTGCCGTTGTCCACACCGTGCGGGATGCAGTAGTACGTGTACTTGCCCACCGTGTTGAACGTGCGCTCGAACACCGGCGAAGACTGGGTGATCGACGCGTTCCACGTCTCGGTGCTGCCCGAGACCGAGGTCGTCGTGTGGTTGCCGGACTGCCACACCCAGCGAACCGTGTCGCCCGCCGTGACATACGCGTCGACGATCGGCCCGCCCGACGGGTTCACGCTGAACTCGAAGTTGAAGACGTAGACCACGCGCACGTCCGCACGCGCCGGGGCGGCCAGCCACCCCATCAGAGCGATCGCCAGCGACAGCCACATCCCACGGGCGCAAATCCGCATAGATACCTCCGGATATCCGGAGTATGACGCGTTGTGCCGTGCGCATCAAGACCGATCAACCGAGGAAATCGCCCCGGATGCCGCGTCGTGAGAATCCACCTTTTCAGGTTGTTCCGAACGGGCGAGGCTTACCAATACAGCCCCTCGTACCCCGCCCCTGCCTTCCGCAGATCGGGGATGTTCATGAGGTCCACCACGCGCTGGCCGGGCTTGAAGGAGACCGCCGCCCAGGTCGCCGGCTTCAGGCGGTGCGTCACGATCAGCGTGTCCGCCCACGAGACCACGTCCTGGAGCTTCTGCGTCATCAGATCCGCGAGGTGCGGCACCATCTGGAACGCGAACGACCGGTTCGCACCCACCAACGCCTGCACCGAGAGGTGCTCGTCGTAGATCTTGACCGGGTGCCCCTTGCCTGTCAGTTGCTGCACCACCTCGACGATCGGGCTTTCACGCACGTCGTCCGTGCCTTCCTTGAACGCGAGGCCGATGATCCCGACCTTCGGGCGGTGCTCGGAGACGATGCGCTTGAGCAGCGCCTTGATCTGCACCTCGTTGCTGTCGAGGGTGCCGGCGAGCATGGGGAGTTTGGTCGCGGTATCGCGGGCGGCGTCGAGGATGCCGCGGAGATCCTTGGGCAGGCACGATCCGCCGAAGGCGAACCCGGGCTTCAGGTACTTCGCCGAGATGTTGAGCTTGGTGTCGGCGCAGAAGACGTCCATCACCTTGTGGCTGTCGACGCCGAGCGTCTTGCAGATCATCCCGATCTCGTTGCCGAACGTGCACTTGAGGGCGTGGAAGCAGTTGTCGGCGTACTTGACCATCGCCGCCTCTTCGGGCGACAGGAAGAACGTCGGGCACGACTTGAGCCCGGGGTGATTCTCCGTCGGGTACATCCCCGTGCACCACTCGGCGGTCTTGGCGTCGGTCGGCCCGAAGACGATCTTCGGGGGGTTGTAGAAGTCGTAGACCGACACGCCCTCACGCAGGAACTCGGGGTGGCAGCAGTAGCCGATGCCCTCGCCCATTTTCCGACCCGAGGCCTGTTCGAGAATCCCCATCAGGCGGCGGTGGATGTCGGGGAGGCTCGTGCTGCGGCTGAGCACGACGTAGTGAGTCTTGTTGTGCCGCGTGACGGCTTCGCCGATCTGACGGCAGACGGTTTCGAGATACACCGCGTTCACGCCGCCGCTGGGAGTGCTCGGGGTCCCGACGCAGACCAGCGCGGCGTCGGAGTTCTTGACCGCCTCGTCCGCGTCCATCGTGGCGGAAAGCAGCCCCTTCGACAACGCCTTCTCGAGGAGTTCGGGCAACCCTTCTTCGACGATCGGGGGCTTCCCGGCCTTGATGAGGTCGACCTTCGCCTTGCTGACGTCGCACCCGATGATCGTGTGCCCCAGATCCGCGAGACACCCGCAGGAGACCGCACCGACGTACCCAAGACCAAAGACCGCGATTCGCATGGCTCTACCTCGTTGGTCGTCCCCGGGCGGGAACTCTTTCCGGACGTGCTGACAGGCCCCCTGCTACGCGGGCCGGACTCGGGCGGTTCGCGCCGTCGTCCACTCCCTCCATCGGTCGCAACCGCCCCCTACTGCGATCCGGCGGACGATAGCGACGCTCGGCGGCATGTTCTCGGGCCCGGGGCCACAGGCCCGCCCCTCAGCTCCGCTGCGCCAACGCCAGCCGGATGCTCCGGTCGATCGCGCCGACCATGTTGTCGAGCGTGACGGTGTCCCGCATGAGCGCGGTCGCCCGCCGGCAGATCGCCTCGACTCCAGGGCCACCCGCCAGGATCGTGCGCACGCCGGCCACCATCGCGTCAAGGTCGCCCCGCGGGTATCGCCATCCCGTCTGATCGGCGGGTCTTTCCGCGCCGACCAGGATCTCGCTGTCCGCGCCGATCTCGTCGGCGATCAGCGTCGGACGTCCGAACGCAAGGCTCTGGTTGATCGCCAGCCCCACTGCGCCGGGATAGATGCAGACGTCGCTCGTGGCGATCCACGCGTAGTCGTCCCCTTCGGGAACCCGGCCTGTCACGATGATCCGCTGGGCATCCACCTTCGCGGCCTTGGCGCGGATCTCCTCCAGCAGTGGCCCGCCGCTGATGAGC
>ERZ1066130.68-NODE-68-length-60734-cov-11.742464_pt1 | contig 60734 bp, 64 predicted proteins | sample MGYA00382777_ERZ1066130 | MGnify/ENA primary metagenome ERZ1066130 (study PRJEB33369, sample SAMEA5778360) | biofilm metagenome | biome: Industrial cooling water; feature: Water cooling tower basin; material: Biofilm | place: United Arab Emirates | collected...
CCCATATACTTTGAAAATGTAAATGATCAGGAATTCGAATTGCTTTTCCCCGGTGAAGACAAACCCGTGAAAGGTCTTTATAATGAACCCTTCCGTCATAATAACCTCACGTTAACCTTGTCTAAAACACGATTCTTTTCGTCAGACGACAACAACGAGTACTACTTCGTTATGAACCATCGAAATACGCTATTGAGCTATCTGGTGACAAATCTTTCAGTAGAGCCTATGAATCTTACTGCTAACACGATCAAAATCTCCTTTCGCGATTTTAATCTGTTTAAAGCTTTTGAGATTGTTAACAAGATAGATTCCACCTACATATCTTATAGCAATGAACAAAAGAATCTTGCCAATAAACAAAAAATTGAATGGTTGAATAATGAGTTGATTCAGGTAGAGGAAAAAATGGAAGGTTTTGAAGATTATTTTGAAACCTTTACCCTACAAAACCGAAGCAACAATCTCGAGCAGGATCTTCGGAAAACGGTGGAAATGATTAATCGGATTGACTCCCAAAGATTCGAAGTGAATACCAAAATAAATCGCGTTAATACGATTATCAGTGACTTGACTGCGGATGATCTAGGGCTTTCCATCAGGCCATATACTTTTTTGCCCGACTATTTAAACCGTAAACTCGAAGAACTTCAACGGGTAATCCAGCAACGCAAAAAATTATCACTGGCTTACAATGAAAATACGTTCGCCTCTAAACAGATGGAGCAACAATCCAGCCAGTTAAGGGAACAGGTATTTAGTCAACTCAATGAACTAAAAAGGAACTGGATGATGGCGATGACGGATCTTGGTAAACAAAAGGATCAGTTGGAGAGAAAATTTGCTGGCTTGCCTGATAAAAACACTCAGTTTTCTAAAAATCAAAGATTTTATAAACTATATGAAGAGTTTTACTTAGCTATGATGCAATCCAAAGCGGAATTCGAGATCGCGCAGGCCGGAAGTACTTCTGACTTTAAAATTCTCGCTTCGGCCACCCTTCCTTCATCACCTATATCGCCTAAGAAGTACTTGGTTTATGGGATTGGTGTTGTTGCAGGTATTGTCATTAACTTTTTCTTTATCGGCCTGGTGTATGTTTTAACAAACCGCATTACAGGCATCAATCAGATAGAGCGGTCCACTCGAACCCCGGTCCTGGGAACGATTCCCTTTTCCTCGCATTCCAGTAAAAGTTTGTACGTAAAAGATCATCCCAAGTCGATGGTGAGTGAGTCGATACGGACCTTGAGAACCAACCTGGATTTTTTCACCTCTGGTCAATCCAAAAAGATCATTACCATTTCTTCTACCATTTCGGGTGAAGGAAAATCATTTTTAGCGATGAATCTCAGCGCTGTTTTGGCAATGTCAAAAAAGAAAGTAGTCTTGCTGGATTTGGATATGCGCAAATCCAAAAATGATTCATTCTTCAATACACCTGATGACTCCAGAGGCATGAGTACTATTCTCATCCAAAAACATTCCTGGCGGGACTGTGTTGTTCCAACGGAAGTCGAAAATCTTGACTTTATTCCAGCCGGTCCACATCCTCCTAATCCTTCTGAACTTTTGATGAACGGAGATTTTAGTGACTTGATTGCTGAATTAAAACCTGAGTATGATTTTATTGTGATGGACACCCCACCTGTTGGACTAGTCACAGATGGAATGATGGCCATGAAAAATTCGGACATTTCCATCTTTGTTGTACGGGCCAATTATTCCAAGTATGAATTTCTGAGAAATCTGAAGAGACTGAGTTCCATTCACAAACTTACTAATCTGGCTATTGTTCTGAATGCAGTTCCTTCCAATAAAAAAGGATATGGTTACGGTTACTATGAAGATGTTCCTACCCCAGGGAAAAATTGGAAAAAACTGATCAATCGCTGACGTGTTTCACTTTTTACGGTCATCGAAAAATCCAATCATATCGATTAAAGTCGATCTACACTCCCACTTACTGCCAGGCATAGACGATGGCGCACGTTCCTGGGACGAATCTATTCTGTTAATCGAGGCGTTGAAGGAAATAGGCTTTACGCACGCCATTACTACACCGCATATCAGGCCAGATCATTATCCCAATACGCCAGAAGTGATCTTGGCACAAAAAAAACAACTTCAGCTACTGCTGGTAGAAAAGAAAATTAACTTTAAGATTGAAGCTGCTGCTGAATATTATCTTGATGAAACCCTCATGAGTCAAATGAATGGCAGCACCTCCTTTCTAACCTTTGGGAGAAATCATCTACTCTTTGAACTCAATCATCTTCAAGAGCCCTTCTTTCTAAAAGACTTTATTTTTAAGGCCTCCATTCAGGGCTATAAATTAGTGCTGGCTCATCCGGAAAGATATCAATATATGGATGAATCCCGTTTGGAAGATTTGCGGGACAGGGGCGTATTATTCCAAATCAATACGCTCTCTCTGGGAGGAATGTATGGCAAACCGATTCAACGGATAGCTGAGCGCTTGATAGATCGGCAATGGATTGATTGGATCGGAACTGATTGTCATCACGTGGAAAATCTGCCTTGGTTAAATAAAGCCATCTCCAACCGACATTATTCCAAAGCCTTATCCTTACCACTTCTAAATTACAATCATACATGGTAGTTGTTACAGGCGCCAACGGTTTGTTGGGAAGATATATCTGTCAGCAGTTACTATCCAACAACATATCTGTTGTTGGAATTAAACGAAAGGAAAGTAACATTCCAGAGGAATTGACGCCTCTTGCCTGGAAAAATGCTGACGTCCTTGAACCCTTGGACTTGCAAGAAGCCTTTCAAGGGGCAACAACTGTTATTCACACAGCGGCTTTGGTATCATTTAATCCACGTCACTCCAAAAAACTATACGAGACCAACGTTCGCGGAACCCGAAATGTAGTCAATGCTTGCTTGCGCAATCAGGTATCGCACCTCATTCATGTGAGTTCCGTAGCTGCTCTTGGCCGGATAAAAGGAAAAGTTATACTGGATGAAACATGTCAATGGACAGAGGATTCGATGGAATCTGATTACGGTCAATCCAAACATCTGGCTGAGCTGGAAGCTTATCGGGGGTATGCAGAGGGGCTTAACACAAGCATCATCAATCCATCTATGATATTGGCTCCGTTGACAGATGGTCGCAGCAGTGCCCAGCTTTTAGACTATGTCTGGTCCGGTAATAAATTTTATACTACAGGAACCATTAACTACGTGGACGTAAGAGACGTGGTCGATTGTATTTTAAAATTATATAAAAACCCTCACCCAGGAGAACGTTTTATTCTGAGTGCTGGTCATACCACGTATCAGAAAATGTTTACTGAAATTGCTATCCGCTTTGGTACCCAAGCGCCTTCTATCCTGGTTCCACACTGGGCAGCATCTTTGGCTGGGTGGATAGAAGAATTAAAAGCGGGTCTATTGAAGCAGGAACCGTTGGTGAGTCGTCAATCGGCCAGGTTGGCAAAGGAAAACTTCCAGTTTAACAACAAAAAAGCTGTGAATCAGATGGGTATAAAATTTAAGGATTTGTCAGAAACACTTGATTGGGCCTGTGGCGCATATCGTGATGGAGTTATTCCAAAAAATCGAAAATCACAATAGTTTTTGGATCAAAAAAATATATGAACTTTACCTCTGAAATTTAGATAGATTTGCTGGCAACTAATCAAAATTGCCTAATTTAGGCAAACCCTTTAGCCCATGGCGCACGAATTCAGAAAACGAGAGGAAGAGGAGGAGATTATCAAGCGTTATGAAGAAAGCCTCAAAAAAAACCTTGGAGCCTTTTTTGATATTGATGAATATGAAATAATCATCGATCATTATCTCGGAAAAAGTAAGCATAAAAAGGCGTTGGCAGCGGTGACCACTGCCATGGATCAATACCCCTTTTCGACAGATCTGATGACGCTAAAGGCTCAGATATTTACCAATATGGGGCAGTATGCCGACTCGTTGGAAATTCTGGAACAGGCGCGAAACCTTCAACCAACAGATCTAGAAATTTTTCTTTCCATAGGATCCATACATTCTCTTCAGGGCAAGCACACAGAAGCCATCATCATTTATGAAGAAGCTCTTCAACTAAGTGAAGAGGATCATGATGAGATATACTACAACATCGGGCTTGCCTATCAAAGCATGGAGAATTATGAACAGGCCATTGAGTCGTATAAACGATCCATCGAAATTAACTTATCTCATGAGGGTTCCTTATATGAACTGGCTTTTTGTTTGGATGTGGTTGGACAATTGGAAGGAAGTTTGGCTTACTATAAGAAATTTATAGATGAAGATCCCTACTCGTCTGCCGCCTGGTATAATTTAGGAATTGTTTGTAATAAGCTTGAACGGTTTGCCGAGGCTGTTGAGGCGTATGACTTTGCGCTTGCTATTGATGATAATTTTGCTTCCGCTCATTTCAATAAAGGCAATTCATTTATGAATTTAAGCCAATACACTCAGGCGTTGGATGAATTTAAGCAGACGATTGATATTGAAGGTCCAAGCCCAGAAGTATATTGTTGTATGGGTGCTGCCTATGAAAATCTTGAGCAATATGACCTGGGTATAAAATATTTTCAAAAAGCTACCAAACTCGATCCGATGTACGATGAAGCCTGGTTTGGAGCGGGCAATTGTTTAGAAAAGCAAGAAAAGTGGTACCAGGCGCTCCATTTTTTTAATCGGGCTGTGAAACTAAATAGTCAAAACGCTGAATATTGGAAAGCAGCCGCCCATGCTGAATTTAAAATTGGAAACACCATAAGTAGCATGAGTGCCTATGAAGAAGCCAGTAACCTTCAGCCGGACGATAAAGAAACGTGGCTGAACTGGTCTTTTATCTATTTTGAACAAGGGGAACACCAAAAAGCCATCGATGTTTTGACCCAAGGCATGGATGAACTCCCGGATGACTCAGAGTTGTTTTACCGAATGACGGTTTATTTGATTGAAGCCGGCCAATTTAAAGAAGCTCTGAACTATCTGGAAAATGCCTTAATTTTGAACTTTGAGGGTCATACCGTTCTTTTCGACTTCTTTCCAAAAGCGGAAACCCAAAAGGCTCTGTACCGAATTATTGAACAGTTTAGAAAAGACAATCAACAATGAATTATTCGTTAAAAAATTTACCTGAGCGTACTACGAAGCCCAGGCAGATGGGTTTTACCATGGCCATGGATAAAGGGCTGAGCGTAAGAGAAGCCGAAGATTTTGTAAGCAACTGTGCGGATCATGTTGACATTATTAAGCTCGGATGGGCAACTTCTTTTGTTACTCCCAAACTGAAGGAAAAACTTAAAGTCTACAAAGACGCTGGTATTCCATGCTACCTTGGAGGAACCCTGTTCGAAGCATTTATCATCCGGGATCAATTTGATGACTACCGGAAGGTGTTAGATAAATTTGATTTACAGTTTGCCGAGGTATCGGATGGATCAATCGACCTTGATCACGATAAAAAATGCGATTATATCGCCAAACTTTCTGAACAAGTAACGGTACTCAGTGAAGTGGGTTCCAAGGACGCTGATAAAATCATCCCCCCTTATATGTGGATCGATTTGATGCAAAAAGAGTTAGATGCCGGTGCCTGGAAAGTGATTGGCGAAGCCCGCGAGAGTGGAAACGTGGGGTTGTTCCGATCAACTGGTGAAGTTAGATCTGGTCTGGTACAGGAAATCTTAACCAAAATACCCTTCGAAAAAATCATTTGGGAAGCGCCTCAAAAAGCACAACAGGTTTGGTTTATCAAACTACTCGGTGCAAATGTGAATCTGGGCAACATAGCCCCACATGAAGTTATACCGTTGGAAACCATTCGGTTAGGCTTACGGGGAGATACCTTTCTTCACTTTCTTGGTTTGGAACGTAAGAAAGACAATTCTGCACCTCCATTTCACGCTGATTAAGTCATTTTGAGAACCCCAAAGGAATATCTATTGCTTTATCTGAAGGGCGTCAGCATGGGAGGCGCTGATGTAATCCCGGGTGTATCCGGTGGTACCATCGCATTTGTTACAGGCATTTATGATGAATTACTTAATTCCATCAAGTCTGTAGACATCGCCTCTATCCGTTTATTGCTAAAATTGAAAATCCGAGAATTTTGGGGTAAAATCAATGGTAATTTTTTGATAGTTCTACTTGCCGGGTTGGTCACCGCCTGGATTACATTGGCCAAGTTAATGTTGTACTTGCTAAAAAATTATCAAATCCCTACCTGGTCATTTTTCTTTGGTTTGATTGTCATTTCAGCTCTTCTCGTGCTGAGGGAAGTAAAAAAATGGAAATTCAGCTCAATCTTCTTAATGGGCCTCGGGATGGTGATAGCGTATGCCCTTACTCTGCTCGCTCCCACCACAACTCCCAACTCGCTTATATTTGTCTTTCTGGCTGGTGCCATCGCTATATGTGCGATGATTCTACCGGGAATCTCCGGAGCATTCATACTTCTTCTTCTGGGCAAGTATGAATTTATTATGACGGAAGTATTTGTCCACTACAACGTAGCCGTGTTTTTGACATTTTCTGCCGGATGTCTAACCGGATTGCTAGGTTTCTCACACGTGCTTACGTGGGTGTTTAAAAATTACCATGATCTTGCGGTTTCTATTCTGGCCGGTTTTATGATAGGATTCTTGAATAAAATCTGGCCCTGGCGCCAGGTTCTGCAGTATTATACAAATAGCAAAGGAGAACAGACGGTTGCGTTTGATAAGAGTATCTGGCCTGGAGAATTTATGGAAGTTACCGGTCAAAATCCACAGATCTTGCAAGCTATTCTTTTTGCAGCCCTTGGAATTCTGTTGGTAGTCGGGTTAGAAAAGTTAGCATCGTCTTTAAAAACAAAATGATTATTCATGGAAAAAAAATTTGGCTTAATCGGCTCAGCAGTCAGTCATTCGTTCTCCAAGTCATACTTTGACGAGAAATTTTTCCGAGAAGGGCTTCGCGACTATCATTATGAACTATACCCGCTTGTCACTATCGATGAGCTAAAAAAGTTATTGAGCGATCATCCCGAACTTTGTGGATTGAATGTAACGATTCCCTATAAAGAAAAAGTACTCTCGTACTTGACTGAAATCGACCCTGATGCCAGAAAGATCGGAGCTGTTAATGTAATCCGTATCAGAGATGGAAAATTAAAAGGTTATAATACTGACAGTGATGCGTTTCTGGAAACAATTACTAAATGGCTTCCGCAAGAGCAGGCGATCTCTGCTTTAGTGTTAGGAACGGGCGGATCATCTAAGGCAGTTCGGCAAGCTTTGACAAAAATTAATATAGACTTTAAAACTGTCTCCCGAGATCTAAAAACAGGTGATCTCACCTATGAAGAATTAAATAAAAAACCAGCACTTCTGACTGAACATAAGCTGATTATTAATACTACTCCTCTTGGGATGAATCCAGACACTAAGTCCTTTCCTTCCATTCCCTATGAGCTTTTAACAGCAGAGCATTTTGTTTATGATTTGATTTATAATCCCGCTCGAACACAGTTTCTGCAAAAAGCTGAAATGCGCAATGCCACCATTAAAAATGGATTGGAGATGCTTCACATTCAGGCTGAAAAAGCATGGGCCATTTGGAATAACTAAATTCATCGCGTAAACCAGGTATTCTCATATGTAAATCAAGTTTGACTCGGATAATCGTAAAGGCGGTGAACATATCCTTCATCGCTTTTTTTATTTCATAGAAGTATCACTAATTTTCGACAACAAGAATTATATGGCCTTTTCACTGATCAGCGAATATGAACCAGCAGGCGACCAACCGAAGGCTATAGATCAATTGGTTAATGGATTAAATGCCGGAGAAGCTCACCAAACACTTTTAGGCGTTACAGGGTCTGGAAAAACTTTTACAATTGCCAATGTCATTACGCAAGTAAATAAGCCCACACTTGTGTTAAGTCATAATAAAACGCTGGCGGCTCAACTCTACGGTGAATTCAAACAATTTTTCCCTGAAAATGCGGTAGAGTATTTTATCTCTTATTACGACTATTATCAACCAGAAGCCTACATTCCCACATCCAATCTTTATATTGAAAAAGACTTATCCATCAATGAAGAAATAGAAAAATTGAGGCTCAGTGCCACTTCCGCTTTACTTTCGGGAAGAAGGGATGTCATTGTGATTGCATCTGTATCATGCATCTATGGTATTGGTAATCCGGAGGAGTTTGGTAAAAACAGAATTCAGTTAAAGGTAGGTGAATCCATCCCCCGAAATCGTTTATTGTTTTCGCTGGTCGACATTCTCTATAGCCGGACGGAGGCTGAATTTAAACGAGGCACTTTTCGGGTAAAAGGAGATACCGTAGATGTATTTTTGGCATACGCAGATTACGCCTTACGAATATATTTTTTTGGTGATGAGATTGAAGCAATTCACATCATCGATCCCCAGACAGGGAAAAAACTTTCAGAAGAAAAAATTGGAATGATCTTTCCTGCTAACTTGTTTGTCACCGGTAAAGATTCGCTGCATCAGGCTATCCATGAAATACAGGATGATATGGTTCTACAAGTGCAGATGTTTGAACAGGAAAAAAAACATCTGGAGGCTAAACGTTTAAAAGAACGAACAGAATTTGACCTTGAAATGATGAGAGAATTGGGATATTGCAGCGGAATCGAGAATTATTCACGCTATTTCGATCGTAGGCGTCCCGGGGCCAGACCGTTTTGTCTGTTGGACTATTTTCCGGACGATTACCTGATGATCATTGATGAAAGTCATGTGACGTTACCTCAGGTACGGGCCATGTGGGGAGGGGATCGTTCTCGAAAAGTAAACCTCGTAGACTACGGTTTTCGGTTGCCCTCTGCTTTGGACAATCGCCCACTGACTTTCAATGAATTTGAATCAATCCTAAATACTGTCATTTATGTAAGTGCCACTCCTGCCGAATATGAATTACGAAAATCAGAGGGGGTAGTTATTGAACAGATCATTCGGCCCACCGGTCTATTGGATCCTCAAATCGATGTTCGGCCCAGCAAGAATCAAATTGATGACCTTCTGGAGGAAATCGATGAGCGTGTAAAGAAAAAGGAACGGGTGCTCATTACTACGTTAACCAAACGAATGGCGGAAGAGCTGACTAAATTTCTGGAAAGGGCTTCGGTTAAATGCCGATACATTCACAGTGAAGTAGAGACACTTGATCGGGTAGAAATTCTACGGGAATTGCGCTTAGGTATTTTTGATGTGCTGGTGGGAGTAAATCTTTTACGCGAGGGACTGGATTTACCTGAAGTATCGTTGGTAGCCATTCTGGATGCCGATAAAGAAGGGTTTCTGAGAAATCAACGATCATTAATACAAACCATTGGACGGGCCGCCCGTAATTCAAACGGGCGTGTAATCATGTATGCTGATCACACTACCGAAAGTATGCAGCAAGCAATTGATGAGACTAATCGAAGGAGAAAAGTACAACAGGATTACAATAAAGAACATGGAATTACACCGCTAACCGTTCTTAAATCAACCGGGGAAATCTTCAAACAAACAAAGGTGGCTGACTCTAAAAAAACACAGAAGCGGTATTATGTGGAGCCGGAAGAAAGTTCATTGGCGGCCGATCCGGTGGTATCATATTTAAGCAAGGATGAATTACAAAAAATGGCTGATCGTACCCGAAAAGCAATGGAAAAGGCAGCAAAAGAACTGGAATTCATGGAGGCCGCTAAGCTTAGGGATGAACTATTGGCTATTCAAAAATTGATTAGTGAGAAATAACTATTTACCAATCACCATTTGTTTTTTTAGGGTTATTCGAATCAATACGAAACTAATGAGTGTCAGAATAGCTCCCAGTAACATTGCCACTCAGGGAAAATAAAGAGGTGTTTCGGGACTTACGAAGTACAAATTAGGTCAATTTAGAAATTTCAGCTATCGAAATTTGATCAGAGGTGACCGATTTTGAACAATTTTAACTGATACGAAACGAGCATAATTAAAATTACGTCTTAATTCATGCAACCTAGTCCTGTCATCTCCTGTCATTAACATAAAAAAAGCATGAAATCTCAACGTCTGTTATTAGTCATTTTGGCTATCACCACCGCTGGTTTGGTACAAGCTCAAAAAAGAGAAAACCGAAATCTCCGTGATTTTACTAAGGTTAGCTTTGGATTCCCTGGAAAATGCTATGTAATTCAGGGAAAAGAGTTTAAAGTAGAACTGGAAGGCGATCCGGATGTATTAGAAAAAGTTAAAACCAAAGTAGAGGATGGTAGGCTTACGATCAGTAACCTGGAGAAATGGAACTGGAGCTGGGGATCAGATGATAGAATTGTGGCCTATATCACTCTTCCTCAAATTGAAGGGCTCTCTGTTAGTGGGTCAGGAGATTTAATTACTGAATCAACTATTACATCTAGTGGGCTTGATTTAAGAGTGAGCGGTTCCGGGAATATGGATGCGAAAATAAATGTTACCGGAGATTTAAATGCGGATGTTTCTGGTTCCGGTGATCTGGAAGTGACAGGTACATGTCAAGGGTTTCATAGTGATGTGAGTGGTTCAGGAAACGTAAAGTCAACTGTCATGATCAATGGCAACGCCTCATTTGGTGTTTCGGGATCTGGTAATATCCGGGCAGCCGGAAGTGCCCCTGAAGTAAAAATTTCTATCAGTGGCTCGGGTAAGGTAATGGCCTCCGATCTGGAAGCCACGCGGTGTAACGTCCGTATTTCCGGCTCGGGTGATGTTGAAATAGGTGTAAAGGAAGATTTAGATGTGAGAATTTCCGGAAGTGGAAGTGTACGCTACAGAGGTAATCCTGATAAAGTTAATAGTCATGCGGCTGGAAGCGGAAGTGTCAGGAAGCTATAGAAAGATCATCAACTATTTCTCCTGCGAGTGAAGTTCTACTTCACTCGTTTTTTTTTGGATGAGCGATCAAACCATGAACTATTAACGCCTGTGCAGTCACATAGGTAAGCATAATCTGGACACCTGACCACGGTAAAGGGTTAATAAATTTGTTGATGGCTATCAGAGAGTCAGAAATCATAAAAAGTAACGCGCCTATAAAAACAAACCAAAAACTTTGACTGGTCGTCTTACCATCTCTAAAAATGGACACCAGCACCATGGTCGTCAGTAGGATGGCGTACAGTAGCGCAGGCATTTTCATCTCTTGAAGGTAGGGGAACAAATAGACTATTAATCCCATGCCAGCTATGCATACCGGTAATGACAACGATAAAATCACTTTTCGTGTTTCCGTAGGTTTTATCCACTGATGAGTCCGGTATCCCAGGATATACAGAAAATGTGCCAGTAAAAATGAACTAAGGCCTAGTATAAAAAAAAGGGGGTTGTTCTGCATCAACAAAAGAACATCCCCTATCCAGCAAAACAGTAATCCACCCATAATAAGTTTCGATGGTTTCTCATTTGAATGGAAATAAAACAGGGTCAGCAAAGGCATCAGGAAAGCTTTCGACAATCCCGCTATCATCGATTGCTCAATCGCCAACATGACTAGGTGTAGGAGTGAAGTCAGGCCAAACAAAAGCCAATACAACCGTTTCATGCTTGTTGTAATTTTTGTTTCCGGGAGCGAATTAAAAAGGCAAAAGCCACCAGACACAAAGAGCTACAGATAACAAAAACTAAAAACAATCGGGTGACATCATTGCTAAAAAGCCAACCTGAAACTAATGCGCCAATCCCGATCCCGAACTCCATGAAGATATACAGAGAGGCTACTCCCCTTCCCTTTCGCTGGGGGTCACTGAGATCGGTTGCCCAAGCTAGTAAGGTGGGCGAAGTAGAACCCTGGGCCAATCCATACAAAACAATTCCTATGATCAGGTGAATTTTAGTTGATGCGGTACCCACGACTAACATGGAAATTAAAGCTAATGCGGTGGAGATACGAAGAATAGTTACTCGTCCATATTTATCTGAAGCACGGCCTGCGATCAGTCGGACGAGCAATGATGCAAATGTAAAATACATAAATAATACACCTGTGTTTTCAAAATTCAAGTGCTTGCCATAATCCGGAATAACGGTGTATACAGCGCCATATGAAAATGCACAAAGCGCCATCACCAGGCATGGAGCCAGTACTCTTGGTTCAAATAAATCAGATTTTTCGACTGCCAGATGCCGGAAAGTAAACCGGGTATGATCTTTGGCCGTTTCACGCAATCGAAACAGGATGATTACGGATAACAATGCACAGAATGAAGAACAATAGAACATGATGTCCAGTGAAAAAAGTTGGGCAATCCAACCTCCCAAGGCCGGACCACTGGCCATTCCCAAGGTTCCGGCTGTGCCCAGGTATCCCATTGCCTCGCCTCGTCTTTCTGGTGGGACTATGTCTGCCAGATAGGCTGTTTGCCCGGTAGGTGTAAACCCTGTTGAAAAACCATGAACCAATCGCAATAGAAAAAATCCAGACAGAGAAGTAAGCAGAGGATAAAACAGGCTGCACACTAAACAAACTACAGAACCAGCCATGATGACGGGTACCCGTCCGATGCGATCAGCCAATTTTCCACTAAAGGGTCGTGAAATCATAGCTGTTAAGGTGAACAATGCGATGATCAAGCCTTTGAAATCCTTCCCTCCCAATTGCTCTAAATAGCCAGGAAGCTCGGGCAAAATCATGTTAAAGCTGGAAAAGAAAAGAAGTGAACTTAAACACAATAGCCAAAAAGGAAGTGTATAAATATTCTGATGATTCGAAGATGAGCCCATCAATTACTATCATTGCTTTTCTCTTGCGCACTCAGCAGAAAAGCCTTCATAAATTCATCTACATCACCATCCAAGACATTCTGCGCATCGGTTCTTTCTACTCCGGTACGGGCATCTTTCACCAACTTATAAGGATGCAATACATAGTTTCGAATTTGCGAGCCAAAATCAATCTTCATTTTACTGGCCTCAATCTTATCGCGTTCCAGGTTTCGCTTATCCATTTCCAACTGATACAACCGGGACTTTAACATTTGAAGTGCTTTTTCCCGGTTAGCATGTTGCGATCGCTCAACCTGACACACCACTACGATTCCCGTGGGCTTATGCGTGAGTTGAACTTTCGTTTCTACTTTATTGACATTCTGTCCTCCAGCTCCTCCCGAACGAGACGTTTGAAATTCCAGATCCGCTGGATTGATCTCGATCTTAATACTATCATCCACTTCTGGATAAACGAAGACAGATGCAAACGAGGTATGCCTTCGACCGTTGCTGTCAAATGGTGATATTCTTACCAACCGATGTACGCCAATTTCTGATTTCAGCTTCCCATAGGCAAACGCACCGTCTATTTCCAAAGTGGCTGATTTGATACCCGCTACTTCTCCGGCTTGATAGTCGACCTGACGAACGGCATACCCATTTTTCTCACCCCACATGATGTACATCCGGTTAAGCATATCCGCCCAGTCCTGACTTTCTGTACCTCCTGCGCCTGGGTTTATCTCAATCATGGCACTCAGCTGATCTTCTTCCTGGCTGAGCATTTTCTTGAATTCCAGTTCCTCCACCGATTGAAGCGCCTTTCGGTACTCCTTCTCGACTTCTTCAGCACCCACTTCACCCGCTTGTTGAAACTCGGATAACACTTCCAGATCATCCGTCAGTTTGGTCACTTGCTCAAAAGCGTCCGTCCATACTTTTTTTGCGCGCAATTGTTTGAGGAGACTTTCAGCCTGTTTGGGATTATTCCAGAAATCAGCCTGTTGGGTAATTCGTTCTTCGTCTTGTACTTCTACGATTTTGCGATCGTAGTCAAAGATACCCCCTCAAGGCACTTACCCGGCCCTTCAACTCTTTAAGTTGATCAATAGTCATAATTATAAAATTTCGTCAAAGATAATGAAATTAACGCTGGTAAAGGGGGTCTCCCAGTTTTACCATCAACAGCTTATAAGGATAGCGAAGTCTTTGAGATTTTTTTCGGATGAGCATCATGGGAAGACCTACACCTACACTAATCAGCGAAACCGTAGAAATATCCTGATCCAGATTCAGCCCATTACCCTGAATTAATTGATTGACCTGATCGATGGCAAACAAACCGCCTCCACCCACCGTCAGCATGCCTCCAATTTTATTTATGACACTTGGCTCTGAGATATACAGGCGCCCAATCTTGATGAACGGAATCGTGTCCTGATGAAGAACCACAGCGTATTCCAATATATTATTCACATAGGACCGTGTAATGTTATCATCACCTTTCATTTTGAGCCGGATGGTTTCACCCGGCTGATACACGTGAATGATTTTACCTCGCTTCAAAAGCAAAAGTTGTTTTTGGGAGCAGGCCTGGAAACAGCCACCCACGCAAATCATCAACGCCAAAACAAAACGCATGGCCAAAGATAGTCACACGGAAGGCTAGATTTTTACCACCCAGCCAAATTCATCTGCTTTTTGGCCTCGTTTGATCAAATCCAATTCCGCATACACCTGATTTGAAAATTTGCGTGAAGCAACCGGAGGCAGGAGATAGTCTTTATCCTGATGGCCAATGAGTTCGATAGGTGCAATCGTGGCGGCTGTACCGGCTCCGAAAGCTTCCTGAACGCGTCCTTCCTCCAGCGCTTTTACCAACTCAGTTACCGAAATCTTACGCTCCTCTACCTTCATCCCCCAATGACGAGCCAGGGTAAGGACGCTGTCGCGAGTAATACCTGCCAATATAGAGTCACTCAAAGCAGGAGTGACCAAAACATCATCTATCACAAACATGACATTCATCGTACCTGATTCTTCAATGTACTCATGGTGCTTTCCATCCGTCCAAATTAGCTGATGGTACCCCTTGTCTTGAGCAAGTTTAGCCGGATAAATAGCTCCACCATAGTTGCCCCCGGCTTTGGCAAACCCTGTGCCTCCGGCCACTGCCCGGGTGTAATGGGTCTCTATTTTGACTTTGACCGGTGTGGAATAATACGGACCCACCGGGCAATTGATAATCATGAACGTAAAGTCCTGCGATGGGCGAATACCAATATACTCGTCTGCCGAAAACATAAAGGGACGAATGTAAAGAGATCCCCCCGGTACTTTCGGTACCCACTTGCGATCAAGGTTGACCAGTGTTGTCAGGGCTTCCATAAAAACATCTTCCGGCAACATAGGCATGCACATCCGCTCCGCGGAAATATTCAGTCGCTGGAGATTCGACAAAGGCCTGAATAACAGAATTTCGTTTTCGGGTCCGGCAAAACCTTTCATTCCTTCAAAAATGGATTGGCCGTAATGTAAGGCCGGAGTGGCCGGGCTCATCAGGACTTTTCCGTAGGGAACAATGCGGAGATTTCTCCATTCCCCCTCACGGAAATCCGCCAGAAACATATGGTCAGTAAACTCTTTTCCAAACTGAACCTTGCTAAAATCTACTTCTCCGAGACGAGAGTTTTTTACTGACTGAATGCTGATGGCGGTAGTTTCGATCATTTTACAAACATTTTGCCTGCAAGATAAAGGTATAGGAATCTAACACCTAACAATTGTTAGCAAAATTATAAATGATTAATTATCAGGTACTTAATTTTAATTATGTTGTTTAGTTATTCATTTTTTAAGACTTCTGCCGGATTAGCCTTAGCTACCTTTAATGTCTGCGAACCAATCATTATTACAGCAATCAGCATGACTCCAATCACGGCAACTACTCCTTCCAGTAAACCGAGTGGCGCATGATTGGTAATTTTAGGTAACATGACTTGCTCGAAGAAGAAATACGTAAGGGGCAAAGCGATCAAAGCAGCCATGCCAAGCAACATAAAAAAGCCACGGCCTAGCAAATAAACCAATCCACTCTCAGTGGCACCCATTACTTTGCGAATGCTGATTTCTTTCAAACGTGTTTCTGTGGTAAAGACCACCATCCCCAATAACCCTAATGAAGCAATGCAAACAGCAAGAAACGCGATGGCTCCTGCTAACTTCATGCTGGCTGATAACCCTTTGAATGATTCCTCGATTTCATCATCATAAAATTTTGCATTAAATGAATGAACCGTATCCAATTTTTTCCATATGGCTTCAATTTTAGCATAGGCGGCAGGAAGATCATTAGAAAGCAATTTCACATTCAGATATTGAGTATCTTCTTTAGAATATCGAAAAATTGTTTCCTTTCCCGTTTCATTATTGGCGCGACCATATTGAAAGTTCTTCATCACTCCTACAATACGCAGGTCTTTACCCGCTACCCTCAACATCTCCCCAATAGAGAGGTTGGGGTCCTTTGGAAGATTGAATCGTTTCAACACCTGCTCGTTCACAATTACTTCACTTTCAACCGCTGAATCGGATAGAGCCGTAAAATTTTTGCCCGCTACTAAATGATGGTCGTGTAGAGGAATGTAATTTTCATCTACTACATTAAAGGCAACAGAAAGCGAATCTTCCGGATTGTTCGGATTTTTAACAGGGACACCCCAATAGCTACCTACGCTTGTAATCATCCCCGATTGGGATATTCCTTTTACTTCTGGTAGTTCATTCAGCTCTTTTAGGAGTATCTCAGCCTTATTTCCCTGGAGCTGTATATTCAAAATATTTTCTGTGGTAAATCCCAAATCAAAATTCATATAATGTTTATACTGCTTGTACATAATTAGCGTAGCGGTTATCAGCATGAGTGAAATACTATACTGAAATACAATCAATACCTTTCGAAGCGTTAGTTTTTTAAACACCTTAGAGTTGCTGGAGCTTTTCAATACCTGTACTGCGTTGATGCGCGAAAAGAAAAGAGCTGGAAAAAAACCAGCCGCTACACCAATAAAGGAAGCAAAGCCAATGAAGCAAATGACTAGTAAAGGCGACACGTTCAATGTCAACAGTTCTTGCAAGCTTGGCTCTATGCTCTTAAAATGAGGGCGCAGTAAAAGGAAGATGATAAATGCCGCTACCAAGGCAGAGAGTGAAATGATGATTGCTTCCACTACGAACTGCCCAATCACATGACTACGCAATGCACCAATCACTTTTCGGACACCAATTTCGCGTGACCGTCTTAGCGAACGCGCTATGGACAAATTAGTATAATTAAAACAAGCAGATAATATTACAACAAAAGCAAGTCCTGTTAAAACCCACAGCAACGTGCTACCCATGGTTGGTCCGATTTGATTTCCTAAACTCTCACCTGACATAATCTCGTCCATCGGCTGTAATTTCAATGTAATGGTCGTGTTTTTGACAGACGGGTTTTCTCTGGCACATAGGTTATCTAAGTTGGTTTGAAAAAGATCGGGGTCAAATTGTTCTGGCATTTTCAGGTACACATAGGTGTTCCACATGTTATCCCAGGCCAATTCATCTGTGTTACCATTTTCGGTGATGTCACGAGTAGAAATAGAGCAAAGCATTTCAAATTTCATGTGCGAGGTAGTTGGCACATCTTTCATAACACCAGTAATCGTATAAGCCTTGTCATTATTTAGGATGATGCTTTTACCCATGGGTTCTTCATCGCCAAACATTTTATGAGCAGCCTTCTCCGTTAACACCACCGAATATGGCTCTTTCAAAGCTGTGAGGGGATTGCCCTTCAGCAAAGGAAAAGTAAACACACTAAACATCGATTCGTTTGCCCAAAGCCCATGGAATGGGATGGTTTTTTCTCCGAAGGTCATATCGCCCCCTAACCCTTTTCGCAAGATCGCTACTTCTTCCGGCACCGTAAAAGTTTCTTTGATAGCCTTGGCCGCCCGCAAAGAAGTAGTGGCCATAAAATTTCTGTCTTTGTTTTCAAGGTATTGATAATGGCTATTAATTCGATAAATGCGTGAATGATTCACATGAAATTTGTCATAGGAATACGTGTCTAGTAATACGCTGATCAGTAGCAATCCAACAGACATACTAATAGCCAAACCTATAATATTGATGGCCGAAAATAATTTATTGCGCACAATGCTGCGCCCCGAGGTCTTGATGTAGCTGCCGATCATAACATAGCTGATTAATAGGTTGACGAATTGCGGTTGACGAATGGTATATGGCCTAAAAAATTTTAAAACATCAAAAATGTAAATCCATCTCGCCTTTGTTAGTCCTTTGGATTTTACGTTACGCTCAAAGTACTCATGGAGATCACCTTGCAGGTCTTCCAATATGGCGGGTTTGCAATACCACGTGAGGAAGCGAGTAGCCCAGGGCGGTGGTGATATTTTTTTCTGGTCTTGCATGCAATTGATTCATCCGTAGTCAAGAAGCCAACAGGAAACACAATGCCCAATTCATTTTGGCTGCTGACATTTACATTCCCTTCAAGGACAACGCTGGAATAATGCTCCAATACTGATCACGCAGTTCTTTTGACTTTAATAAAGCCGCCTTCCCCGCATTGGTTACCGCATAATATCTCTTTCTTTTTCCACCCCGTGTGTTGGTAGCTTCACCCAAACGACTTTTGGCAAGGCCTTTTTCTTCTAACCGATTAAGCACAGAATGCACCACACCTAGTTTTACCGAACGCTTTGTTTTTTTCTCCAAATCATCACAAATAGCCACACTATAAGCATCGTTCACCATTGCTGCAATCGTTAACAACACGAGTTCTTCAAACTCGCCCAGATTTGTTCCCTTCATATCCAATTATTAATTACGTAAATGTATGTAAAATAGTTACAAACTCAAATCCTGATGTTTCAGGGAATAATTTACATTCTTGGTTTCCAGGGAGTTTCAGGCACGCCTAGTTCTGCCGTCATCTTCCGACAGAGGACAAAAATATAATCCGATAGACGGTTCAGGTATTGAATCACTAACGGATCCACGGCTTCGGCTGCTGCTAAAGCGATCACCAGGCGTTCTGCTCTGCGGCAAACGGTTCGAGTTACATGACCAAAAGAAATGGAGGGATGGCCTCCGGGCAACACAAAAAAACGCATGGGTTCAAGGGCTTCGTCCATCGAATCCATTTTTGATTCTAAAAAAGTAACATCACTCAACGAAAGTGTGGGAACCTTCACCTTAGAATTACCGGGTTCTGTAGCTAAAATCGATCCGATGGTAAACAATCGATCCTGGATTTCGACTAACTCTTCTTGTCTTTTTTGGTTCACTTCCTGATCGCGCAAAACGCCCAACCACGAATTCAGCTCGTCCACCGTACCATACGTATCGATCCGCAAATTTGCTTTCGACACACGGTTTCCTCCAAACAAAGAGGTAGTACCCTGGTCGCCTGTCTTGGTATAAATTTTCATGGCTTCGTTCAGCACAATCAACAATCAAGATGTGCCTGGCAACAAAGATAGTCAGGGATTTTCAGACCCGTTCTTAGTGAAAAGAGAAATTCAATGCTATGCCATTACGGGTCTTCGCGAGATCTCCGTATTCGGCTTATCCCATTCGATCAGACCATCTCGCAACCGAATGATCCGGTGAGAATAGCGGGCGATGTCTTCTTCGTGGGTAACCATAATGATGGTATTTCCTTTGTCATGAAGCTGCTGAAACAATTCCATAATATCATAAGATGTTTTGGAATCAAGGTTTCCGGTGGGTTCATCGGCCAGAATAATGGAGGGATTGTTTACCAACGCCCTCGCAATGGCTACCCGTTGTCTTTGACCTCCCGACAATTCATTGGGTTTGTGGTGATGTCGATTGGCTAAATCAACACTTTCCAGCGCTTTCATGGCCATTTCATCGCGCTCTTCTTTACCATAGCCTGCATAAATAAGCGGCAAAGCCACATTCTCGAGAGCTGATGCCCGGGGCAATAAATTAAATGTCTGGAACACAAAACCTATTTCCTTATTGCGCACCTCGGCCAACTCGTTTTCGGTCATTTCGCTCACCATTTGCCCATTTAAGATGTAGGTTCCGCTATTGGGCGTATCCAGACAACCAATAATGTTCATCAACGTGGATTTGCCAGAGCCGGAAGGCCCCATAAAGGCAACATATTCACCTTTATCAATGGAAATAGACACGTCCTGGAGCGCATTAACGATATTATCCCCCATTTTATACATCCGGGCAAGATGCTTGGTCTCAATGATTTTGGTCATAACCGGGCCGTTTTTACGAATATACTTGCTTCAACTTGATTACGATGGCAAAGTTTCAAAAATGGTTGAATTTCTTCCGGATTTTTATTTTTCAGGCGCTGTAACAAAATCCAACACCGAACGGATAATGCCGTCATCCTTGAGTATCCGATTGTGCCCCAACCCTGTGGTTTCGATCATTTTTACTTCCGGATATGCCTTGACCAAAGCCCGCGGTTGGTCTATGGTGACGTCCTTGTCTTCTGTATCATGAATCAATAGAACCTGTGCAGAAGCCGGCAGCCGGCCCGCAAAATACATGGCCGTAAATTCGTGAAACGGGCGGTCAAACGTTCTTTGAATATAATCTTTAAAAGCCCGTTTGGTTCCTTCTGAGCCTCCGATAACAGCCAGATAGGAATCAATAATCTTATCCGCCTCGGTGGGGCTGGCAATATTAACAATCCGCGTTACTGGCAGCCCATTCATTACACTCATCAACGCTACTCCCCCTCCAAACGAATGAGACACCAGGGCCACAGGCAGTCCTTCTTTCGCAGCAATGGCTTGTATTACCGCTTCGAACGATAACAGATTGGCTCGCTTTCCTGAGCTTTTGCCATGAGCGGGGCCGTCAAAAGCAATGACCCGATAGCCCGCCTCTATGACGGGGTCTATAAACTTTCGAAACTGCGTTCCGCGTCCAGCCCAGCCATGCGTAAACAGCAGGTAGGGAGTAGCTGAACCCCAACTATAAACGTGAATCGTTTCTTCTGATACAGAGAGCTGATATTGATAAGAACGGGCGGCTGCTTCCTGTTCTTTTTCAGTAGGCTGATAGCGAAGCGGAGTGAAGAAAATTTTTATAAAATACCGATGAGCCAGTGAAGGCATCCAGTATTCTAGTTTTGGAAAAATCCAACGCACCCATCGAATGACCAGGGGAATCTTTACCCGCTTCTTATTCATCTGTTAATAACTGCTTTTTACGATGTGTGAAGAGTAAAATCAAATGTCTGGGTTTGGTGATCAAATGTTTGCAGATCATAAACTCGTTCGGAGAAAGAAACCTTATTCATCTTGTCTATCCGGATAACGGTAGAGCAGCGAGTACCATAATTGGGTGTCTTGATAAACATGGCTGACAATGCCCGCTCTCGTTCCAAACCAATACCAGTATCTGGCAGGTGTTGATCGGAGGCGCGGTTCTCGTTACGGAGGAACTGAAACAGGTCGTTATCCGAAAAAGGTCTGGAGATGATCTTCTCAAATTCATGCTTGCCATTTTTAACCTTTGGCCAGGGAGTGTCGAGCAAATGATTACTTAATCCATAAACACCTGGCAAAAGACGGGAAACTCCTTCGCGGTAGTTGCTAAAGTAGAATAAGTCATCCACTGTGCCCACCACTAAGTTGAAACCGTTAAAGTGGTGAGCACGGGCTTGAAGTTGATTAAGATATACTTCAGGGGCCATTTCACCTTTCAAAAAATTAGAAACCAGATGCCCCCGCGAAGGCGCTTTTGGATCAATGTTTTTTGGATCACGATAGTTGGTAATCAAAGCCAAGCGGCCGTTGCGATGAATCCCAAGCCATGTACCACAGCCGTTAACCATGTCACAGGCTTCGAGGTCTTTTCCTGCCAATATGCCATTACTTTCCTGCCAAAAAGAAGCGGCTTGTGTTTTTCGAGCGTGGAATTCATCTCGGTTAGCCGCGATGATCAAAGGATAATCAGGATGGTGCCGGATGGCAAAAAAGATCAGACACATATTACATGGTGTAAAACGTGACGAAGAACAGGATCATTCGATACACTTGCCACGAATAAAAAACAATGTATCCCAGAAAGAGTCCTTTTAAAACACTTATCCACCACGCATGTTGATAAAAACTGCGTTGCGCCCGAATCCAGAAGTACATGAAAATCAGTGTTCCAATGTAAGAAAATACATTTTCTGACAGTAATATCGACCAATTAACCCCAAATAAAGAATCAGCCAGGCGAATGATCAAATTAAAAATGTTAGGAAGAATAAAGCAGTAAATCAGGATTTGAAATGCATGAAATTCAAAAGAGATCTGAAGATGATCAAAATAAAAATTCTTCCTGGAAAAATTGACAATAGAAAGTGGCAGCGTAAAAATAAACACCAGCAGGATCAACAGGAGCTTTGCTAAATTGGTTGAATGTGCATTGTACTGTTTTGTAAATACATCGATATCAATATTATTCCCTTTGATATGTTCGTTGACTAACTCCTGGATAATAGGACTATAACTTTGTTGATGATATTGGCTATAAAGAGATGAATTGAATGTATCAAACACCGGGAACAGAAAATAAAAGAAATTAGCCACAAAGAAAAGCCCAATGAGTCGCATGTACGGAACCTGAATTCCTGCACGTATCTGCGCTGACAGTTCTCCTGGATGAGAAAGAATTAATTTAAAACTCCTCCAGAATTTTCCATCCATGAAGGTTAAGGCATTGAGGATGCTCTCGGCCAATTTTCCAAAAGCCCGATCCGTTCGATCAATTACTTTCTCACCACATTGACTACAAAACCGTCCTTGAAAAACGTGGCCACAATTTTTGCATGTGCGTTCCTGATGGTAGTCAAACAAATCTGGTTTTTTACGAAAGAGGGAAATAGCCATCGATAAAATTAATCAAAAAGTTCAAGTTGGGAGGGCAACAACTGAAAAGACCTTCGGTGATAGGGAGTAATGCCCTGTCTCACAATCCCATCGCGGTGGCCTGGGGTGGGATATCCCTTATTACTCTCCCAGCCATAGCCAGGAAAATCCTCTGCCAATTTCTCCATGAGCGTATCCCGCTCGGTCTTTGCCAGAATGGAGGCAGCAGCAATGGATAGAAACCGTGCATCTCCTTTAACAATGCATTGATGGGGTATGTGCCGATAGGCATTAAACCGATTCCCATCGATGAGCAACAATTGAGGTATTTTCTTTAACTGATCGATGGCCCTGTGCATCGCGAGAAATGAAGCATTAAGGATGTTGACCCTATCTATTTCATCGGACGCGACACTGGCAATGGCCCACGCTTCCGCATCGCGTTCAATATCTTGTCGCAATAGCCTTCGTTCATCGGAAGTTAGCTGTTTGGAATCGTTTAGTCCTTTGTGTTTATATTTCTTAGGAAGAATAACTGCAGCCGCTACCACCGGCCCTGCCAAACATCCTCTCCCTGCCTCATCACATCCAGCCTCAATTTGATCTTTGGTAAAAGATGATTTTAACATATGCTACTTCGAACCAAAGTAATAGATGACAGCTATTACGAAGATCACGGCAATGACCGTGAGTGTAATCTTGGCTGCACTGTAGGGACGATCACCACTCACTTTTCCGGTACGGGCGTTAATCAGAAATTGAAAGAGTTTGCCATTGTAGCGATAGGCGCTTATCCAGACAGGCAAAAGAATATGCTTGAATGTAGGATCCTGATAGACCGTATTGGTAAAGTGAATCATTTGACGGTTGCCGCCAATATCCCTTCGGATGGTCGATTCGATCACAGGGTCCATCCGGGTTTTGGCTTGCACATATCCCTCTTTCACATCCACAGAATAGTTTTCAGTTCTAAACCCGCTTAAATATTTATCATTGTAAGAAGCCAGCTGCTGTAAATCCCACGGTTCTAACGAGCGTAGCTTGTCTTGTTTGAGGGAATGGGTAGCCTCTATCAATAAATCGTCAAACGAATTTGAAACATTGCCGGAAGCTGAATACCAACGGGTTTTTGTTACCTGTCGTGTACGCGTTACATGGTTCCCATTTTCTACGGTGGTGTATGATTCATTGACGGTATAGTCTTCTCCTCGCTGTCCGGTGTAGCTGGTTTGAGTTTTACAATCAAATGTCCAATAAGGTAAATACATACCCGCCAATCGATCTGCCCGATCGGCATAGTGCTTCAAACTGGAGGGTGCAAACCACAACGACTTCAGCCACTGCCCAAAATTCTGACGGGCCATCTTCTCATCTATGCCAAAAGGGAGTACATATTGTGGTCGATGCACCTGAGAGGTAGTCCCACTTTTAACCACCAACGGAGAGGCACAAAACGGACATTTGTCCGAACTGGTTTTCGGATCGAAAGTGGAAATCGCATGACAGTGGTCACATTTGACCATCGTGACTTCCATCCGTTCCTCCGCATCAACATGATTTGCGAGAAATTCATCCAGATTGATTTCCTGGACTTCGCCCGATACTTCCGGTTGCTCAATTTCGTTTTGAGCACCGCAGTATTCACACACCAAATGACGGGTGCCTGGTTTAAATTTTAAAAGAGCTCCACAACTTTGGCAGGCCAACTCGTTGTTGACCGCACGGGTAGCCTCCACAAAAGAACTCATGACTCCGGAAAATTATTTGGGAAGAGGTGGCGGCACAGAACTAAAAAGCGAATTCAATTCACTCACCTCTCCGGCCTTTAACCAGCCCGTCATTCCCTGCTTCCAAACCAGAGACTCTCGGGTAAAACTACCCTGCGTACTCATCCCTTGCAAAACTGCCAGTGTATAAGGCCCTTGCTGCTGTCCATTCACCGCCACAAAATAGGATGACCCTCCAGGCACAGGAGGAGGCTGCTGGTTATTGTTGTTGTTTTGCTGATTTTGATTAAACATTTGACCCATTTGCTGAGCCATGGCGAAACCCATACCCATTCCAATACCTTCACTGGCATTTCCACTCGGGTTCTTAGCAGCCGCTTCCATGGCGTTAGCAGCCTGAAACTGCGCGTATTGATTAAGGTTACCGATAATCCCCATGCTGCTTCTTTTGTCAAGCGCTTGTTCCACTTCAGGGGGTAAAGAGACGTTCTCTACCAAAAATTTAGTTACCTCCAAACCATATTCACCAAATTCAGGGTTGATTTTGCCAGCAATAAACTTTGACAGTTCATCGTAGTTGGCAGCCAAATCCAGGATAGGAATTTTGCTTTCACCGATGGCATCAGTAAAGCGGGTGACCACCAGGTTTCGTAATTGTTCGGAAACTTCCTCTACGGTAAAGTGAGATTGCGTACCGGCAATTTCTTTGATAAACTTTCCGGCATCAATAATTTTAATGGCATACGTACCAAAAGCCCGAAGTCGTACGGGACCAAACTCAGCATCGCGTAACATGATCGGATTTTTAGTACCCCACTTATTATCAACAAACTGTTTTGTATTAACAAAATAAACATCGACTTTAAAGGGACTATTGAATCCATATTTCCATCCCATGATGGTCGTCAGGATGGGCATGTTTTGAGTTTCCAGTTTATATCGACCCGGTTGATAAACATCTGCTATTTTGCCTTCATTTACCAAAACGGCCACCTGACTTTCGCGAACCGTCAGTTGAGCGCCATTTTTAATTTCGTTTTGAAAGCGTGGAAACTTCCACACCATGGTGTTAGCAGTGTCATCGGACCACTCAATAATGTCTAATAATTCATTCTTCAAACGATCAAAAATTCCCATAGTTAAAAAGGGTTAACGGGTGAATGGATTTCAACTTAAAGGATCGAAAATAGGGAGAAAAAAAGGGCAGAACAAACGCGCTTTTAGGGTGCTTTTGCGCCTTGCCCCACACGCCACGTCACAGGCGATTCCACCTCGCCCATGGTCCAATAAATGACCCTATTTTGACGGATAATATACATCTGTGGAACTCCACCCGATCCTCCAAGTACAGGCCTGAGAAGTTGCCAATCAGGGATGGTCGTGATCGAGAAATTTGGTTCGAACATTTGTTCAAATGTGCTCCGCTGTTCTTCCGTCCCAATGCCAAAAGCCAGAACCTTATCCACGGTTCGCGTTCGCAAAAAAGACTTTATGTTTTCTGTTGCATTCCAACAGTGGCTGCATTGATAGGAAAACAAAAAAACCAAGTAAGTCGAATCTTCATGCGTCTTAACCAGAGGATTCAACGGGGTGAGACTGACTTCCTGACCTACCCAGGGGGACTCGCCCCGAAACAAGTGACGTGGGGACGTTAGACCAGCACCCATTGCCGATGCTGATGTAAGTACTAAAACAAGACAATACTTCCATAAGGCAGATTCATGCGACAAAGGATATCTAAAACACAAAACAGCCAATGCCATTAAACTGAAATTACGAATAAAAGAAATCAGTGGTGAGGTTTTAAATATCTCTAAAGCTCCAAAACAACCGCAATCTTCTACCCCGTTGACGAAGTAATTATAGGCAAAAGCACCTGTAAAGACTGTTAACAACACCATGGCACCTGCCGAAGAATAGCGTGGATAGATATGAAATGCTAACGCCAGACCGATGGCCACTTCCACCGGTGGAATAATCAATGCTGCTATGCCTGCCCAGATAGATTTACCAAGCAGGGATTGAACCAACGTAATAAATGAAGATATCTCTATTGCCTTCCCTAAACCAGAGGCAATAAAGAAAAAACCCAATACGTATAACATCCATGATTTTTTAACGAAATATGTCAGCACGCTCTCTTTTGCCATAAAAAATATGTAGGTTGTCCTCGGTAAACTTAGCACATTCAAACATGTTATCCCCTACGATACCGGATGAAAATCCCTGGAAAAAATTAAGCGAGCAAACCATTTATGATAATCGCTGGATTCGATTGGATGAGCATCAGGTACTAACCCCCGGAGGCAAGCCGGGAATCTATGGAAAAGTTCATTTTAAAAATAAAGCCATTGGAATCATTCCTTTGGATGGGCATGGAAACACCTGGTTGGTAGGACAATGGCGTTATACCATTGATCAATGGAGTTGGGAAATTCCTGAGGGAGGAGGAGATGTTAACACCGATCCGCTACTCTCGGCTCAGCGTGAACTGCAGGAAGAAACCGGGTTAACTGCTAACCAATGGAGAATGATTCAGCGAACATACTTATCTAACTCCGTCTCTGATGAAGAAGGGTTCATTTTTTTAGCCGAGGACCTCACCGAAGGAAAAGACTCCCGTGAAGATACCGAAGCCGATATGAAAATCTGGAAACTCCCTTTTACTGATGCCTATCGAATGGTTCTAGAAGGTAAAATCACCGACAGCCTGAGTGTGATGGGTATTCTTAAACTGCATCAATTACTCGCCAATCGTTTGTAGACGGACCTGAATTTTAAAGATGCTTGCCCGCTACTCCTCCGAAATTAAAACCAGTCTCATGCTGGCCTACCCGGTCATGCTCAGTCAACTAGGGCATGTACTGATGGGATTTACGGATAATGTAATGGTGGGTCATTTGAATGCTACTTCGTTGGCAGCCTCCGGACTTGCGAATGTTGCCTTCAACGTGCTGCTGCTCTTTGGCATTGGAGTCTCTTATGCCATTACCCCCTTGGTGGCGGCTGCCGATGGATCAAAGGATGTCCAGTCGATTAGCGATGTACTTAAGCATGGACTGGTCATCAATGTGGTTAATGCCATGGTGCTCATTGTTCTGGTATCGTTGGCTCAGCATCTTCTTTATTATTTAGGCCAACCCGAAGAAGTCATTCAATTGTCTATTCCCTACCTGAATATCATCACCTGGTCGCTCCTTCCTACTTTGATCTTTCAAACCTTTCGTCAATTTTCAGAAGGATTGTCCCATACCCTGGTGCCGATGGTAGCTGTGCTGGCAGCTAATGTCCTGAACATTTTTTTGAACTACGTACTGATCTATGGCCATTTCGGGGTGGAGGGGATGGGTTTAATCGGTGCAGGATACGCCACCTTGTTATCAAGAATATTCATGGCCTTGTCGCTGGGACTTTATATTTATCTGGCTCCCCTATTTAAAAATTATCGCAGCGGCTTCTTGATCCGAAACTACTCCTTCAGTTTATTTAAAAAAATGTTGGGCATCGGACTCCCGGCTGGGCTTCAGTTTATTTTTGAAGTGGCCGCCTTTGACTTTTCGTTAGTCATGATGGGATGGCTTGGCACACAATCCCTGGCAGCCCACCAGATAGCGATTAATCTCGCCACCATCAGTTACATGACCATTTCAGGCATCGCAGCTGCAGCCACCATCCGGGTGAGTTATTTTTACGGAAAAGGAGATGTACCACGCATGCGCCATGCGGTGAAAGTGCTCATTGGTCTGGCCATCATTTTTATGAGTGCTTGTGCTGCCCTCTTTATCCTCGGGCGAAACTGGCTTCCGCACTTGTATGTAACGGATGTGGAGGTCTTGACTTTAGCCGGGCCTCTTCTAGTAATCGCGGGAATTTTTCAGTTATCGGATGGAATACAGGTGGTAAGTATTGCTGCCTTACGAGGCTTGCGCGATGTCACTGTTCCTTCGCTTTTTATCTTCATTTCCTATTGGGTCATCGGTCTGCCATTGGGCTACATGCTGGCATTTGGTCTGGATATGGGAGCTATCGGTATTTGGTCTGGTTTGTGTATTGGACTCACGCTCACCGCCCTGGCCACAATCCTTCGCTTGCACAATTTTGTTCGTAAATTGCCCGTGGAAAGTTCCTTTCCAGTAAACTAAAATTAGATTCTGTAGTATGAAAAAAAATACTCGTTTATCATTTTTTATCATCGCGTTACTGGCGGTTTCTCTGACAGTCACCATCTTTGGTTTTCAAGGATGCAGCGAAGAGGAAGAAACCTGCAACGGTTGCAACCCACAAAGTCCCTATTCCAAACCAGGTAATAATCAGTGCTTCGCCACCAAGGCATCTTGTGAACAACAATTGGGGCCGGGGTGTGTGGTCTGTTACTAATCTCACAGCCGATGAGAATCCGACTGAAAACGCTAATTTGAAAAATCCAAACCTAATCTGCCCATGACCGCCAAGGCTGTACGAGAATCTCAAACCACCATTACTGAATTGATGATTCCTTCCTATGCCAATTTTGGGGGAAAAATCCACGGAGGCATACTACTTTCTTTGATGGATAAAGTGGCGTATGTATGCGCCAGTAAACATGCCGGAAGTTATTGTGTTACTGTTTCCGTTGACCGCGTTGAATTTTTGCAGCCCGTAGAAGTAGGCGAGTTGGTCTCCCTTCATGCTTCGGTCAATTATGTAGGTCGCACTTCGTTGATGGTCGGCATACGGGTGGAAGCCCATGATGTCAAGAGTCACCTGACCAAACATACAAACTCTTCCTTTTTTACCATGGTGGCCAAAGATGAAAATAATACACCGACCGAAGTACCGGCTTTGATTCTTGAAACCCATGATGATGTCAAGCGTTTTCTGGAAGCCATGCACGTGCGCAAAATCAAATCAGCTATGAAAGAGCAGATGAATGATGCCAAATCAACCCTGGATGTATCTCATGCTGCAGAAATCCTGAAAAATGAAAGATGCATCATTGCTTATCGTAAATCCTAATCTATTAAAATACCTATCTCCCATGAAAATGTTTGTTACCTGCCTTTTAATAATCTTTGCCGTCAGCACTTACGCTCAATATCCGGCTATTCTATCTCAACGCGAGCAGGCAAAAGTAGTGGATGAACTTCTCGAAGACCGGCTACGCAACGTCTTGCCGGATCTCATGCGCAGAGAAGGCATTGACATGTGGGTGATTATCTCCCGTGAATACAACGAAGACCCGGTTATTCGGACATTATTACCCGCCACCTGGTTTGCTGCCCGCAGAACCACCATGTTATTAGTTTTTGATCGAGGATCTGATAAGGGTTTGGAATACCTGGCTGTGTCCCGATACGATGTAGGTAAAATGTTTTTGCGTGCGTGGGATCCTGATTCCAACCCGGACCAGTGGGCACAACTTGGAAAACTGATTACAGATCGAAATCCAAAAAAAATTGGCATCAATAAAGCTCCGCACTATGGTCATGCCGATGGGCTTACCAGCAATGACTATGATAATCTGATTCGGGTTCTTCCCAAAAGTCAACAAGCAAAGGTGGTGTCTGCTCAAAATCTGGCCGTGGGTTGGTTGGAAACACGGACTGAGCGCGAAATGGTTATCTATCAGCAGATTTGCCGGATCGCTCACGACATTATCCAGGAGGGATTTTCGGATAAAGTGATTCAGCCGGGAATAACCACGACCGAAGATGTCGTGTGGTGGTATCGCGAAAAAATCAAACAGCTAAAATTGGATACCTGGTTCCAACCATCGGTATCTGTCCAGCGAAACGAACCAGAGGCGATCACTGCCAAACGCCCCCAACCCTTAGTCATCGTGCCCGGTGATTTATTGCATGTGGATTTTGGTATTACTTATCTTCGTTTAAACACCGATACTCAGCAACATGCCTATGTTTTACGGGCCGGTGAAACCCGTGCTCCTGATTATCTCAACGAAGCTTTCCAAAAAGGAAACAGGCTTCAGGATATTCTTGTTTCACATTTCAAAAACGGAGCTACGGGAAATGAAATATTGAAAGCCACCCGGACTCAGGCGTTGGCCGAAGGAATTACACCCTCGATTTATACACATCCGATCGGATTTCATGGACACGCAGCTGGTACCACAATTGGCATGTGGGATATGCAGGGAGGCGTACCCTATACCGGAGATTATCCCATGCACCCATCGACTGCTTATTCCATTGAACTAAATTGTACGGTGAATATTCCTGCCTGGAAAAAAGATATTCGTATCCAACTGGAAGAAGACGGCTTCTTTACGGGAACCGGATTCTATTATATTGACGGTCGTCAAAAAGAAATCATTCTGATTCCTAAAACAGACAACATCAATAAACAGTAACCAAGCATCAGATAAATGAAGTGGATTCGGGTAGCGCATACGGGTTATGGGCTGGTCATTTTTAGCATTCTCTTTTTTCTTGCCTTTCCCGTTCTGCTCATACCCATTTTCTTCCCCCAAAAATTCAGACTGGTAGGCATCATCAATCGATGGTGGGCTCGCACGCTCTTTTTCTTTTTATTCATCCGTTGTGAGGTGGTGTTTTCCAAAAAAATAGATAGAAAAACCACGTACATATTTTGCCCGAATCATTTTTCCTATCTGGATATCCCTACCCTTGGATTAAATCCTGCGAACGCCATTTTTGTCGGAAAAAATGACATGGAAAAGATTCCTTTGTTTGGATTTATGTACCGGAAACTCCACATAACTGTCAATCGCTCCAGCATAAAAAGCAGAGGTGTTACGTTGATGCGATCGCTGGAGGCTTTAGAGGCCCGCAAAAGTCTGGTTATTTACCCGGAGGGCGGGATTATTAGTTCTAAGCCTCCTCACATGAGCGAATTTAAAGACGGTGCCTTCCGGGCAGCCATTGAAAAGAAAACAGCCATTGTGCCTGTCACAATTCCACACAACTGGAAACGGCTACCGGATGTCCCCTGGCCTGTACTTCACGCGGGTCGCGTCAAAATCATTTTTCATGATCCAATCGAGTCTACATCCTATACAATTGAAGACATGGCAGCACTAAAGAGTAAAGTTTTCAATGTTATTCAGGAAGAGTTAAAAAAGCACTATCCTTCGTACTTCCCATGAACTTCCGATGGCTTGTTTGTGTTCATCCTTTCGGTATAAATTGTGCACTTTTGCTTAATTAAAATTGTGTTTCATGAGATTTTTTGTTTTTCTGATGGGCTGGCTTGTTTTGATAGGCTGTCAGCCGAAACCGGAATTGAAGACCGGGCAATGGAGAGGGATCATCCAGCTTCAGGAACAAGAGTTGCCTTTTGGTCTAACGATTGAAAAAAAGGGGCAGGTTTATACAGCCTATCTCCAAAACGCAGATGAATCAATTCTATTGGACGAAATTGATGTGAATGGAGACTCTGTAAAATTTAATCTTCACATATTTGACGCTACCCTGCACGCGCAGATATCGGATCAATCGCTGACGGGAATGTTTATTAAAAATTATGATCCCGCTGGGAGTTTGCCCTTTCGTGCCTCTTATGGTGAAACGCATCGTTTTGTAAAAGACGACTCCGCCAAGGTTAATTTTTCAGGAACCTATGCCATCACTTTTCATGATTCTGATACCAGCTATTATCCAGCTGTTGCACTCATCCAACAGGAAGGAAACAACGTTATTGGCACGTTCCTGACTCCTACCGGAGATTACCGATATCTGGAGGGAAATGTAATCGATGAGGAGTTGAGGCTAAGCACTTTTGATGGAAATCATGCGTTTATTTTTACGGCCATAAAATCAGGTGACTCCATCCGAGGTCATTTCTATTCCGGCAAAACCGTACATGAAACATGGGAAGGCGTCAGCGATCAAACCGCCACACTTCCTTCCGAAGAAAGTTTGACGTTTTTAAAGCCAGGGTTTGACCGATTGGATTTTTCTTTTCCCGACTTACAGGGTAGGAAGATTTCTTCCTCAGATGAACGCTTCCAAAACAAAGTAACCATCTTGCAAATATTTGGTACCTGGTGTCCCAACTGTATGGACGAAACAAAATTTCTGGCTCCCTGGTATGAACAAAACAAAGACCGCGGGGTACAGATACTGGGGTTAGCGTATGAACGCAAAGATGATTTTAATTATGCCCGTGAGCGGGTAGAGAAAATGAAGGCCAAGCTGCAGGTAGGGTACGATTTTGTCGTTGCCGGTGTTAATGATAAGAAAAAGGCTTCGGAATCATTACCCGCCTTAAATCGGGTATTGGCTTTTCCTACCACCATTTTTATTGGGAAAGACGGAAAGGTAAAACATATCCATACGGGTTTTTCAGGACCGGGCACCGGAGTGTACTATGAACGTTTTAAAGAGCGGTTTAATCAAATCGTCAATGAGCTGCTGGCCGAACCAGATTCTCAATAATCCAAAGTGAAGATGAAATGAAACGGGTAGTCGTTGGTCTTTCCGGGGGTGTCGATTCCAGTGTCACGGCATACTTATTGAAACAACAAGGGTATGAAGTGATTGGTATGTTTATGAAAAACTGGCACGATGATTCTGTTACCATCAGTAACGAATGCCCTTGGCTGGACGATAGTAACGATGCCATGATTGTGGCCCAACAGCTTGGGATTCCTTTTCAGGCCATTGATCTCAGTGCAGAATACAAAGAGCGAATTGTAGATTACATGTTTGCCGAATATCAGGCCGGACGAACTCCCAATCCAGATATACTTTGTAATCGTGAAATCAAATTTGACATTTTTTTACAGACAGCCCTAAAACTAGGGGCCGACTATGTCGCTACAGGTCACTATGCCCGAAAAGATGAAATCCAAATCAATGGTGTAACCGTCTATCGGCTTCTGTCTGGAAAAGATCCTAACAAAGATCAATCTTACTTTCTTTGCCAGCTTACCCAAGATCAGCTATCCAGGGCCCTCTTCCCCATCGGAGAACTACTAAAACCAGAAGTACGCGAAATCGCCAAACAGGCCGGCCTAAGTACGGCAGAAAAGAAAGACTCGCAAGGGTTGTGTTTTATTGGTAAAGTACACCTGCCTGATTTTTTGCAACAGCGGCTGGCGTCAAAGAAAGGAGAAGTTATTGAAATAAAACCTGATGCTCCTGTCTTTTCGGATCGTACATCTGTGGAAGATTTATCAGTGCTGACAGCCCCTTATTTATTTGACCGCACGCTAGGCAGCGTTATTGGGGAGCATTCAGGAGCACATTTTTACACCATTGGTCAACGAAGAGGATTACATATTGGTGGTTTTGCCGAAGCCTTGTTTGTGATTGGAACGGATACGAGGAAAAACATCATCTATACCGGCATGGGAGAACATCATCCAGGTTTGTATCGGAAAGGATTATTTATTCCCCAAAAAGATGTTCATTGGGTTCGGGAGGATAGACGTCTTTCTACCGGAGAATCCAAGGAATATCTCGCCAGAATCCGCTACCGACAACCCTTGGAAAAGTGTACCCTTCACCAAAGAGAAGATGGTTTGTATATCATTTTTGATCGGGCTCAACGCGGGGTTACTCCTGGCCAGTTTACAGCCTGGTATGCAGAAGAGGAATTGATTGGGTCGGGAGTAATCAACTAAGCTTCTTTAAAGCCGCTGACTCCACCGGAGACAATAAATTTCATGGCAACAGCTCCGCTAATTTCCAAGGGTTTCACATTATCCCTGGATACCACGAAGTGATCACCGGCAAATGCATAAGATTGAGGAAAATACACCACCACCATATCTTTCAATTTCAATTCGCTTAAATCGGATTGGGTGATAAACCCTATCCGATGAATGGTGTTCTCCTTGTTAATGGTGACCAGCACCGGTTTATCAAACTTGCGTTTTTCTCCGACAAATGCACCCATCAAGTCTTTGATAGACGAATAGATGAGTTTGACGAAGGGGATGCGATTCACCAATTGATCAAACCAACCCGAGAACACATTAAATGCGTAATGCGTGGTGAGATATCCAAAAAGTGTGATCACCGAAAAAATAATCAGAAACCCAACCCCTGGATATGGTAACTCAATACGGGTATCCAACCAGCGGAATGCCTGAATAATAAAATAGATGGTGGCAACTAATGGAACGATGAAAAGTGTTCCATTAAAAAAGTAGCGGACAATCTTACCAAACAAAGGCTTCATATCTTAAAGTTTAAATTGCAAAAATAAAAAAGGCTTCCTTTCATCGGGAAGCCTTTGTATTGACGAATGATGATGTCTACAAGGAGAAACCCAAAAAACTCAAGAATCCAAGCGACATCAGACCAACCAATATAAATGTAATTCCCAATCCACGAAGGGGTGCAGGCACATTGGAGTACTTCATTTTCTCGCGAACACCGGCCAGGGCCACGATGGCCAACATCCAGCCAATACCCGATGACACCCCATAAACGGTGGCTTGCGCCAGATTAAACGGAGGGTTCTTACCTACCATGAAAAGCGCCCCGCCCAAAATAGAACAATTCACCGCGATCAAAGGAAGGAAAATACCCAGCGTACCGTACAAAGCGGGGGAAAATTTTTCCACGGCCATTTCCGTCAATTGAACGATCGCTGCAATCACCGCGATAAATACAATGAACTGCAAAAAGCCAAGATCAATATCATTAAAGTCAGCTCCTAACCACGCCAGCGCACCAGGGTTGAGAACATACTCCTGGATGAGCCAGTTCAGCGGAACGGTGACTCCCAACACAAAGATTACGGCCATCCCTAATCCAAAAGCGGTTTTCACTTTTTTGGAAATGGCAAGAAATGAACACATGCCTAAGAAGTAGGCAAAAATCATATTGTCGATAAAAATCGAACGAATACCCAGGTTAATTAAATCCATACGTTCATGCTCGTTTTAATGTGCTTCGCGATAACCATTAATAGATCGCTGAATCCAAATGATGATACCTAATAAAATGCAAGCTCCGGCAGGCAATAGCATCAATCCGTTACCTTGGTAATCTATTCCCATGGATTCAAAAACTTTCCATTCAAAATCCCAACCTTTAAACAAGGTTCCTCCTCCAAACAACTCACGAAAGAAAGCAAGAATCAACAGAATCATTCCATAACCTAAACCATTACCCAACCCATCCAAAAACGAAGGCCAAGGTTTATTTCCCATCGCATATGCTTCCAATCGTCCCATGACGATGCAATTGGTAATGATTAATCCAACAAAAACTGACAGTTGTTTAGAGATGTCATAGACGTAGGCCTTTAACAACTGATCCACCAGAATCACCCATACAGATACAATAGCCAACTGTACGATGATCCGAATGCGGGACGGAATACCATTCCGCATGAATGAAATAATCACATTTGAAAAAGCTGTCACAAACGTCAGACCTAGAGCCATAAAGAAAGCAGGCTTGATCTGAGAAGTAACGGCCAGGGCTGAACACACCCCTAATACCTGAACCGTAATAGGGTTGTCAATGTCCAATGGATTGGATATCAACTTACGGTTTTTCTTAGAAAAGAGAGGCTCTGCCGTCTTTTCTACCTGTACAATCTCTGCTACCTCAGCACTCATAAGTTTGCTTGTTGATTGGTTAATCTATTTGTATCCAGATATTTCTGATAACATCCAAAATATTCCTTCAGCATGTTATTTACCCCCTTGGCGGTAAGCGTGGCTCCTGACATCCCATCTACTTTGTGAGGGTCGTTTGAATAATCCATCCCTTCTCCTTTTTGCATGACAACCGATAATATGTTGTCTCCTTCAAAAATCTGTTTGCCTTTGTATCTATCCTGAATTTCAGCTGTAGCAATCCTCGCTCCTAACCCCGGTGTTTCACCTACGTGAGCGTAGCTAACACCTTTGATTGTATTAAAATCAGAATCCAACGCGATGTATCCCGATATGGTATTCCACAATCCAAATCCAAAAACAGGAATAACAGCATTTTCTACTTTACTGGAGTCTGTCAAACTCAAAAATTCATATACAGGAAGCAATCGCTCTTCCGGTTTCTTCTTGTATTCGACCCCGATATTCACATCGGCAGCTTTTTTTTCAACCACATTACCATTAAAATCAATGACTCGTTCCCGGATACGCTGTGTATAAATCGCGGTAACGTCAGCACCCTCTTCCAGTGTCATCACCGTAGAAAGAATATTGGCTTTTCGTTCCAATTCCACATTGGCATCCTGCGCTGGCTTTAAGGCTTGCGAAGCAAAAGCGAGTAATCCACCACACACAATAGTGAGCATGGCAGAATAAAATATGATGTAACCGTTAGACTGTCGCACGTTGTAATCTTCGTTTTTTGTTGGCACCTACTACAAAATAATCGATCAGCGGAGCAAATACGTTCATGAACAATATTGCCAGCATGATTCCTTCCGGATAAGCCGGATTAAACACCCTGATCAGAACGGTAAACACTCCGATCAAAATTCCATAAAACCATTTTCCTGTTTCGGTCTGAGAAGCTGTGACGGGATCGGTCGCCATAAATACTGCCCCAAAGGCAAGACCACCGATGACCAAATGATAATGAGCCGGCATATGCATAAAGGCATTTCCTCCGGGGATCAAATTCAGAAGCAAGCCCATGGCGTAAGCCCCACCAAAAACTCCTGCAATGATCCGCCAGGAACCAACACCTGTCACAATCAATATGAAGGCACCAATCAAACACATCAGGGTTGATGTTTCACCGATGCAGCCTGGCTGGGTACCCAGAAATAAAGACGAGAAACTATATATTCCATCTGCTCCCCAGGACGAGCCAAACTGGTTGAATTGGGTCACCACATCTGCCTTGGTTTCGATGGCTGAGGCAGCTACGGCTAGCGGGGTGGCCCCCGAATAGCCTGCTACTACCGCTGTTTTATCCGGAATATATGTCCATACTTCACCAGAAATGTCTGTTGGGTAGGCAAAGTATAAGAAAGCACGCGCGGTTAAAGCAATATTCACCACGTTCATACCTGTACCGCCAAACGCTTCTTTCCCAATGATCACTGCAAAAGCGGTGGCCACGGCTACCTGCCAGAGTGGTATGTCTGCAGGCATCACCAGAGGTATCAACATACCTGTGACAAGATATCCCTCATTTACCGGGTGTTTTCTCAAGATGGAAAACACAAATTCAATACCCAACCCCACGCCATAAGACACCACCACGATGGGCAGCGTTTTGAATGCCCCTATCAAGAATTTATCCATAAATGTGGCTGATGCACCCACCGCCAGGTAATGCTGGTGGCCTACATTCCACATTCCAAAGATCAAACAAGGAATCATGGCGATGATCACCGTCATCATTAGCCGCTTCAAATCAACCGCATCGCGGATCTGCGCCCCTTTTTTGCCTGCGGTAGTACTGGGGGCAAACAAAAATGTTTCCAGGGCTTCAAAGGCATAGTAGTACTTTTCCAGCTTGCCGCCCTTCTCAAAGTTGTGTTTCGCTTTGTCTAACGATTTGCGTAAAAATTCCATCGGTCAATATCAATTAGCTTTCCTGAATCAAATCTATTCCTTCGCGTAAAATTTCCTGCACGTTGTGTTTGGATACATCCACAAACTCACACAAAGCAAGGTCTTCTTCAACCACTTCATAGATACCCAAAGCTTCCATTTCATCAATATCCTGAGCGAGGATCGATTTTAAAAGGTGGGTGGGCAGAATATCCATCGGTGTCACCGCTTCAAATACTCCTGTTTGTACAAAGGCTCTTGGTTCGCCATGCGTATTTGTATCCACCCGGTATTGTTTATTGGGTGTGAGGAAGTTTAACAAACCAAATGCGCGGCTAAAGCTGGGTTTTTTATCACCGGCAGGTTTGATCCAACCTAAAAACTCATGATGATCTCCTTCCGGCAGCACGGTCAACTGCAAATCAAAAAATCCTAAATGACCGTCTTTTCCAATATTTTCTCCTGTGAGGGGATTACCGGAAATGACCCGAACATGGTCGTTCGAAAGATTATTTTCCAGGAATTTCTTGACCGAAGCACCCGTGACTGTCTTATAGTATTGTGGAGTTTTTACTTCTGATCCCACCACTGCCACCAGCCGGCTGGCATCATAAACACCGCTTAAAAACAACTTTCCAATCTGAATAACTCCGGCAGGGTTGATGGTCCACACAATATCACCTTTGTTGATCGGGTCAATGTGGTGGATTTGAACACCGACACATCCAATCGGATGCTTGCCGGTGAATTTGTTAACTTCAACTCCTTTTGCCTGCGAGAACGTACCCGGTACTTCACTGGAGGTGTGTACATTGACATGCACGGCACCGGAAGTAAATTTTTTTAGGATTTCAATTCCTGCCTGAAAATTGGCCTCTTGTCCTTTAAACAAGACATTATAATCCGGAGCCAAAGGATGGGTATCAAAAGCAGAAATATGGATGGCCTTGGGTGTTGCCCCCGGATCAGCAATGATTCCAAAGGGTCGTTGCACCAGATTGGGCCAAACCCCGGATTTTACCAATTGTTCTTTGGCTTCTCCTGCATTCATGGTTAGAATTTCGGAAATCGAATACTTGCGAAACGGCAGGTATTCAATTTGACGGTCGGCCAGAATTTTTATCTCGAGCAGTTTTCGTTTTTCTCCTCGTTTGATTTCCACCACTTCTCCGCTCACGGGCGAACCGTACATAACAGATTCGTGGCGTTTGTCGTGAAAAAGAGGGCTTCCGGCCTTGACGGCATCGCCTTCTTTGACCATGACCTTGGGCATATACAATCCCTGAAAATCGGTGGGCTTGATGACGACCGTTTCCGGCATTTCCAGATCTTTAACCGTAGGTGATGCTTTGCCTACTAATTGGATGGTAAAACCTCTTTTTTCGCGTATGAATTTGCCCATAGGAAACTGAAAATAATTGGATTTTTAGGCTGCGGCAAAATTAGTAATTAAATCTGTCCGGCAAAGCCAAACAAAGGCAAACAGTGAATCCAAATGCCCGATTCAAAAGAGTGTTTAAGCCCGGGAAGATTTAGACCTGATTATTTTTGACAAAGCAAACCTGATGACTTCATCCACCTGCTCATCAATGGTAATATGGCTGGTGTCCATCTCAACGGCATCGGAAGCTTTGCGAAGCGGGCTCTCTGCCCGTGTACTGTCTATCCGGTCCCGATTGGTCAGATTTTCAATGATGGTATCCAAATCTACCAGTTCATCCTTTTCCAGCAGTTCTTTTTGCCTGCGAAACGCCCTCACCAGCATGTTTGCGGTGAGGAAAACCTTGACCTCCGCTTCCGGAAACACGACCGTACCAATGTCCCGGCCATCCATCACAATCCCGCGTTCCTTCCCCATTTTCCGTTGAAGTTCCACCATGGCATGGCGCACTTCTTTCAGGGCGCTTACCGGGCTCACATTTTCGGATATCCGCATCTTCCGGATTTTCTTTTCCACCGTCAGGCCATTGAGAAAGGTTTCTGAATCACCTTTGGAATTGACGTGAAATTGAATGTTGATATCACCCAATGCCCGCGTTACTTCTTTCGGATTGGTCAAAGCCACATGCTTATCCAAAAAATGTAGCGTTACGGCCCGGTACATAGCCCCGGAATCAATGTATCGATAGCCCAGAATCCGCGCGACCTCCCTGGCGGTGGTACTTTTTCCGCAAGCCGAATATCCATCAATGGCAATGATCACTTTGCGCATGGTCAACAATCTTTTATCGGGCAAGGTATATCCTTGCCTGGCTTGGGTGGTTTCCGGTGCACTTTTCTCCGATGGTGAGTCGAACAGGCGGTGAGTAATACCATCACAATTAACAAAGTGTATATCGAAAATTTTTTCACGTTGCTCAGGTTGCTAACAAATATGCCTAACAGAGCCCGTTAATCAAAACCTTTTTATGCTAACCGTTCAATTTACTCTGGTAACTCATTTTAAACCCGATTTTCTGTCCCCCACCCAGTTCTTGCGTCTTTTCCAACTTTTGGTGGAGGGTAATAAACTTGACTTGCGGAAACGGTGGTGCCATTAAATCATTTTCGATGGCCATGGTCAGGGCTAACTGGACCAGCGTATTCAATTCCTGATGGGTGATGGATTGTGGCGAAATCTCATTGAATAAAAAACCAAGTCTCCCCTCTCCTTCCACCAGGTAACGCCCTTCGTGGTTGATCAGTAATCGGGCCAGTAAATACCCGGGATCATTCACGCGGTTATATTTAACGGAGTCGGCCATAAAATTATAGATCATAATTTGACCAAAATAACGGTTCACCTCCGAAGCCTGAATATAGGGATTCTTCATGATGACATGTGTTTCTTCAAATGTTACCACATTGGTATGGAGGACAAACACCAACAGATCACCCGCCAGCTTGACGTGAAATTCATGCTCATTAACCTCTTCAAAAACCAACGTTACATCGTCATCGGCCGGATGGGATGTTTTTTTTAACTCATCCATGATTCGTTGGGATTCATCTCGGAGTTGATGAAAGGCCGCGAGTAATTTTTTATACGTTATTTGTTTGGCGGTAGATTTACTTTCAAGCAGTTGCCGGATGTGTACCAATGAATCTTGTGTGGTCATGGAAAGTGTGTTATATTCGGAAGCGGAATCTGATTCCCAAAATAATCAATTAATTATGGAGCAAAAAGAAAAAGGCCAATCGGAGCAGTTTTTCAGCGATTTTGGTCGTAAAATGGATCAATTTTTAGGGGAGGTAAAGGATGCTGGCACTCGGGTAGAGGCTGATTTGAAATCAAAATTTGAGGAATTGAAAGTCGCAGCCGAAAAAGTAAAGGAAGTAACCGAAGATAAAGAACGCTGGAAAGAAGTAGAGAATGGCTTAAAAAAAGCCGGAACAGAACTGGAAAAAGTGTTTATCACAGTCTTTAAGAAAAAATAGAATTGATGTAAGGGCCAGGCATTTGATTTAACAATATACCTGACCCTTTTTCACATCATCTTTCTAGACTTTCACGGTCTTCCATTTTCCCCGCTTGAAAATGATGATGGCGGCAATGGCCATCAATGTTTCTGCCAACACAATGGCAAAAAATATACCGCGGGGTCCAAATTCAAAATGAATCGCCATCAGATACGCAAATGGAATCTGGAAAACCCAGAACCCGAAGATGTTTAAAACGGTAGGGGTGTAGGTATCTCCGGCTCCATTCAGAGAGTTGGCCATGACCATTCCATATCCATAAAATACGTAGCCAGCACTCACATAACGAAGGGCTTGTACTCCGGAAGCCAACACCACCGGATCATCTGTGAAGATCTCAATGATCCAAGGCGCAAAAATCAACAGGATAATGGTGCAACCAAGCATAACAAACGAGTTGTAAAAGGCCGTTTGCCAAACAGATTTTTCTGCCCGTTCTGGCTGCTGAGCCCCCAGGTTTTGTCCCACCAGGGTTGCTGCTGCGTTGGATAATCCCCAGGAAGGCAACAGCGTAAAAATAAATACCCGGATAGCAATGGTATACCCGGCCGCTACTTCATCTCCAAAACGTGACATGAGGCTTAACAAAAAAATCCAACTGGCAGAACCAATCAGAAATTGAAAAATACTACCAGATGCAATCTTCAAAACATTGCCGATGATTTTCACATCTACCACCAGCGCATTCCAGGCTAATTTGACCAGCGATTTTCCGTTGAACAAAAAATACAACTGATACAAAACGCCTACGCCCCTACCCGCATTGGTGGCAATGGCGGCCCCCTCTACCCCCATGGCCGGTATCGGTCCCCATCCAAAAATAAAGATCGGGTCAAGAATCATATTGAGGATATTAGCGATTAATAGCGCCCGCATGGCAATGGCCGCATTCCCGGCCCCCCGAAAGATGGCATTGATCACAAAAAGCAAAGTGACCGTATAATTACCACCAAACATCCATACCGTATACGAGGCACCTGCCTCAATCACTGCCTCAGAGGCGCCCAATAGCCGAAGCACGTCTTTGTGGTAGAGGATGCCCAGTGTACTTAGCACAGCAGAGATGATTAACGCCAGGTATATTGCCTGCATGGCCGTGATACTCGCTCCCCGTTCGTCTTTCTCACCGATCCTTCGGGCAACAATGGCCGTCACCCCCATACTAAGCCCCATGGCTAAGGAATACAAAATACTCAACACATTTTCAGTAAAGCCTACAGCGGCAATCGCTTTGCTATCCCCCAGCTGGCTAATGAAGAAGATATCAACGATGGCAAAAATTGACTCCATCCCCATCTCCACAATCATGGGAATGGCGAGCAGGAAAATGGCTCGGTTAATACTACCCTCCGTTAAGTTTAATTCTTCCCCGGAGAGTGCTTTTTTTAATAAATCAAAAAATGAGTTAATTCTGGTTAACGCTTTCATTTGAACAGAATAAAATGAATACTTATAAAAGTGTCTGAAAAGACCAAGACAAAATGGTGCGTAACCAATACATCAGCTGCATCCTGCGAAGGCAGGTGTCTTATTTTACAGCTGATAACATGACCATATCCATGGTTCGTATATTTTTTTGTGGAAGCAAAGATGCAAAAAAATCTCGTTTTTAGTGATTAGAGCTAAACAAAAAAGGGCGTTTAGCCCCTTTTTGTTCTGCAATGGTCTATTAAACTGACCGCTACCCGATAGCCACACGCTTAAAGTCAGCTACGGCCAATCCTTTGGTAATACCATCCAGGTACTGAGCCACGGTTTTGGAATTATCCTTTACAAAAGTCTGGTGAACCAATGTATTCTCTTTGAAGAACTTATTGAGTTTGCCTTGTGCAATTTTCTCAACCATGTTCTCTGGTTTGCCTTCTGCCAAAATCTGGGCTTTGGCAATTTCCAATTCCTTTTCAATAACTGACGGATCGACTGATTTTTCATCGACCGATACCGGATTCATAGCGGCTATCTGCATCCCAACGTCTTTACCCGCTTCGGTTACATCTTTGCCATTCACACCCTTCAACGAAACAAGCACACCTAATTTGCTGCCCAAGTGAATATAAGGTACAACCGCTTCACCGGTCATATGCACATAGGAAGTAACTTCCAATTTCTCGCCTATTTTGCCGACCAACTCCGTGATTCGTTCATCCAGGGTAAGTTCACCTGATTTTTCGGCCATCAATGCCTCAACCGTGGCTGGCTTTTTGGCAAAAGCTGTTTCGGCAATCAATTTACCCAGATTCTGAAACTCATCATTTTTGGCAACAAAATCCGTCTCACAGTTAAGCGCAATCATGACTGCTTCTTTATGATCCGATGATGTCTTGACAAAAACACTTCCTTCTTTCGCTTCCTTGCCTGCGCGTGACGCAGATACTTTCTGACCTTTTTTACGAAGGATTTCAATAGCTTTTTCAAAATCGCCTTCCGCTTCCGTCAGGGCCTTTTTACAATCCATCATACCGGCACCGGTCATGGTGCGGAGCTTATTTACATCTTGTGCACTGATCGCTGACATAATTATCTGTGTTAAATTTAATTTCAATTTCTAAGACTCCCATAAAAAACAAACATCGACTGGGTGGCCGATGCTTGTACGTATTTTTCAAATCGGCAATCGTCAATCAGCAGCAGTCGGAAGCTGTCAATCGCATTTGCCCATTGACTTATTGCTCTACTACTTCGTCTACTTTTCTTTTTTCTTCTTCTTCCTTCTTCTGGCCCGCATCCTCTTTGTCTTTCTTGCGCTCCATCAATCCTTCTTCGATATTTTTGCCTACATATTTCAGGATCAAAGAAATAGACTTAAAGGCATCGTCATTGGCAGGAATCGGGAAATCAATATTGGAAGGATCAGAGTTGGTATCCACCATAGCAAAGACAGGGATGTTCAGCTTCTGAGCTTCTGCCACGGCAATATGCTCGCGTTTTACGTCAATAATAAAAAGCGCAGCCGGCAGACGATTTAAATCAGAGATACCACCCAATTGCTTTTGCAACTTGGTTTTTTCACGGGTCATCATCAACCTTTCCTTTTTAGTCAGGTTTTCATATGACTCATCTTTCATCATCTTTTCGATCTGTGCCAGTTTCTTTAATGACTTACGGATCGTGGCAAAATTGGTCAGCATACCTCCCAACCAGCGTTCCGTTACGAACGGCATGTTCAGCCTGGCCGACTCTTCGCTCACGATATCTTTTGCCTGCTTTTTGGTGGCAACAAACATGATTTTACGACCGCTGCGCACAATGTTCTTTAGCGCATAGGTAGCCTCCTCCAAACATTTGATGGTTTTATTCAGGTCAATAATATGAATACCATTGTTTTCCATAAAGATGTACTCGGCCATCTTGGGATTCCACTTGCGGGTAAGGTGTCCAAAATGAACACCGGCATCCATTAATTCTTGTGTTGTGATTTTATCTGCCATGAGATTGTAATGCTTGGGATAATCAATTAACGCTTGCTGAACTGGAATCTTCTCCGTGCTTTTCTTCTACCTGGCTTTTTCCGTTCTACCATGCGGCTGTCACGTGTCAACAAACCTTCTTTTCTCAAAGCAGGTTTGGTTTCGGCATTGGCATTAACCACGGCCCGGGCGATACCCAGCCGAATCGCTTCGGCCTGACCTTTGTTTCCGCCACCTTCTACATTCACTGTTACATCATAATTACCTTCCAGTTTTGCCAGCGTGAGCGCCTGCTTCACGATGGTTTGATGGATTTCTGACTTGAAGAAGTCATTCAGTTCGCGCTCGTTTACTTTGATCAGGCCTTTGCCAGGCTTCATATACACGCGTGCGATGGAGGTTTTTCTACGACCTATGGTATTGATCACTTCCATATCAGAACTTTATTACTTTGGGTTGTTGTGCTTCGTGAGGATGTTGTGAACCGGCATAAACATGCAAGCTGCGGAATAACTGACGGCCCATGGTGTTTTTAGGTAACATACCACGTACGGCATGTTCTACTAAACGCGCAGGGTTTTTAGAGCGGATCATCGAAGGGCTTAATTCCCGCTGACCTCCCGGGTATCCTGAGTAGGTAAAAATGACACGATCATTCCACTTTTTACCAGTCATCTTTACCTTTTCGGCATTGATAACAATCACATGGTCACCCATGTCGGTATTTGGTGTATAGCTCGCTTTGTTTTTGCCACGGATAATTTTGGCAACCTGGCTGGCCACACGGCCAAGCACTTGATTTTCGGCATCTACGACAACCCAGCCCTTTTCAGCTGATACCTTGTTGGCATTGGTTGTCTTATAACTATTGTGATCCACTTTTTTTTATTTAAAACTCAATAAAACACACTACCCCCTCAAAAAGGGACACAAAAGTAGGTTCAAGAAACTGATTATGCAAGCCAAAGCCAGATTTTACCTTTTATGAGCCGACAATTGACGAATCAGGGCTGAAAAGTCTTTGGGATAGGGAGCCTCAAAACGTACTTTTTGACCATCCAAAGCCATAAATTCAAGTGAAAACGCGTGTAAAGCCATTCGTTTGATCAGCGGCTGCTCTTCAGTTGTTTTTTTCAGGTGAAAATCCCTTTTGACGGCAGAAACAAAGAACGGCTTCCCTCCATACGTCTCATCCCCGGTGATGGGTGCCTTGACCCACGCCAGGTGGACCCGAATCTGATGCATACGCCCTGTTACGGGTTTGCACTCAATGAGGGTATGCGCTTTAAATACCTTTAATGTATTAAAAATGGTCAGGGCCGGCTTCCCTTCGCGGGCAATCTTCACAAGACCATCATTTTGCTTTAACAGCGGGAGATTTACTTCCCGGTTCTCCAACCGATGAATGCCATCCGCCACCGCGTGATAAATCTTATGGACAGTTCTTCCTTCAAACTGCATACTCAGATGCCGATAGGCTGCCGGATTTTTAGCGATCGCCAGAACACCCGAGGTATCTTTATCCAGCCGATGACAGACTTGGGCATCGGAATGATGATCTTTGGCCAAAACCAGGACGTTGACTTTTTCAACCCGATCTTCCAGAGTAGATAAAAAAGGAGGTTTGTTCACGATGAGGTAATCCTCATCTTCATGCAGTAAAATATCTTGTATAGAGTCAGGAGTTTTCAATTTATATACCCGCTTCAATTTGAAAACGCCACAACCAGCTATCCAGATCGGCTGCCGTGTCATTCATCCATGAACGTAGTTCATAGGTAAATTCGGTTTGGAGTTTTACCCGGTGACCCCTCAGATATTTATTCAACCCCAATGTGAATTGCTGAACCTGAGGTTCTAATGTGCGTATGGAAGGGCCGGGGCGCACACGTGAATATCGATTGACATACTCATAATCTTTCCGGAACAGATAGCTAGCCTGATAATTTTCGCCATGCCCGTCATACACATAACGCACATTGGTGTCATCATCGGGGTCTGTAGTAATCGGGTTAGTCACCATCCGATTGAGAAATTCGGAGGAAAAGGCAAATCCACGGTACTTTAGCAGAAAGTCGGCCATAAATGTTTCGATGTCACGCGACTGAAACAAAAACTTACCTAATTGTCCACCGGTTCGGATGGCGTTCTCATTATTCGACCATGTCAGACCTGCAGATACTTTTGGTTTGGGCTCGCGACTCAAATCTCCCTCAAAATAATCCCCGGAGTTTTGAAATTGTCCCAATGGCAGAAGTTCTACTCGGCCGGTGTAGGCGAGTCCTCGCTGAGCGGTATTAAAATTCCGGCCATCCCCACTGCTCACAGAGCCCCGTAGGACAAAATGAAATCCTGAGATTTGATTCCGGTAATAGCTTTGAATGCCAAAGTCGCGATCGACATTAAAAATGGAATTAACGATCGATCGATCCGGTAATTGCAAATCGCCCGAGGACACGACCCGTTGCCGGTTGCCGGGTAACTTGGTTTGTCCGATGCCTAAGGCAAAATGTTTGTTGAAATTATAGATTAACATAGCATCTCGTACTACGTTCGGAAATCCTGTGTCTTCAAAATCAATATCTCCTCTGGAAAAGGAGAGTTGTAAAACATAGGTGAGTCTGGGATTATAGAGGTAGCCGTCAAAGCGCAGTCGCAACCTGCGGACACGTGCCTCTACCTCATTGACGGTCAGATCCGTTCCGCTCACCGTATTAAACCCAAAACGATTTTGCATCCGAAACCGGATATTCAATGTGAAAGCACTGTCAGGAGAAGTAATGCCTATGCCTTTACCCCAGGTAAAATATGGCACCTGAAAGTCCAGCAGTTTCTCCGGTGATTGCTGCCCCTTGGCTGAGAATGTGCTTCCCGCACATATGAAAATGAAAAGAAGTATCTTGAGTTGATCTATCATAGATCAGACAGTGTTCGGAAAATAAAGAACAAAGTGCCTGAAAGAATAATGACAACAGGCAACGTCAGCACCCATGCCAGTAGAATATTCTTAACGGTGCCCGACTGTAAATTTTTTAACCCTTTACTCGCCACCATACTTCCAGCAATACCTGATGATAGTACCTGAGTCGTGCTAACCGGCCATCCAAAATTAGTAGCTGCTCCGATCGTGGCCGCGGCCACCATTTCGGCACTGGCGCCCTGCGCATAGGTTAAGTGTTCTTTTCCTATTTTCTCCCCGATGGTTCTGACGATTCGCTTCCATCCGATCATGGTTCCAAGTCCCAGTGAAAGGGCTATGATCAATACAACCCACGTAGGTGAGTAGTCCGTTATCCCCCTTACCTTCTTGATGTTGTCTTTGAGAAGTTTACGATCGGCCGTGCTTAAACTCAACTCTTCTTTTCCAGTTAGTGATTTGATGTTCCGGTCAATGATCAAAATGTCTTTCCGGATTAAAAACCTTTCGGTTGCCGGAATTTTTTCTACCGAGCCAACCTGTGTTTCTTCCTTGATCTTCTCGCTCAAGACTACGGTTTGCGCCCAGAGTATGCTGTCCGGGGCAGAGAGCGGAGCGGGGTTGATTGACTTTACGATTGACTCTACCCGGGATATGGGTTCTGCTAAACTGGAAGGACTGATAGAACTGTTTAAGGCAAAATAGGATGGCACAATGCCAATCAGAATTAACATGATTAGCCCCACCCCTTTTTGACCATCGTTGCTTCCGTGCGAATAGCTCACACTGGTGCATGTGAGTATCAAGATGGTCCGAATCCAAAGAGGAGGGGCTGAATTTTTCTTAGGTTCTTTAAAAAGGCTGTCTCCATAACTTGTCTTTCGGGTTACCATACGCAAGACAAACATCAGGATAATGGTAAGTGAAAACCCAAGCAATGGTGAGATGAGAAGGGAAAGACCAATTTTTTTAGCCTGTCCCCAATCCACGGCTGCTTCTGTCACCCCCGGAAGTAAAGAGTAAGCTATACCCACCCCGAGAATGGAACCAATCAGGGTGTGTGAACTGGAGCACGGAATGCCCAGATACCATGTCAATAAATTCCAGAAAATTGCACTGATTAACAGGGCCAACACCATCGATAGACTATGGGCCAGATTCTGATCCACCAAAGATTCTACGGGTAAGAGATTAATGATTCCGATCGCTACACCAATCCCTCCGGCAAACACGCCTATGAAATTCCAAATACCCGACCAAACGACAGCTACCCAGGGTTTGAGGGAGTTGGTGTAAATAACCGTGGCCACGGCATTGGCCGTATCATGAAATCCATTAACAAATTCAAATCCGCAGGCGGCCACCAGGCAGATGATGAGCAGAATAGAATACGAAAGATCAAGTTCAAACATACGGTACAGTTGGATGGCAAAAGTAGATGAAGAAATTGTTACTCTTGCTATGCCAATGTTATGGAATAAAATTATACTTCTTTCGCTTTGATTTTCAGCAATTTAAAACTGAAAACTGAACCTTCTCCGATCTTGCTCTCTACCTCCGCCTGAGTGCCATGCCCTTCCAGAATATGTTTTACGATGGCCAATCCTAAACCTGTACCACCTTTACCCCGGCTGCGGCTTTTATCCACCCGATAGAATCGCTCGAAAATACGGCTGATGTGTTGAGGCGGAATTCCTTCACCTGTATCACGAACCTCTGTGGTGATACTTTTTTTACCAACATCAAAGGTGATGGATACCTCACCACCTTCGGGTGTATAATTGATGGCATTGCTGAGAAGATTCGTAACCACTTGTGTGATGCGTTGCCAATCGGCATGCACCTGAAGTTTCCCGTGATGCGGGCTGAGTTTTAAGGTGATTCTCTTTTTGGCTGCCTGTTCTTCAAACTGATCCATGACTTCCTCACATAGTTTTCCCAAGTCGATGGTCTCAAAGTGCATTTTTATATCTCCTGTTTCGATCTGTGAAAGCGTGAGTAAATCTTGCACCAGGGCGTCCAATCCATCCAGGCTTTTAGCAGCTTTTTTCAAAAATTTGGTACGCACATTTTTGTCGTTCATGGCGCCATCCAGCAGGGTATGCACAAAACCCTGAGCCGCAAAAATGGGGGTCTTTAGTTCGTGAGATACATCGGCTATAAATTCTTTGCGAAAGGCCTCCAGCTTTCGGAGTTCATCTATTTCTTTTTGCTTCAGACTGGCAAATGAATAGATCTCTTCATTGATTTTCTGAAGGGGATTTAAGGCTCCGGATTTGGATTTTGTTAACCCCGACAACTCCTTCTTCCGAAGTTTGCCCAGCATCCGGTAGATTTTATTGATCTCCCGGAAGATTAAAAATTCAAGGATGACAAAAACCAATAAGTAGGAGGAGGAAAAACTGATAATGCCAGCCACCACCAGTGCCGCTGTTTGTACATTTTCTACTAATGATAGAAACAGAGTAGTCACCAATGAAATCGAGAGCGCCAGCAACAACGCCAGCGTACGGGCACTATAAACCATGAGGCAATTTAGCTGAGATTGAACTTATATCCCACACCCTTCACAGTGGTGATATAGTCCTCCCCTATCTTTTCACGGACTTTGCGAATGTGAACGTCTACCGTTCGGGCCAGGACGTAGACATCCGAACCCCAGATGTTCTGTAATAAATCATCTCTGCTAAAGACCTTGTTGGGGTTCTGAGCCAGGAAAAACAATAATTCAAATTCCTTTTTTGGCAAGCTTATCTCGCGACCATTTAACTTGATGGTGTAGCTGGTGCGGTCAATCGTCAGTTCACCAATCTTAATCTGGGTACTGGTGGTTTTCTTTTTGGAATCTCGTCTGAAAAGCGCACTGATGCGGCTCATCAAAGCCCGGGGTTTAATGGGTTTAGTGATATAATCATCGGCACCCACATCAAACGCGGCTACCTCCGAGTATTCTTCGGATCGGGCCGTTAAAAAAACGATAAACGTGTTTTGAAGTTCTGGCATCGCGCGTAACAGGCGACAGGCCTCTACTCCATCCATGCGGGGCATCATAATGTCCAGCAATACCAGATCCGGATGAAATTTTCGGGCGATCTCAACACCTACCGAACCATCGATCGCTGTTTTTACATCATATCCCTGTTTTTCCAGATTGTAGCGAAGCAACTCAAGAATGGGTTCTTCATCATCCACCACCAGTACTTTCTGCTGCGGTTTTGTTGCCATGCGTGTCAGATCCAATTTTGGTTCGAAAGTAGAGACAAGTTAAGTCAATTAAAAACCAGTGTTATCAACTTAACAATTACTTAATCAGTGGTCAGACGTTAGCGACACACGTCTTTTCGGTTGCCAATACGCCTCACCTATACTAAATTGATAGGATTGTCAATCAATCCCAAACTTCAATTTGCAATCGTCTATATAAGCTTTCAAATCTCCGCTAAAGCGGTTAGCAAATGTATGCGCCAGCGTATCTTGCCTGGACTGATACGTACGGAATGACATGAAGTAGGTATTGTTTGGAAGGTGATTGCGAAACCGCCTACTGGACTTAGGCGGATAGTGAAGTGAGAGGGTATCTATGGTCTCCACTATTCTCCTGATAAAATCCTCTTTCTGGTTCTTTTTTTCATCGTGACTCATCGTCTCCTGAAACGTCTTATACAAACTGTCTAACTTCGAAGACCCCCGAAGCATGTGATGACTAAATTTCCGATAGTCTTCATTTTCATGAACATATCGCACGTACTCCTCCGATCGAACTCCGTACCGCGCTTTTAAAAAATAATAGCCGGCCGTATCTCCAATAAAGGTGGCCAGGTTTTCATTAAACTCCGCATCATCTTTTACCCAGATAGTCGCGTGAACCATTTCATGAATGATGAGATTGGCCAGATCACCTTCCCTGCGCTGAAGCATATTGCTCAGAATGGGGTCGTTGAACCAACCTAAGGTAGACCAACCGCCAGGGTTGCGAATGCTCACATCATAGCCTTCCTTTTCTAACATCGATCGCTCATCAACCGCTTTTTCTTTGGAGAAAAAACCTTTGTAAGGCACCGCTCCCACCACCGGAAACTTCCAGAGCTTAGGTTGTAAGGCAAAAGGCTCACAGGCAGTCACTACCCATAAAAGTTCTTCGCCTTTCTGATCATACACTTTCTGATAATTTTTTGTATCGCGCAGACCAAGAGAGTCAATTGCAAACTGACGGACAGCTTTCACCAGCAGAAGCTTCTGTTTTAATGAATCGGGATATGTTGGATCGGTTAGCAGCACCTCAACAGGTTTGGCCTGCCATACAATTTTTAATTGTCCGATTCCCTGCATCACCCCGTAAACTACCAGCGACCAGTTGCCGATCAGCAGAAAAGCCAGAAGCGTTACGACCGCCAACCCGATTTTTCGCTTTCTGCTCATGGATGATTTATTTTTTGCTTTGTTAAAGCACAAATTAAACTGAATAACGGTTAACCCTTACCATCAAAACGTTTAGAAGTCATTTAAGGGGTTCAAAAGTCACTTGAACAGCAGCTTTTCTCCGGTTCTTTGTTGGGGAATGAGGTATGAAACATTAATTTCGGCTCCGTTTCTGCAATTTAATGGGCCCAAATGGATTTGATTCATGGAAGCCCCCCGGCAGCACGTCAACCCAGTAAATAACAATTACTATGAGCGATAATAAAGAAAAAATGAAAGCACTCCAGATGACCATTGATAAGCTGGAGAAAACCTATGGAAAGGGAGCGGTCATGAAGTTAAGTGATGAAAAAATTATTGACATCCCGGCTATTTCCACCGGCTCCCTTGGACTAGACATTGCCCTGGGCATTGGAGGTATCCCCAGAGGCCGTGTTATTGAAATCTATGGCCCGGAATCATCCGGTAAAACCACGCTGACCATGCACTGCATTGCAGAGGCCCAAAAGAAAGGCGGCATGGCTGCTTTTATTGATGCTGAGCATGCCTTTGACAAAACGTATGCAGAAAAACTCGGAATTGACACTGAAAATCTTTTGATCTCTCAACCTGATAATGGAGAACAAGCATTGGAAATTGCTGAGCATTTGATTCGCTCCGGTGCGATTGACATCATTGTTATTGACTCCGTAGCGGCACTGGTACCGAAGAGTGAACTGGAAGGTGAAATGGGCGAAAGCAAAATGGGTCTGCAAGCCCGTTTGATGTCGCAGGCTTTACGAAAACTCACCGGAACGATCAGCAAAACCGGATGCTCCTGTATCTTCATTAATCAGCTTCGCGAAAAGATTGGTATCATGTTCGGGAATCCCGAAACCACCACCGGTGGTAATGCCTTAAAGTTTTATGCGTCTGTCCGCCTCGATATCCGAAGAATCGGGCAAATCAAAGAAGATGCCGACAACATTACCGGTAACCGGGTCAAAGTAAAAGTGGTGAAAAATAAAGTGGCTCCTCCTTTTAAGGTGGTGGAATTTGACATCATGTATGGACGAGGCATTTCCAAATCCGGGGAAATTGTAGATCTGGGAGTAGAGCTAAATGTCATCCAAAAATCAGGATCATGGTTTTCATATAGTGGTAACAAACTGGGTCAGGGACGCGACTCGGTCAAACAACTCATTGAGGACAATCCGGAATTGATGGATGATCTGGAGAAAAGAATCAAAGAAAAAATTCAGAGCGGAGCTTCTGTTAAGGAAGAAAAAGAGTAAGGCATAGAAGCAAGACTTAATTCTAAGGAGAGGATTCAACGGATACTTGAATCCTCTTTTTATGTTGACCGAATAGCCGCCACAGGATCCATCCTGGCGGCCAGGGCAGCTGGAATAATACCTGCCACCAATCCAATAATGGATGATACCCCCAATCCGAGGACGATGTTTCCAATAGAAAGGATAACATCCAGGCTGCCAAAAGGAATGAGGGTGATCAGATACACCAGAAAAAGACCGGATAGTCCACCAATCAAACTCAGGAAAATGGATTCAAATAGAAATTGAAACAGGATAAAGTAATTTTTGGCTCCCAACGATTTCTGCAAACCAATAATACTGGTCCGCTCTTTGACCGAAACAAACATAATGTTTGCAATTCCAAAACCGCCCACCAGCATAGAGAATCCTCCGATCACCCATCCGGCTATGCTCAACACATCAAATACACCGCTGATGGCTTTGGCGATGGCTTCTGGCCGGTTGAGGGCAAAAGAATCTTTTTGACTTGGTTTTAGTCCCCTGCGCACCCGTAAAAATCCACGCGCCTCATTTTCCAGTTGTACTAATCCAATATCATTTGGTTGGCCTTTCAACCCAATGATAGAACCGAGTTCATACCATCGGCCCGTGCCCGTTTGGTAGAGTTTGCGAAAGGACTGGTAGGGAATGAAGCAGGAATAATCTTTACTTGTATTTCCGACAAAACTTTCACCCTCTCTCTTAACAATACCTACCACTTTAAAACGAAGATTTCTAATTTTTACAAATTCCCCGAGCGCATTTCCGTTTGGAAAGAGAGCTTCCGCCACTTCATAGCCAACCACTACTACATTTCTTCCGCCTTCTACTTCGTCATTGGTCAGATATCGACCACCTTCAAATTCAAATTCACTTAATTTCTCGTAATCAGAAGAAACTCCCATTAACGCAATGTTATTGATGCTGCTGCTATTTCGTTTCACAGAAACCGAGCCTGCAGTCGCGAAAATAGAAACAGCAGATCCTTCCTTCATGTTGGCTTTCAAAAACCGATACTCACTATAGGTTGGGTTCGGTCGTTTCAAAAATTCCTTCCACCAATCGCGGCCTCCACCACCACCTCCGCCATCCCACGGAAATTTTCCAACATAAATGACATCGCTACCCAAAAAATTGAAGCTTTCCCGGATGCTCTTTTCCAGCGAATCTACAAAGGTGAGAACGCCAATAATGGAAAAAATACCAATGGTGACCCCCAAAAGTGAAAGAACAGTACGCAAAAGGTTTGATTTGAGTGCGTTCCAGGCAAAACTGAAACTTTCCAGAATAAGTCGAAAAACAAGCATCAGGCTGTTAAACGCAGGGTTAACCGTATAAGGTTGCGAATTTACGGTGTTCTGTTCGTTTTTCTTTATCGATGGTTAGATTATCTGCCTGGGCGGGCAATTCGAAAGCACGATCGGGTTGCTTTTCAGGTTGGTTTACTTATTTTTGCACCCTCAATTTTTAACCGTTCTTCCGGAAACCCGTAAGTTGCCTATGAAGCTATCAGAATTTAAATTCGACCTCCCCAACGGCTTAATCGCCTCCTATCCTGCTGAAAATCGTGACGAAGCCCGAATGATGGTCATTCATCGTGCCAGCGGGAAAATCGAACACAAAACATTCAAAGACATCGTCAATTATTTTGGCGATGGGGACGTTATGGTGGCCAACGACACTATGGTTTTTCCTGCCCGCCTCTACGGACGGAAGGAAAAAACCGGGGCTAAAATAGAAGTGTTTTTGTTGCGTGAGTTAAATGCAGAAATGCATTTATGGGATGTTTTGGTTGACCCAGCTCGCAAAATACGGGTAGGTAACAAGCTTTATTTTGGCGATGGTGATCTGGTGGCCGAAGTGATTGACAACACTACTTCCCGCGGGCGGACTATCCGCTTTCTTTTTGATGGCGACAGTGAAGCATTTACAAAAACCATTGAAACCCTGGGAGAGACTCCACTTCCCAAGTATATCAAACGAAAAGTTGAGGCCGCTGATAAGGATCGTTTTCAAACCATATTTGCCACTAAAAAGGGAGCTGTCTCTGCCCCAACCGCGGGCATGCACTTTACCAAGCAGTTGATGAAACGCCTGCAAATCAAAGGTGTTGAATTTACCAATGTAACCCTGCATATCGGATTGGGTACTTTCCGTCCGGTGGATGTAGAGGATCTGACCAAACACAAGATGGATTCAGAAAATTTTATTGTGGGACCCGATGCCGTAAAAGTGGTCAATCAAGCGCTCGACAATAAGAATAAAGTGTGTGCCATTGGAACCACCACCATGCGTTCATTAGAAACTGCCGTGAGTGCCACCAACCGATTAAAAGAAAAAGAAGGCTGGACAGATAAGTTCATTTTTCCACCTTATGATTTTAAGATTTGCAATGCCATGGTTACGAACTTTCACCAGCCCGAGTCTACCCTGTTGATGATGGCGTGTGCCTTCGGTGGATTTGACCTGGTGATGAAAGCTTATGAAACCGCCAAAAAAGAAAAGTACAAATTTCTGACGTATGGCGATGCCATGCTGATCATCTGATCACCATTTTGACCCATCAAAAAAAAACCGGCCATTGAAGACCGGTTTTTTTTATTTGGATTTGATCAGGTAAAGAAATAAGGCAATGCCTGCCGGGTAGACAAGCAGATAATGCCAGGATGGTCTGACAAAACCAACAAAAACAGCCAGCGGAAGGATCAGAAGAATAGCTCCACCCAACAGGATAACACTTTTATGCGGAGTGTCTGTTTTTCCTATCTGGATTAACCGGTAAAGCAAGAATGTAAAAATGCCTACACTAAAGGCAAGCAGCAACACACGAATAATGGCCATGGGGCAAAAATAGTATTTTCTGTTTTCCTACCTTTGGCAGATGGATCGAGAGAGTGTAATTGGTAAGCTACAAGCAAATAAAGCCATTCTTCAAAAGAAATATCCACTGGCCTCCCTGGCACTTTTTGGCTCTTTTGCGCTAGGCGAACAGTCAAAAGAAAGTGATATTGATATTTTGGTTGAACTCAATGGGCCTATGGGTATTGAGTTTGTAGATCTTTTGATTGGTTTGGAGAAGATTTTTGGCGGTCACAAAGTAGATCTTGTAAGCAAGAGTGGAGTCAACCCTCGCTATTGGCCTTTTATTCAAAAGGATTTGATTTATGTCTGAAAGGGATGTCAAGCCACTTTTTGCTGATATGCTTGAGGCAATTGATTCTATTGAGGAGTTAACCAAAAATCATTCCCTTATTTCATTGCTCATGAATACAGAAGGTAGATTATGAAATCGTTTGACATATTATTAAGGACTACCTTCCACCTCTTTGAAAAACAAATTATTACTATCACAAGTAAAAACGAGTGACTGAATACGCCCTCATTGTTGCCGGTGGAAAAGGTACGCGCATTAAGAGCGCAGTGCCCAAGCAATTTCTCCCATTGCTGGGCAAGCCTATTTTACTGCATACATTAGAGGCCTTTCATCGGTATTCGCCTCACGTCAGGATCATCCTGGTCCTTCCGGAAGATGATTTTCCCCGGTGGCATGAACTTGTCCTTCAACATGGATATAATGAATCAATCACCCTACAGCGGGGTGGTGACACCCGGTTTCAATCTGTCCGAAACGGACTTGCCAAAATTGAGGGTGAGGGATTGGTGGCCATACACGATGGTGTGAGACCACTGGTGAGTGAGGACATTATCGGAGCTTCTTTCCGTCTGGCAGCCGTACATCAATCGGCTGTGGCAGCCGTCAGGTTAAAAGAATCCATTCGAATGACCGATCAGGATAACACAAAAGCCATGGATCGCTCCCGCTTTCGTCTGATCCAAACGCCTCAGACGTTTCAAGTCCATCTGATCAAACAAGCCTATGAAGGAAAGGAGGACGCAAGCCTGACGGACGATGCCAGTGTGGCCGAACGGGCTGGCCATGTCATTTCTTTGTTTGAGGGCAGTTATGAAAACATCAAGATCACCACGCCTGAAGATTTGGTAATTGCCGAAGCTTTGCTCAATGCGAAAGGGAAGAGTTAAGGCGCTAAATGGCTAACTGATCGGCCTCACTTGGATATAAATGAAAAAAGCCTCGCAGATGCAAGGCTCAATCAAATTTTCAGATCAGGTATTTAATTAATATTCATCTTCGTTGAAGAAAAAGTCTTCTTTGGTCGGATAGTCAGGCCAGATTTCTTCAATACTTTCATACGGCTGCCCATCGTCTTCCAGTTCCTGAAGGTTTTCCACCACTTCCAACGGAGCGCCCGAGCGGATTGAAAAGTCAATCAACTCATCTTTTGTTGCTGGCCAGGGCGCATCTTCCAGATACGATGCCAATTCAAGTGTCCAATACATAGTTACGTTCCCTCCGTTAAATTTCCCGCAAAAATAGAATTAATTAACCCATTGTCAATAGGCAAAGTTCCATCAGCCGAAAACAGGAAAAGTAACCGTAAAACCAGTCAAAAAAAGGCATATTTGCAGGCAAAATCCGATTTCTATGGCTGACGAAAAGATCATTTTCTCGATGGCAGGTGTCAACAAGATTTACCCGCCCCAAAAACAAGTCTTAAAAAATATATATCTCTCATTTTTTTATGGAGCCAAAATTGGCGTTTTGGGGTTAAATGGATCGGGTAAGTCCTCCCTCCTTCGCATCATTGCCGGCATAGATAAGGAGTTTCAAGGCGAGGTAGTCTCGGATTTAAGTTTCACTGTGGGGCTGCTGGAGCAGGAACCCGAGCTTGATAAGACAAAAACGGTCAAAGAAATTGTAGAAGAGGGTGTCGCGCCTGTGGTGAAATTACTTCGGGAGTTTGAAGCCATCAATGAAAAATTTGCCGATCCTGCCGTCATGGAAGATCCTGACGCCATGGATAAACTCATCACCAAACAAGGTGAAATCCAGGAAAAGCTGGATGCCGCCAATGCCTGGGAGCTGGATAACAAACTTGATCGTGCGATGGATGCCCTGCGCTGTCCTCCATCCGATGCTTCTGTAGAGCATTTGAGCGGGGGCGAGAAAAGACGTGTGGCATTGTGTCGGCTCTTGCTTCAAGAGCCAGATGTTTTGTTGTTGGATGAACCAACCAACCATTTGGATGCCGAATCGGTATATTGGCTCGAACAACATTTAAAGCAATACAAGGGAACCGTGATAGCCGTCACCCACGACCGTTACTTTTTAGATAACGTGGCCGGATGGATACTCGAACTGGATCGTGGAGAAGGAATTCCCTGGAAAGGAAATTATTCCAGTTGGCTTGATCAAAAACAAAAACGGTTAGCGCAGGAAGAAAAAACAGAAAGCAAACGCCAGAAGGCGCTGGAGCGGGAACTCGAATGGGTTCGAATGAATCCCAAAGGCAGACAGGCCAAAGGAAAAGCGCGACTGGGAGCCTATGAAAAACTCCTGGGGGCTGAGGTCAAGGAGAGAGAAGAAAAATTGGAATTGTTTATTCCACCGGGGCCACGGTTAGGAAACGTGGTGATTGAAGCTAATGGGGTAGCCAAGGCCTATGGTGATAAATTGTTGTACGAAAATCTATCCTTCTCACTTCCTCCGGCCGGCATTGTCGGCATTATCGGACCCAACGGTGCCGGTAAAACTACTTTATTCAAAATGATTACAGGCACGGAAAAACCAGATGCCGGATCTTTTAAAGTAGGTGAAACCGTTAAGATTGCTTACGTGGATCAGGAGCATGATGATCTAAAACCGGAGGAGACTGTTTTTCAAGCCATCACCGGAGGTAATGATCTGATCATGATTGGTGGAAAAGAGATCAATTCGCGTGCGTACGTGAGTAAGTTTAACTTCAGCGGCATCGATCAACAAAAGAAAGTAAAAGAACTTTCGGGGGGTATGCGCAACCGCGCGCATCTGGCCATTGCTCTCAAACAAGGAGGTAATCTATTGCTTCTGGATGAACCTACGAACGACCTCGATGTAAATACCCTCCGATCGTTGGAAGAGGCCCTGGAAAACTTTGCCGGCTGCGCGGTCATTATCTCTCACGACCGGTGGTTTTTAGACCGGGTGTGCACCCACATTCTTGCTTTTGAAGGAGATTCACAGGTATTTTGGTTTGAAGGAAGTTTTAGTGAATACGAAGAAAACAAACGCAAACGGTTGGGCGATGAACAACCTCACCGGATCAAGTATAAGAAACTTGTTAAATAGACTGAAGGATCAAGTCACCAGCCATAAGAATTGATCAATCGTATGTCTGGTGTCTAACATCTGGCTACTGATGAAAGCTTTCTACACCATCCTCCTGCTTGTTCTCAGCAACACCTTCATGACCTTCGCCTGGTACGGCCACCTGAAGTTTAAGGACATGGCATGGAGTAAGAATCTTGGTTTGGTGGCAGTTATTGTAATCAGTTGGGGCATTGCCTTTTTTGAATACGTTTTACAAGTGCCTGCTAACCGAATTGGCTTCAAAGAAAATGGTGGGCCGTTTTCGTTAATGGAGTTGAAAGTAATGCAGGAAGTGATTACACTGGTCGTCTTTGTTATTTTTTCGCTGGTCTTTTTTAAGACCGAATCATTTCGGTTAAATCATCTGATCGGGTTTATTTTTCTGGTGCTGGCCGTGTATTTTATTTTTAAGAAATGAAAAAGGTCGACTTGGCCACGTATAGTGAATGGATTGGAAATGGGAGATCATTTTCGGAGGTCAGAAAAGACTTGCTTATCCAAGGTTTCACAGATGATGAGGCTACCACCATTATCAAACATCTGGATGATTGCGTTCTGGAAGCACAACGATCTGGTCACAAAAGCAACTTAAAGATAGTGGCCGTTATTATGATTTTTATTGGAGTGACTGCAACCATGATCAGCTTTCTGGCACTGGAACATACGGTTATCATTCCATCGGGTCTTTTAGCTACCGGAACAGCAACCTGGGTCGCAGTAGGAAGAAAAAATACAGCATTTCACACCGATCGTTTGCGAAGAAGAAGGTATTTTAGAAAATAGATCTACCGTATCTCCTCCCCTGGTTTGGTTTTCCAGCGTTCATGCATCCAAACCCATTGATCCGGAAATTCGCGAATCACTGATTCAATAAAGCGGGTGTAATTTTGAGTGTTGATACTCAGATCATCTTCTTCGCTGCCCGTCTCCACCAACTCAATCTCTGGTAAAATGTGCATATGTTGCAAGCCATCTTCACCCAGATAAATATAGGTGGGCACAATAGCCGCCTTGGTTTTTAAAGCCAGCACGGCTGCTCCGACAGGCGTAGCTGCTTTCATCCCAAAAAAATCGATAAACCTGCTCTTCACTTTGGTATCCTGATCGATCAGAATAGCGACTGTACCCCCGGAGAGCAAGGCTTTGATTAACCGCAGTGTTTCTTTACCCCGTTCAATAGCCACCGCACCGTATGCA
>ERZ1066130.69-NODE-69-length-60726-cov-11.893079_pt1 | contig 60726 bp, 40 predicted proteins | sample MGYA00382777_ERZ1066130 | MGnify/ENA primary metagenome ERZ1066130 (study PRJEB33369, sample SAMEA5778360) | biofilm metagenome | biome: Industrial cooling water; feature: Water cooling tower basin; material: Biofilm | place: United Arab Emirates | collected...
GTATAGAGAGAGATTCCTGCCAGCGCTACCGCCAACACAAACAAAAAGCTAAACAAGAGTATCAGGAATTTCATGACTGTTTTGGCTCTTCGCTGATCATATACCTTACGCATGCTTTTATATAAGTAGATGAGCAACCATAGAAACACAAAAATGTTGAGCCATTCCAGCCACTCCACCAGACCGACCAGCAACATGATGGATCCCAACAGGTACACAAAATCATAATAGAAAACAGTAAAGATCAGATGCTCGGAATAAAAAAAGTTTCTTCGGATGTACAGGACTTTTAACAATATTGCAAACAGTGGCATGAGCAGAAAAATCATCTTGGGCAGGTTAGCCAGAAATATTTCCCAAAATGCCTGGTTGACCGCCTCATCATCGTCTTTAAATCTTTCGTGCAGTTCCAATCCCCTTCGTTCCATGTATCGTTCAAACCAATTATCGCGTTGCTCCTCCGGCAATGTTGCCTGCAGCGAGTCGTATTGTGCTACCGTTTTAGGCTTGAACTTTTTATCTATTTTAGAAGGATCATCCAACTGGAACTTAACAGCGGGTTGGGCCGCAGCCACGGAATCGGCCCTGGGTTCGGATGAATCGTTATTGATCCCGACATCATCAGAGGTAATGACCATCGAAAAAATCAGGAAATAGATAAAACTCAAAAACACATACATGCGGGCCGGATGGTAGAAGCGCTCCCGCTTTCCTTCGTTATATTCTTTTACAATATGCCCCGGCTTAAAAAGCAGGTAACGAAACGTATTAAAAAACTTGGATTCAAAACTGGTAAACGATCCCAGAAAATTGACGAACAAATCTCCCAGCGTTTGCCTGCGCGGCAAATCCTTTTGACCACAGGCCCCGCAAAAGGGACCGGTAAGCACAGCCCCGCAATTGAGGCATGTTTTTGATTCAGATGCCTTCCCATCCTTCTCTGTTGTGGTCACAACATCGTCAGCCATCAACGGCTCTACCGGAGGTGTGACGTCCAGCGGTTCGTCCATTTCCATACGTAAAATTAAAAGCGTAAGGTACTGAAAACGTCCACTACTTTGTGAAGCATCCCATCATCAAAATCCAAATGGGTTACTAACCGTATTTCCGTGTCGCTGAATGCCAGCGCTTTGATCTGGTGTCTGGCCAAAACCTCTAAAAATGCCGATGGCGTCACAGAAGGGATCAGCTCAAAAATCACGATGTTGGTATCTACGGGCATGATGGACTTTACGTACGGTTGATGCGCCAGACACTCTCCAAGTTGTTTAGCCCGGGCATGATCTTCTTTCAGTCGGGTCACATGATTATCGAGCGCATAAATTCCGGCAGCCGCTAAAAAGCCAGCCTGGCGCCAGGCACCGCCAAAGGCTTTGCGGACTCTTCGTGCCTTTTTGGCAAATTCTTTTTTGCACACCAAGACTGAACCCACCGGTGCCCCGAGTCCTTTTGAGAGGCAAATGGAAATGGTGTCGAAATATTTTCCATAGTCCACAGAGCGATCACCCGTCACGGCCAGGGCGTTGAATAACCGCGCACCATCTAAATGCATGAATAGTCCTTTCGCTCGCGCAAATGAATATATCGGTGCGACCTCCTTTAGGGCATAATAACTCCCGGCTTCCCGCACTACCGTATTTTCAAGAGCCACCACGGACGTGCGCGGATAGTGCTGATCGTCATGGTTGATGTTAGGCGCTAGTTCGTCTACCGATAAACGTCCACGATTTCCATGTAACAGCCGAACACTGACGTGGCTATTTCCAGCCAAACCGCCTCCTTCATATTTATAAATATGAGCGCCTTTGTAACAGATAACCTCTTCGTAGGGCTGTGTTAGAATGTTAATCCCGATCTGATTGGTCATGGTACCACTGGGACAATAGATGGCGGCCTCCATCCCCAACAGCGCAGCACATTTTTCTTCCAGTTGATTGACGGTTGGATCTTCTCCAAAAACATCATCGCCAACGGAAGCGGTTCTCATCGCTTCCAGCATGCCGGGCGTGGGTTTGGTTACGGTGTCGCTGCGCAGATCTATCATCATATACTATACTTTAGTGGCCATTCGTTATTTCATAGGCCTGAAAATACAAATGAATGCCAGACGGAGGAATTAATTTTTCACATTAATAAACAAGTCTCTGCCTGGGATCAGGATCGCTTATATTTGAGGATTGCGCATCATTGTTTTCATATGTCTGTTTGGGATATCTTTCTCCTTGCTCGCTCAGGAAAAGAAAGATAGCACCCGCCTGATTGATAAAGTTCAGAAAGGTAAGACCACGCAGAGGATTATCGGGGCTCTGAGGCGCACTCCTCCTCCGGACAATCCGATAGAGGCCAAAAGTGAACTTCCCTTTTTGCCCCATCAGGGAAAAATAATTCGTAAAATAATCATTACGCGTATTGGGTTTGAACGTTCCATCACGGACACCACCAGGCGTGCCCGAACTTTTTTTGCCAAGGCCGCTAACCAGTTGCATAATGATACCAAAGAATGGGTGATTCGTGATAATCTGTTTGTCAAAGAAGGCAAACCGCTGAATGCCTATCGGGTAGCCGATAATGAACGTTATCTGCGGGACCTTGAATTCATCTTAGACTCCCGGATCTACGTGCGCCCGATAAAAGGCTCAAAGGATTCTATCGATCTGGAAGTGGTGACCCGAGATGTCTTTAGTTTAGGTGCTTCGGCTAGCCCGAGAGGAGCTACCGAATACCGGTTTCGAATACAGGAGGCCAACCTGGCAGGGATGGGTCAACGAATCCAATATGGAGGGGTAATCGACAGTGAACGAACTCCGGTTCTGGGAAATGAAGTTTTGTATCGGAAAACCAATGTGCTGGGATCTTTTGTGGATGCCACTGTAGGATACACGCAAGTAGATAATGGCATAAGCATTGGAGATGAAAATGAATCTTCTGTCTTCTTCCGGCTTAGCCGTCCGTTGTTTAATCCCTTTACACGGTGGGCGGGTGGTTTAGAGATCAGTCAGAATACATCCGTGAATGTGTACGCAAAGCCTGCCGGGGAATTTGCCCGATACCAGTATGGCATCAAAGATTATTGGGCTGGCTATTCATTCGGATTCAAGTCGTTACCAACTAATCTGAAAGAAAATCGAAACCGTAAGTTCATTGCCTTTCGCGTCTTTGAAGAAATCTTTTCTGAAAAACCTGCCGCTGAGTTATTGAACAGAAACCTGCTACTCTACTCGGGCCGGGTGACCGTGCTGGGGCAACTCACCTTTTTCAGACAGGACTTTTATCGGACACGGTATCTATTGGGATTTGGTCGAACCGAGGACATTCCTTACGGGTATAAAGTGTCTTTTACCGGAGGATGGGAAAAAGAACTGGAGCGAAGACGTCCGTATGTAGGAACAGAGGTGTCCTACAGTTTTATCAAAGGCAGTGGAAATTTTATCACCCTGAGTGGATCGCTGGCCTCGTATGTTGATAATAGCCGATCGGAAGATGGTCTCTTCTCCTTGAATGCCTCCCGGATCAGCCGAATTCTTGAACTCGGAAAGTTTAAAGTACGACATCAGGGTAACATTGGACTATCCAAGCAACTGCGTCAAAAAGTAAAACGATTCATTGACATCCGGGAGGAGAATGGTCTTATCGGATTCCGGCCAGACAGTTTGTTCGGAAACAAACGCTTATACTGGCGAAATGAGGCGGTCCTCTATACACCGTGGAAGCTTTTGGGATTTCATCTGGCCCCGGTGGCGCGCGTGGATATGGCTTTTCTGGGCAAGCAACATCAATCGCTGGTGTTATCTGAAAACTTCTACTCGGGATTTTCACTCGCCTTACGCGCACGAAATGAAAATCTGATCTTTAATACGGTGGAGGCCCGGGCTTACTTTTTCCCCAAAACCACCCCGGGTGTAGATCCCTTCCGTCTGGAAATCCGATCCAACATCCGGATCAAATATCCGACCAACCTGGTGACTGCGCCCGCCACCGCTTATGATCCCTAACTCCGTGTTTTCACGAAGTGACAGACATCTTTTCAAGGATAAGGATGATTAACTATCTTTGCCAAACCCTTTTCCGTGGTCAGGAAGTTTTTCCCACACGACAAAAACTATCTCTTGGAGGAAGTCCAACTGGATCTCCAACACCCGTTATTGGGAAAGCTTGTCCGAAAAATCATTTTACTCTACGAACAGCAAAATAACCCGCTGGGGTTGCGTGATGCCATCAGTGAAAAACTTCTGAATTTTCAATGGGTAAATAACCAGCCCCTCGCATCTTTTTACCAAAACCTGGCGGCTGCCTACCGGTATAAATGCAGCAACAATCAACTGGAATTTTTATGGGATGGTCAGGATCATCAAAAGAAATACGCATCTGACTGGGAGATTTTTTTTGAAGAAATGACGCATCGGTTCTGTGCTCATCCGCTTTTTGTGCAGGCCGTGTTGGATCTGAGCGTATTCCTTCCTGAAAATCCAACCGCCTCCCTGGCCGAAAGCCGGATGAATCATTTTATTCAACTTCACCTGGAAGTGAAATTTCATAAGCAAAAGGGAATTGTGGAGCGCGTTGCATAAGCGTGTTCCGTTTGCTGAATTTTAAAAGCCTGAATTGATCTTCTGATTCCTCCCGCAATCCCTTATATTTGGTTGCTTTTACCTACCCGTCTATGAGAAAAATATTTATTCTTGGCAGCATTGTCATCACCACAATTATTCTGGCCGCTGCTTATTTCTGGCCTCCGGTTTTGTTTGCGTTCATCCTGGTGATCCCAATCATTTATATCGGAGTGGTGGATATTCTACAAACCCGGCAGTCCATCCGCATTAACTTTCCAGTCCTGGGGCGTCTGCGATATGTATTTGAAGACCTCCGACCAAAAATCCAACAATACTTTGTTGAAAACGATACTGATGGCGCCCCCATCAATCGCAACGAACGTTCTGTCATCTATCAACGCGCCAAAAAGCAAATTGATACCATCCCCTTTGGTACCCAATTAGACGTTTACGCAGAAGGTTACGAGTGGATGACGCATTCCATTGCGCCTAAAGATTTTCACAAAATGAATCATCATCCGCGCGTCCGTTTTGGAGGCAAAGAGTGCACCCAGCCGTATGAAATGAGCGTACTCAATATCTCGGCTATGAGCTTTGGCTCCCTGAGCAAAAATGCTGTACTGGCCTTGAATGAGGGAGCCAAAATCGGAGGATTCGCTCATAACACAGGAGAAGGCGGGTTAAGCCCGTATCATCTGGAGCCCGGTGGTGATGTGATCTGGCAAATTGGTACCGGCTATTTTGGTGCCCGTACCGAGGACGGAAAGTTTTCGGAGGAAGCATTTAAGATCAACGCTACCAAACCCAATGTGAAAATGATTGAGATCAAATTGTCACAAGGGGCGAAACCAGGACATGGTGGTATTTTACCCGGCAAGAAAAATACGCCTGAAATTGCGGCCATCCGATTGGTAAAACCCGGAACGACTGTATTCTCACCTCCGTTTCACAGTGCTTTTTCCACCCCTTTAGAGTTGATTCTGTTTATTCAAAAATTGAGAAAGCTCTCCGGGGGAAAACCCGTTGGTTTTAAACTTTGTATCGGCCGTAAAAGCGAGTTTCTATCCATCTGCAAAGCCATGGTTCAGCTAAATACCTATCCTGATTTTATCACTATTGATGGTGGTGAGGGTGGTACCGGAGCTGCTCCCCCGGAGTTTACAAATTCGGTAGGCATGCCCCTGCTTGATGCCTTGGCTTTTGCCGATAACTCCCTGCGCGGTTTTGGTATTCGACAAGAACTCCGGTTAGAGGCCTCTGGAAAAATTTTAACAGGATTCCACATGCTTCGTGCGATGGCACTTGGGGCTGATACCTGTAGCAGCGCGCGCGCCATGATGATGGCACTGGGTTGCATTCAGGCATTGGAGTGTAATAAAAATACGTGTCCCACAGGTGTGGCTACCCAGGATCCCTACTTTATGAAAGGTCTGGTGGTAGAGGACAAGAAAACGCGGGTGGCCAACTACCATAAAAATACGGTCGAAAGCTTTGTGGAGCTGATGGGGGCAGCCGGGCTAAGTTCTCCGGAACAAATTAATCGCTCGCATGTGTACCGGAGGGTGTTTATGAATCTTGTCAAGACCTATGAAGAAATTTATCCAACCATTCCGGAAGGCTGCCTGCTGGAGGGTGGCGATGCCCCTTTTGACTATGAAGGCTACTTGAAGCGAGCATCCGCAGAAACCTTTGAAGTTGCCTGATAAAGTCTTTGAAAAAGTTTGAAAAAAGTAAGGTTTGTCCGTCAAGGCCACATGCAACCCTATCTTGTTAAACATGCCAGGTTGAGTTAATCTCCGTAACAACCCCCGCGATATTTTCGTTACTTTTGAGGGTAACATCGGGCTTGAAACACGTAGGCATGAGTAAAGCTGGCATTTGTATTTTTTGGTGGCTGGCACTAGGGTTGGCTTTTTCGGCTTATGCTCAAAAGGACCGTAAAAAGAAACCGGAAGCCGTTTCTACTGCTGCCCGGTTGCAAGAGGCTGAGTATTTCTTTTCCGAAGGCGAAAAGTTTTTTATTCTGGGCGACTTTGCCAAAGCCCTTTTGTATTTCCAAAAGACTCATGAATTAAACCCTTCCAACGCCACGGTACATTTTAAAATAGCTGAAATCTATTCTAAAAGTGCCAAAACAGAAGATTATACAAAGGCCGCCACCAGCATAGAACAAGCCATCAATCTTGATTCTAAAAACTCATATTTCTACTTATTGGCTTCTACCATCTATACACAATTAAATGAGTATGACAAGGCTGCCAATTCAATTGAAATCATGTTGCGCGAAGTCAAAAATACAGAGGAATATCTCTACGAGTTAGCTGCGATTTATCGGATTAGCGATCGAAAAGAAGATGCGTTGCGCGCCTATCAGCGTGCAGAAGAGGCGCTGGGTATTCGCGATGTCTCTTCTTTCCAAAAGATACAATTACGGCTGGAACTCAAACAACTGGCAGAAGCAGAAAAAGAAGCTCAACATTTTCTGGAGGCATTTCCTGATGACGAGCAGGCGGTGTTGGTCGTGGCTGACATGTTCTCCCAGCAGGGACATAGCCTTTCGGCTATTCGATATGCTGAAGTATTTTTATCCAAACATCCTGACTCAAGTAATATCCAGTTGCTGCTCGCAGGCCTCTACCGCGACAGCGGACAAGAGGCTAAAGCACGAACACTGGTGACCCAGCTGATGGGAGATGTGTCTGTGGAGGTAAGCAATAAGTTACAGATGCTTGGGACGTATCACTCCTTTCTCCACCAGCAAAAGCAAAACGGAAAAAATGATATTGCCCTGGAAGCTTTTATTCAGGACATGGCTCAGCAACTACGTCAGGCTCATCCTTCCCATGCGGATGTCCGGTTGCTGAGTGGGGATATTTTTGTGACACTCAACCAACCCAAAGAAGCCAGTGAGGAATATCGCAAGGCTATCCGGCTTGGGTCGGGCAGCTATGAGGCGTGGCAAAATCTGTTATTCCTTGAATTACAATCCAATCAATGGGATAGTCTGGTGGCTCATAGTGAAGATGCATTAGAGCTATTCCCCAACCAAAAAAATATTTATTATTTCAATGGATATGGGCAATTCGTTAAAAAACAATTTAAAGAAGCCGCTTATATGCTGGAGCAAGCCAAGCGGCTAAGTTCATCTGATCCAAAATTTCTGGAGGATGTTAACAGTCTGCTGGGCGATACCTATAACGCCTTACGCGAGTATACAAAATCTGATCAGGCCTATGAAGAAGTTCTAACATCCAATCCGACCCATGACTTTGTCGCTAATAATTATAGTTACTATCTGGCGATGAGAAATGAAAAACTAGCGCGCGCGGAAGAGCTGGCACAACAGTTAATCAAACGCAATCCTGCCAACAACACTTATTTAGATACGTATGCCTGGGTACTCTACGCCCGTCAAAAATATAAGGAGGCAAGAAAGGTGATGGAACAGGTGGTACGGGCTGATGAAAGCAATCCTACCTACTATGAACATATGGGAGACATCCTTTTCAAATTAGGAGAGGAGGACCGGGCCTTAGAGTTTTGGCGAAAAGCAAAGACCCTGGGTGGCGATCCCAATCTGGATAAAAAAATTGCTAACCGTAAGATAAATTAATGTCGGCTTCAATCTATTCGCGCGTGGCCCCATGGGTAGTGGTGGCTTCGCTCTTCATTTTTCAGTCATGTAGCAGAAAAATAGTACCGGTGGTAACACCCCCGGCTCATGTAGATATTCAGGAAATTGATTTTGGTTATCTGCACGGAAAGGCAAGACTGACTTTTAAAGACGATACCCGAGAGCGGGATGTGCGCGCAAACATCCGTGTACGTAAGGACAGTGTTATCTGGATGACTTTTTCGGTGGCTGGTATTCAAGGTGGAAAAGCGCTGCTTAATCATGATTCGATTACCGTAGTTTCCACGGTGGACCGGGAGTACTACGTCTATAGCTATGAAGAGTTAAGTAAGCGCTTCAACTTTAAGATTGATTATGCCACCATCGAAGCCGCATTATTAGGAAATCGCATCATCCCAAAGACGGAAGGAGAGCAGATCTCTGTTACTCCGGAATATTCAACGTTGATTCAGCAAAGCGGATCGGTTTCGATTGTTAATCAAATCAATGCCCTGACCAAAAAGATAGAAAAAGTAGCACTGACCGAATCGGCCACGAACAATTCGTTAAAAATAGACTATGGCAATTTTCAGCCCATTGGGGATAAACTCTTCCCTTACCATGGGGTGATCACCGTCCTTTACCGGACTGCCTCTGGCGTGGTGAATAATACCATCTCTTTGGAATACAGTAAAGCGGAGGTGGGAGATAAAGAATTGAAATTTCCTTTCAACATCCCCAAGCGTTATGACCGCAGGTAAGCGTTTCTGTGTTTTTATTTGGTTGGTGTGCTGGTCTGCGATCCCTCTGCAGGCACAAAAGAATAAGACTCAGTTGCAACGCGAAAAGCAACGAAACATTGAACGCATTCGCGAAACGGAAAAAATTCTCAGTGAAACTTCTGAAAAAAAGAAAAACACATTGGGTGAACTCACGGCCATTAACCAGCGCATCAGCCAGCAAGAAGTTTTAGTGCTCTCCATCAAAAGCGAAATAGAGTTGATGGATCGGGATCTTAGCGAAGATCAGTCAATCATCGATGCTCTGAAAGAAGACCTCTCTCATTTAAAAGAAGAATATTCGCGTATGCTTTACTCGGCACAAAAAGCAAGCGGAAAAGCCAATAAACTTCTTTTATTGTTTTCTGCCCGTTCGTTTGATCAAATGATCATGCGTTTAAAATACATGGAACAATACGGCAAAGCCCGACAGTCACAGGCCGAGGCCATTACCCGTGTTCAGGAAATATTGACCGAACAAGTGAGAATAACCGAAGCCAAACGGAAAGACAAGCAATTACTGCTGGATGAAGAGGAACTGGAAAATCGTAATCTGGCTGACCTGAAAGGAAAACAAAAAGGCATTGTTAAAAATCTGGAGAAAGAAGAAAAAAAACTAAGACGGGATCTGGAGGAGACGAAGATAGCTGTCGCTCAACTGGACAAACTCATCAGTGATATTATTAAAGAAGAAATTGCCCGTGCGTTACGTGAAGCAAAGGAAAGAGAAGCGGCCAGACTTAAGGCAAAGGAAAAAAATGCAGCAGCCCCGGCTGTCACCACACCTACCGCTACCTCCCTGGCGTCAACTTCCTTTGAAGGAAATAAAAGCCAGTTTGGATGGCCGGCTACGGGTTTTGTAGCGCAGAAATTTGGTCGTCAGAAACATGCCATCATTAAAGGAGTAGAGATCTCCAGTGATGGGATCATCATCCAAACCAAAAGAGATGAAAGAGTTCGGGCTATTTTTGATGGAGATGTGCGTGAGATTGCCATTTTTCCTCCACCAATATTTTCCACGGTAATTATCCGTCATGGCGATTATTTTACTGTTTATTCCGGTTTAAAGGAGATCACCGTTAAAAAAGGTCAAAAGATTACGACCAATCAGGACATCGGCTCCATACAATCGAATGGTGAAGGTATTTCAGAATTACGATTCCAGATCCGCAAGGGCGAACAGGCCCTTGATCCTCAACTCTGGCTTAAGAACTAAGATGATCTTGCCAGCCATCAGGCAGGTCCTTTTCTTCATCCACGTCCGTTAATGTAGCGAGGGTATTATATAAAACAGACATTCGCTGAAAATCAGCTATTGTATCTTTCGCAACCGTATCGGTACTCCATGCCTTGTTTTGAAAATAGTCCGGACGAAACGTATTCATTCCTAATAAATAATACCCACCATCGCGCGCGGGCCCGATAACCGCTTCCCTGGTTTCCAAGTGCTGAAATGCTTGTTCCAATAGCCCGGTGGTTAACTCATGACAATCGGTGCCAATAATGCAAATCGATTGATAGCCATTGGCAAATCCCCAGGCAAATGCATGCGCCATTTTTTCACCCAAATCATCTCCTTGCTGGAGTTGCTTGGTATACTGGTCAGCCGGCCATTCATCAGACGCATCAATTTTATGCGAATACCAAACCGCTCGATCAGCCTTCAAATGCCTGGTGACCTCCCGGGTATGATGAGCGAGTCGTTGGTAATAGCTCAGGGCATGCACATCACCAACCGTTTTTGCCAATCGGGTCTTTACTTTACCCAACTCCGGGTTCCGATAAAAAATTAATAACAACCGAGTGCTTTTCATTTGTATACCTTGATCCCGCGGGTCAGCCATTGACTCCAGTTCCGATTATATGTATGTACGCTGTCAGTGGCCAGACCGGATGGGTTGACTACCTCACCGCCTTCATTTTTCCATTGAAATATTCCTCCATAAAGATTCCATACTCTTGTATAGCCCAATCGCTGAAGTTTCTCTCCTACCCGTTCGCTGCGATAGCCCACGCTACAATAAACAACAATGATACTATTCAGAGGAAGCTTTCGTAAATCCTGTTCCCCGTAAAGGTTGTAATCGAGCAGTTGCGACCCTTGAATGTGACTGACGTGAAACTCTTCCGGAGATCGGGTATCCAATAAGATAAAATTTTTTTCGTTCTTCTTCCATGCCTTCAACTCAGTAGCAGTTATGGTTTTCACCGTGTGCCGGTAAAGCGAATTTAATTTATCATCAAAGGCTGTTTGCGAATATCCCATCGTGGACATCCACACCATAAAAATCAGGCTCCAGCGGTACTTCGTTTCCATAAAACTTCATAGCCAAGATAGAGAAGAAGGATCAAATACTCAGTGGCGGTCAGAATCAAATTCTCAGAATACCCTTCCGGATGATACCCCGTATAGGTAAAGAAAATTAATCCCGACCAAACCAGCGCAAATCGATATCCCGATAAGGTTGCCAACATGATCAGAGGAGCTAGATACCAGGGATGCACCGTGGTGGCACACATGAGATACATCACATAGATAAAAAGAAATCCGGCAGCCAGATGTCTTTTGTCTGTTGAAACAGACCATCGGGCTTGATACCAGGAGAAGGCGATGATACCTATGAAAGATATCCATGCTAGTTTCCAGCCAATGGTATGAATAGTATTAAACCCCCATTTCCAAAACCCGTACTCCCGAAGCAAATAATACAAGCTTGCATTAAACTCAAATGTTTGAAAATACAGATGAATGCTTTGTTGAAAATTTTGAATCATGGCCGCGCTGTACATCGGCCACAGGAACAGGGCCATGCTCAGGCAGAGAACCGTCAGGAAAAGCAATGCCTGACGAAGTGATAACTGGAATATCAGAAATGGAACAAGGATTAACGGAGTTAATTTAAACGCGACTGCACAAGCCAACATCCAAGCTGCTACTACTGTTTTATGATGAATCCACGCATATATTACTCCTAAAACAAACAAGACCATGAATGCCTCAAAGTGAACATTCCCGGTTAGTTCAATGATAACTAAAGGGTTGAGCATGTAATAAAGAACCGAGGCAGTGGGCAAGTGCCAGTGCCGGATGATCTGAATCAAAAGATAACATGATCCGGCTTCCGCCAAAAGGATAAGTAATCGCATGATCGCCACGCTACCTGAAATACTCCCAGACCACTTTGTTGAAATCCAAAAAACAACTTGAGCAAAAGGCGGATAGACGGTAAAATAATTTTTACTATTCAGCTTCTGATAAAGCGTTGTATCCAGGCTCTCCAGGTTCATGGCGAGGAAATCCGGAGGTAATTTCTCAAAAGGATGTTGGCCTTGCAGCCATAGCCGACCATCCCAGATAAAACGATAAAAATCATCTGACAATTGAGGTAACTCCAGACACATCACCAAACGGCACACACCGGCTACCACCAACCAGAATAGGAGATTAGATGGATTTGACCAACAGACATAACCGTAGGCTAAAAAAAGAAATGCCACCGTGATCATCAAATACCCCGTATGGGTTCTTTCCACAAAACTTCCCAGAAAAAAGAATCCTGCCATAAAGCTGATGGCCACTACCCATGACCTTACCCTATCCATGAAACCGGGGTTTAAGCGTGTAGTAGCAAACGAATCCAAAACCAAAAGCCAGCAACGCATGAAAAAAAAGTAGCCCCCAGTCGTTCAAATAAACCCCCAGGCCAATTCCAAAGAGAAAGTATATACAAAGAATGGCCTCTCCATAGAAAAATGGAGTCAGTTGTGTTTTAACGTAAACGTTCTCTTTCCACGAATCATGAGAGGTGGTGATGTTAAATTTGGGAGTTCGGATAAATGACGTTTTCCGACCCAGTAGTCCTTCCAACACGGCCAATCCATTGTGCAATGAAAGCCCCATCGAGACCATCAAGAATTGAGGATAAAGCCGGACGAATGTCCGGCCGGGATGCGAATAGAACTGCCGGGTAGAAATCCAATAAAAAAAGGTAATTGAAAAAAAACCTAATAGAAAAACACTACCTGCCCGGAATAGGTTGATCCACGCAGGATGGCTATATTTAATATAGAGCATGGGTACACTCAACAGCGCTGCCACCAGCAGTCCGATAAACACTGAACTATTAAACAAATGAAAAAATGCATGGATTTTTGTTGTCCATGATTCGTTGCTTTTTAAAACGGATAGAAAGTGTATGCGCGCAGTTTCAGCACCTCCCTTGTTCCAGCGGTATTGCTGCGACTTGATGGCCGGCATCACCACCGGAAGTTCACCCGGGGTGCTGACGTCTTCCAAATAAATAAACTTCCACTTTTTTAATTGAGCGCGGTAACTAAGTTCCAGATCTTCGGTAAGTGTATCAAATCTCCATCCCCCGGCATCAGCAATGGTAGCTTTGCGCCAGACTCCGCAGGTTCCATTAAAATTGATGAAGCTTCCAGACTCCTGACGAGCGTGTTGTTCAATGGAAAAATGAGCATCCAGGCCAAAAGCCTGAAGTTGGGTAAGTAGCGAATAGTCTTTGTTGATATGCGCCCACCGTGTTTGTACCACGCCTGTTTGAGGATTGGCAAAATAAGGAAGTGTCTTTCTCAAAAAATCCGGTGGTGGAATAAAATCGGCATCAAAAATGGCAATGAATTCTCCGCTGGATGATTGAAAACCCTTGTCCAACGCTCCGGCCTTAAAACCATCTCTGTTTTCGCGATGAATCACCTGAATATTCAATCCCTGAAGCTTTAACGGTTGGATGGCCTCCTCAATGATGGATGTGGTTTCATCGGTGGAATCATCCAGAATTTGAATCTCCAGTTTATCTTTTGGATAATCAAAGAGTGCTACCGCCCGGATCAATCGCTCCACCACGTATTTTTCGTTATAAACTGGCAATTGAACCGTTACGGCAGGATAGTCTGTGAGTTCCGTTGGTATGATTCTCTTTTTATGCTTGCTCTTGATATATACCAGGGTCAGGTGCAGTTGACTGAGACTGAACAAAAACAGAAAGAATAATGAAATACCGTAGCCAATGACGAGGACTAGTTCCATGGATCAGATTTCAAATATCGGCTTCAGTGTTAGTAATATTTAAAGATAGTGGTAATAATCTTATACCCGGCCATCACCGTTCCTTTGAACGTGCCTGATATCTTCGAAAAACCTATTCTACGTCTGTACCGAACCGGCACTTCCAAACAACGGAGTTTCCGTTTGGCTGCCTTCACCTGCATTTCTACCGTCCAGCCATAAGTCGTGTCTTGCATGTCGAGAGCTGCTAAATGCTCATAACGGATGGCACGAAAAGGACCCAAATCGGTAAAGTGAATATTGTACAACATTCTTAATAACCGTGTCGCGAGCCAATTGCCAAAAATCTGCTGAGGTGTCATCGATCCTTTTTCTTTTTGACCCAACGCCCGCGAGCCGATGACCAAATCTGCCTGATGATGGATAATGGGTTGAACCAACAAAATCATTTCTTCCGGATAATCAGAGTGATCTGCATCTATAAAAACTACGATGTCATGAGGGCGGATGGATTGCCTGAGATAGCTCAACCCCTTCAGACATGCTCTCCCGTAACCAGGCACAGGTTCACGCAACACCGTGGCTCCGGAATCGCGGGCAATCTTTTCGGTGTCATCGGTGGAAGCATTATTGATCACCACTATTTCCTTCACAAGCCCTGAAGGTATTTCGCGGATCACTTCACCAATACCATTTTCTTCATTAAAGGCAGGAATTAGTACATAGATATTACCTGATGGAGACATAAGACTTCAAATATCAGACAAATGCTCACGGATTAATAATTTGGTAACAACCAATTTCCGGATAAAGTCGTCTTCCCGACTACCTTGTACTCACAGATGCTCAAGTTCCTTCAATTCCATTCCATTCGAAGTCGAATGATGTCAGGGTTTTTATTCCTGACGATGTTGATTATCGTGTTAGCCATCGCTTCTGTTTATATTCTTGACCGAACTCAAAGAATCACGGGTATCCATGCTCAGATCAATCAATTGCAGGTTTACACACTCAATCTGATCAAAACGGACAATGATTTTTTTGACATTGGCACGGCACATGAATCCTATTTCGTCAGTCATCAGAGTCCGTTTCTTTCCCGCAGAGATAGCCTCATCTTTCACATAGAAAAGCTATTTCAGGATGTAAAAGTGAATATGCAAACAGAGAACTACGAAGTTCAGGATAATCTGGTGGAAATCGACAGTATCTTTAAAGTCTACAACACACATTTTTCTACCCTTGAAAATTTGCTCTTCCTGAAAGGGTTCCGCGACTTTGGCCTGGAAGGAAGAATGCGGGATCATGCCCACGCGCTGGAAGACAGCCATTTGGGGTTACCCCTGGTAACGGTTTTAACTCTCCGAAGACATGAAAAGGACTTTCTTCTTCGTCACGATTTAAAATATGTGGATGACTTTAATCAATTGGCGAGTTTGTCATTGGCCCAACTATCTCGTGACTCTGTGCTCTATCTGAAGGGCATGCAGGAACTGCGCAGCTATCAAGGCCTATTCAACCAACTGGCAACCATTAACTGTCAAATAGGTTTAAACAGCCTCAGTGGGTTGCGAAACGACCTGAATACACTTACCCAACAGTTAAGCAACCGGTACCTGACTTTAGCAGACGAATCCTTTGCGCTCTCTACTCAGGCGGTACTTAACATCCGTGTGTTTTATGTGGGAATGATGATCGGTGCTGTTTTCTTTACTATTTTTTCCGGCTTATGGATCTCGAAGCGACTTTCAGCCCCCATCGCGCGTTTATCCAAACTCATTCAAAAGGTGATGAAGCAAAAACGAAAAAAAGCGGTCAGCCTCCAACTCAACCATGCCGCTACCGAAATCCGTTTATTGGCAGAGTCGTTTAATAAGTTAATGGATCAGGCCAACACACAGATGCAGGAGATCCGTCAGAAATCCAAATTGTTAAAAAAGAAAAACCATGATTTAAAAAAACTCAATCATGAATTGGATAGCTTTTTATACAGCACCGCCCATGACTTGCGTTCTCCCCTCAGTTCGCTGTTGGGGTTGCTCCAGTTGGCTGAACGCGAAAACAAACAACCGGAGTTGATCCACTATTTCACCATGATGAAGTCCAGCATCAATCGCCAGGAAGATTTTATCCAACAAATTGTCAGTTACTCTAAAAATTCAAAAATGACTCTGCAGATTGAGAAGTTCTCATTGGAGGGATTGATCAAAGATATTCTGGAGTCACACAGATTTATGGAGGGGGCAGAACGCGTGACCGCCTGGATAGATGTTAAAGAAGAAGTTCCTTTTCTCTCAGACAAAAACCGGATGTCCATTCTGTTTAACAACCTTGTCTCAAACGCCATCCGATATGCTGACCCGGCCAAGGAACGATCCTGGATTCGCATCACCGCTCACACCACTCCGGAAGATGTCTTTATTGAATTTGCCGACAATGGTATTGGCATAGAATCCGATCATCTTCATCGGATTTTTGATATGTTTTACCGGGCTAACTTATCCTCCAAAGGATCGGGACTTGGATTGTTCATCTTTCGCGAAACCATCCAAAAACTTAAAGGTTTGGTTAGTGTCGAATCGATCATCAAACAAGGAAGCAAGTTTACGCTCCGGATTCCCAATCATTTCGCCACCCACGGAGATCCCCAGTTGGCCTTAGAATCATTGACGATCTCAAAAACCGGATAGGCTATGCTTGATCCGACAGCTTAACACCATTATTACCAATCAGGATCGGTTGACCAAAGCGCCCGTCTTCTTCTTTTACCTCCAGATTTAATACGCCCCTGGGGCAAACCGAAGAGCAGACTCCACAACCCACACAAGAGGAACGCACAATATTCTGTCCCCGCTGGGCATACCACCGAACATCAATCCCCATTTCACAATAGGTAGAACAATTGCCGCAGGAAATACATTGACCTCCGTTGGTGGTTATTCTGAATCGCGACTTAAAGCGTTGTATGATTCCCAGATAAGCGGCCAGTGGGCATCCAAAGCGACACCATACCCGGTTGCCCATGAGCGGGTAAAACCCTGTGCCGACCACGCCTGCAAAACCAGCCCCGATAAAGGCTCCATACCATTCGCGCATTTGATAGCTGTCAAAAAAGAGTACACGTGATTCCCCGGTAAAATAGGTGTATAAAACTCCTGCGGTCATTACTACGGCAAACACTAAAACAGCATGGATCATCCAGCGTTCTACTTTCCAGGCTTTCACCGATTTGTCAGAAAGCTGTCGAAAAGGGTCGCCTAAGGTTTCCGCCAAACCTCCACAACCACACACCCACGAACAGTACCACCGTTTACCAAAAAAATATACAAATACCGGAACACCTATCACGATGAGCGCGATCCCCCAGCCGAGCATGAAAATCCCAAGTCCTCCATTAGCCAGCAGCGTGTCTAGTCGGTTGTCAAAAAAGAAGGAATAGTCTAACGGCCAGATGTTTTTAAAATCAAAGTATGGCTGGTTAAGCCGGATCATAATTTCCGGAATCAGAAAAGCAAAAGCGGTCTGAAAAAACATCACAGAAGCTGTTCGCAACATCTGGTATTTACTGTGTCGATAATGAATGAGCATTCGTACGCCCATGACCAAAATGCAAAGGGTATAGATAAATCCATACAGAAAAAAACGACCTGCTTCATGACCACTCAAAAGCCGGCTGATCGGGTCCACCAGTATGACCCAGTTAGTCATGTATTCCGGATAAAAATATAAGAGGATATAAAAAGCAATAAGCCAAGTACCGGTCAGGATGCCCAGCCATTGCACATTTTTCATGGCGTTAAAAAAAATTCCGTTGTTCTTAATTCCCTCGGGTAATGAAAGTTTGGGTAGAATATATAACAATGCCCCTATAATGCATACACCTATGGTGAGGAAAAGAAAGAGGATTGGATGATCTTTCACAGGGCTGCTGGCCGATGCTTTGGTCAGGGAATAGCTAAGATCCTTGATGGCATACCGATCAAACCCATAGCGAGAAATAATTCCATATTTTTTGATGTTATCGGCTACCTGGTGAAGTAATTCCCGGGTGACGGGCTGCCCCTCCAGCCAGTTACCATAGTCCTGAAAGGCTTTGCGTTTAAAAGCTTGCTGTTCCTCATTTCCAGTGACAACCGAGTCTACCGTTAAAAGAGAAAAGGTAGCGGGATTAAGCGATAGTAGCTTCTCTAGCTCCGCTTCTGAAAACCCGTATTTTTCTATTTGCTGCTGATTGACTTGTTCAAACGCTGTCTGTAACTGATGGACAAATGAAAAATTAGATGTGCCCGGATCGGATGTCAGATTTTTGGCTGCTGTCAGAAATTCCTGTGCCTTGCCAGAGTCGGCAATTTTCTCCTGAACTACTTCTGATGACAGACGGTAATCCGACCAAAAAAAAGAAATGTTGAATAAGACAAAGCCAATCAAAAACAACAATAATCCCAAAGACTTAATCCATTTTATATGTTTCATTGTTGTGCTGTTTGAAGTGTTGGATTTTGTTGTTGAAACAAATGGACAATTTCCTTCTCATGTCGGGTGAAAAATTCCGGGTCAAAATTGGCTTCTCCCAGATGATTCATGACGAAGTCGATGCTCTTTTTTTGCCGAAGCCAACGATCAAAACATTCATGTCGCATGCGAATACCAAACGTATTTATCCCCACAAAAGCGCGACTGGTTTGATCCCAGATCACATGCACACATTTTCTTCCGGAGGCATGTTCCCAATAAAATTCCTGCTCGTGGGGTTTCAATTCGGCACTGACATTTCCATAAGTCTGATATTCGATATCAAAAAATTTAGCCGAATTAAACCAGGGGCCAGGTTCGTAGCGTGTTGGAGTTCCACAAATGGTTTGTGCCACTACTTCACCCATCATCCGGCCGGTGTACCATACTTGCTCAATGTTTCTTCTACCTGGTAAATCATAGGTACGCTCGACACAATCGCCTATGGCGTATACGTCAGAAATGTTTGTCTGAAGAAATTCATTTACCAAAATGCCGCGCTTCGTGGCAATGTCACTGTCTTTTAAAAAGTCGATGATCGGAGAGACGCCAACGGTCAGAGCCACAAACTGACAGGGAATTATTTCGCCATCGCTGGCACGTACCGCCTCTACGCGGCCTTCCTTATTACCCTGGATTTCTTTTAACTCCGTCTGGAGTTTCAGATTGACGTGATGCGATCGGATATGCCGGGTGATCAAGTCCGCCTCCTGATGCGGCAAAACGTTATTCCAGAAAGAAGATTCCCGTACCAGAAAGGTAACGGCTATATTCCGGGAAAGAAGCATTTCGGCTACCTCTACGCCAATCAGACCACCGCCTACGACCACCGCCTGTTGAATGCCTCGGGTATTGACTTCCATTTGCTGAAGATCCCCAAAGCTGTATAATCCCTGAACGCCTGACAGGTCCTGACCGGGCCAACCAAACTTATTGGGTCGTGAACCGGAGGCAATGACCAGTTGATCATAGGTGATCGTATTTCCTGATTTTAAAAAAAGTTTTTTGGCCGAACATTGAATCTTCTCTACATGATCACGCACCAACTCAATTTTATTTTTTTTCCAAAACCCGTCTTCATAGGGCTTGGTGTTTTCAAACTTCATATGCCCCATATACACATACATGAGTGCGGTGCGTGAAAAGAAATGATCGGTTTCAGAAGAAATCACCGTGATGCGATGATTGCTTCTTTTGCGGATATGACGGGCGGCTGTGATCCCGGAAATACCATTGCCGATGATAACGATGTGTTGCATGAAAACTCAATGTACGCAAAAGACTCCTATCCTGGATTTTTGAGATGTCGTTGAGCAGACAAAATTCGAAAAGATACAAGAGTTCTCTTATGAACTACACCCTTTGGTTACTTTCGCCACTGATTGGCCCGGATGTTCTTCTGTGCAAGCGCAACTGTTTCCGCTATGCGCTTGCTGCGCGTTTCTTCCCGTTTGGCGCTAATAATCCATTGATAAATTCCTTTTTTGACACCGGGCGGAAAAGCGTTAAAAAAATCAGATGCAGTTTGGTTATTTCTGAACGCTTTCCCGAGGTCATCGGGCATAATCAATTCTTCAATGGCATCAAGCACCGTCCACGATCCATCTTTTTTAGCAGCTTCTATCTTCGCTAGCCCTGCAGGCATCATTAAGCCGGCTGCCTGCAATTTTTTAATCCGCGTCTTATTAATTTTACTCCATACGCTTTTGGGTTTGCGCACGGCAAAAAATAATTGATAACTTTTCTCATCGCGTTTATTGGGTTTACTGTCTACCCAGCCAAAGCAAAGTGCCTCTTCTACCGCTTCTTCATAGGTCAGGCTGGGGACCCCACTGTCCTTTTTGTAAATTACCAGCCAGATGCTTGTCTGTGCCTGATGATTTTTCTGAAGCCACTGCCGCCAGGCAGAACGGCTGTTCGCATAAAATTCAACCTTCCCGGATGAAGACAGTGGCTTCATGGAAAGCAAAACTTAATGGGCCGTGTACATCCGGTGGTAATATTCATCGGCCATCCGTCCAGAATCGAAAAATGGAAGTACATCCCGCATACTGGTCTTCACCATTTTCATCCACCGATCGGGTGAGTCATAATACAACGGAATGATTTCATTCTCCAGCAGATCCAAAAGACGGGAGGCTTCCTGTTTATCCTTTTCTTCCTGCGAGAGATGGTCCGCAGACGGTTCAATGATGAATGCATTTTCTCCATGTCTTGAAAACTCAGGCACCCAACCATCGGGAATTGAAAGATTGATCGAAGCATTCATGGCCGCAGTCATTCCGGAGGTACCCGAGGCTTCACGATACATCTTCGGATTATTCAACCAAACATCCGATCCCTTTTTTAAGTGACCCGATAACCACAATTCATATCCGGTGACAATGGTACAATTAGGCAATGCTTTGGTTTTCCAATAAATCTCATTGAAGATGTTGATGGCGCCATAGTCTTCCGGATACGGTTTACCCGCCCAGATAAACTGGATAGGCCTTTCTTTATTGGTTGCTAATTTCAAAAACCGATCAAAGTCAGATAGCACAAGATTGGCCCGTTTATAAGCAGCAAATCTTCTGGCCCAGACCACCGTCAATACATTTTCATCAAACAGTTTTCCGGTCTGATTGGCCACCACCCGAAACAATTTCTTTTTAAGTTCCTTTTTTCGATACACCAGAGTCGCATCGTCATTTTTTTTCAGGGCGGTATCGAGCACTTCATCACACCAGTAGGTATGGTTCTGGGCATTGGTAATAGCTGAAATATCACAAATTCCTGTATAACCTCCCCACATGTTGCGGGCTACTTCTCCATGCAGTTGTGAAACGCCATTGGCGTGTTTGGCCATCCGGAGGGCCGTCAGCGTATAGTTCAGCATCCCGTTTTCCGGATGCACCAGTGCTTCCACTTCCTTTTGCGTAAGTCCATTGAAGAAACTCATTTCATTTAAGATCGGAAGACTATGTTCTTCATTACCCGCAAGCTCAGGTGTATGGGTGGTAAACACGACACGTTTTTTTACCTCCTCGAGGTTTTTATACTTATCCATCAGGTAAAAACAAAGGGGCAGTGCATGCCCTTCGTTCATGTGATAGATGTCGGTTTGGCGTTCAAGTATATCTAATAGTTTCGCCCCTCCGATCCCCAGAAGAATGGATTGGGCTATGCGGGTTGTTTGATTTGGATCGTACAACCGGTGACTGATGGTTTGCGCCAAAAAATCATTCTCAGGTATGTCGGTTGAGAGTAAGAACATGGGCACGGTTTGAAAAACCTCCGGCTTCAGCAAATAGGCTTTGACAAACACCTTGGCTCCGTGAATCGTAATCGGGAAAACGATTTTAGTATCGGTGAGAAAAGAATAGTCCTTGTCGCGAAAACTGACGCTGAGTGTTTGATCCTGATTACGCTCCTGATCATAATATCCCTTTTTCCAGAGAACCCCAATGCCAATCATGTTTTGTTTCAGTTCATATGCGCTGCGCATATGAGATCCTGCCAGAAAGCCTAATCCTCCACTATAAATTTTTAATGGCTGATCAATGGCAAATTCCATGGAAAAATAAGCAACAGGTTTGCTGTATCTTTTATCAAATACGTAGGGAAACAAATCCTTTAAATCAAGCATAGGTGCTGGGTTACGATAAACGCGCGTGAAACTAACAAAAGGAATGCAATGTGATGGAGAGAAACGCTGCACAAAAAAATAATTCGTTTATGCAATCGTTTGAAGAAGCAATAAAGGACATTTCTTTTCCGTTAACCCTCAAATCAACCCGCTAATCCTAATAGAATACCAATCAGCAAGTGATACCGGTGTAGCACAACCAGCGCAGAGGTGATCCCGTAATTTTATGTAATTTCCATCAAATATTCCCAGACTTTATGGCTTCTATTACTTTAAAAATTAACCGCCAAACCCATACTGTGGAGGCTGACCCAAAAATGCCATTGCTATGGGCCATCCGCGATCTGGTGGGACTTACCGGAACCAAGTATGGATGTGGCATTGCCCAATGTGGCGCCTGCACGGTTTATATGGATGACAAACCGATTCGTTCATGCTCTGTTCCTGTTTCTGCTGCTGCCAATAAAAATATCGTGACTATCGAAGGTCTCTCTCCTGATAGCTCTCATGTTGTTCAGCAAGCTTGGATTCAGGAACAAGTTCCGCAGTGTGGGTATTGCCAAAGCGGTCAGATCATGGCAGCTGCCGCGTTACTCAGCCGGGTACCCAACCCCTCTGATAAAGATATTGATGCGGCTATGCAGGGTCACATTTGCCGGTGTGGCACATATCCGCGCATCCGCAAAGCTATCAAGACTGCTTCCCGATTGCTCACAGCTAAAGCATCTACCAAATGAAATCCACTCAATCCCTCTCACGAAGAAATTTTATCCGGTTGACCGGTCTTACCGGCACTGCATTAACGCTCGGAATGGCATGGCCCTCTTTGGGTAAAGAAGCCCGCGTGGTCAACACCTCTTTGGAAGGAGCTTACGGAACGGAGCTGAATGCATGGATATCCATTGATCCCTCTGGCAAGGTGACCGTTATTAATCACCGGGCGGAAATGGGTCAGGGTTCTTTTCAATCGGTTCCTCAAATCATAGCCGAAGAACTGGAAGTAAATCTGGACGTAGTCAATATTGTGTTTGCGCCAGGCAATAGCAAAAAATATGGAAGCCAGATCACCGGTGGCAGTTCTACCGTTCGCGGAACTTATAAAAAGTTGCTTCGGTTAAGTGCTTCAGCCCGCGAAATGCTCGTGCAGGCAGCCGCCAAAAAATGGAATGTTCCCGTAGCGGAATGTCATGCCGACAAAGGTCATGTGATTCATACACCTTCAGGAAAGAGATTTCACTATGGAGAGTTGGTGAGCGATGCCGCAGCACTTCCTGTGCCTCCGGAAGTAGTCTTAAAAAACCCCAAAGACTATAAAATCATACGTCAGCCGTTACCCCGTCAGGATATTCCTCAGAAGATTAATGGTACAGCCATTTTTGGGTTGGATTTTAAATTACCCGGAATGCTTTATGCGGTGGTGGAACGAAGTCCAAGGTTTGAAGGAAAAGTCAAAAGTTTTGATGATAGCGAAACCCGAAAAGTACCCGGTGTCAGACATGTCTTTAAAGTTCACCGGGAAGTATTTGATCACCTGAGAGAAGGGGTGGCTGTGGTCGCGGATAACAGTTGGGCGGCCATGCAGGGAAGAAAACTATTGAAAGTTATATGGGACGATACGGCCTTTCCGCATCATAGCAGTGAACAACTCTATCAAAAAATGCGCGAACAGGTAGCGGGCAACGTGATCTCTTACCGAACCAAGGGAAATGTAACCCGAATTCTGGATCAGGCCGAAAAGAAACTGGAAGCCGTCTATGAAACTCCTTACGAGTCGCACAGTTGTATGGAACCCCTCAACTGTGTGGCTCGGGTGACGGATACTCTTTGTGAAATATGGGGGCCCATTCAGGGACCTGATTGGATTCAATCCAATTTGGCGCAACACCTCAAACTTCCTCCGGATCAAGTGCATGTAAACATGACGTTTTTAGGAGGAGGATTTGGCCGGAAGGCTTTTCCGGATTACCCGTACGAAGCCGCGTTTATTTCCAAAGAGATCAAAGCTCCTGTGCAAGTGATCTGGACGCGGGAAGACGATACCACGATCGGACCGTTTCGTCCTGGCATGGTATATCAATGCCGGGGAAGTGTCACGGACGGACGCATCGCTGCCTTCGAAACAAAAATGTCAGGGCAAAACATGGACACCCAAAACCCGGGAGCTGATAAAAACAACTATAACGGAAGCGTGACCGAAGGTTTTTTAGAAACCTATTTCAACTCCATCCCTCATTATAACTTTGGCGATAGTCCGCTAGAGTCACCCATCCCCGTGATGTGGTGGCGTTCTGTGTATTCTTCCACCAATGCTTTTGCTTTCGAAAGTTTCATAGACGAGTTAGCGGTCTCCGCAGGGGAAGATCCGTTGGAGTTTAGAAAAAAACATTTTTGGGAGGAGCGTTATCAGACGTTGGCCCGAAAACTGGAAGATGTGTGTGGATGGAAAACACGCGGTAAAAATACCGGCTACGGGGTGGCCATCACGGAATGTTTTTCGAGCATCGTGGGCGAGGTTGTTAAAGTTTCAAAAACAACCGAGGGCGGTGTCAAGATCGATAAAGTATGGGCTGTTTTGGATTGTGGATGGTATGTCAATCCGGATATCATCCGGGCTCAGGTGGAAGGCAGTATCATCATGGCATTAGGCGCAGCTACGATTCATGAAACCACTTTTGCTGACGGAAAAGCAGTCGAGAAAAATTTTAATACCTACAAAATGCCGCGCATCACAGATATTCCTGAAATAGAAGTGCATATCATGGACAACGAAGAAAAAGCCGGTGGCGTAGGTGAGCCCGGCCTTCCGCCCTTTACTCCCGCTTTGACCAATGCCATCTTTGACCTTACCGGAAAACGGGTACGAAAGTTGCCCTTTAAATTAAATGCTATTGGCTAGCATCTTTGGCCCGAAACTAAATTTGACTGAACTCTGAATTTTTTGAAGTATGAAAAAAATGACTTTGTTGATCCTGGCCGGCATCGGCCTGTGTTTGCTTTCTTTCCAGGACAAAAAAAACTTTAACCTCAAAGCCAGCGTGGAGCGAGGCAAAGGCATTTATGATACCTATTGTTTGTCGTGCCATATGGAAAAAGGCGAAGGGTTGGAAGATGTATATCCTCCGTTGGCAAAATCCAATTACCTGATGGCCGACAAAAAGCGATCCGTTCAACAGGTGTTATATGGGGTCAGTGGCGAAATTAAAGTCAATGGTAAAGTTTACAATGGAGATATGACTGGTTTTGACCTGACGGATCAAGAGGCCAGCGATGTGGTAAACTACATTCGCAATTCTTTTGGAAACAAGGGCGAAGCGGTTACCCCGGAAGAAGTCAAAGCCTTACGTAAATAAATTAAGGACATTGCTAAAACCAGACTTCAACCCCTCCCCTACTTTCTGGTCTCAGGCAAAGGGAGCGAAGGTTTTTTGGGGATGCTCTTAAATATAGAATAGATCGGCACCTGGATGTACTCTTTTCTTGTTTTGAATACTTGTTTTTGGTCGTCATCAAAAAATGCAACAGATGAAAGTTAGTCGCTGCAGCATGTTGTTTTTATCCCTGCTTCTGGTAGTCGCCTGTGGATCTGAAAAAGTACCTGATACTAAAATGTCTGTAAAGGTGCTATCAGAAGAATATGCCGAGCCATCCTTTGCTGACAGCAGCCGGGCCGCCAGAGTCAAGCCGTTTGCTTCGGTCGTGGAGTCGATCTTTCAAAAGTATGCCAACGAAAACCACATTCCCGGGTTGGCCTATGGCGTGGTGGTGGGTGATGAATTGGTGATTCAAAACGGATTGGGATTTGCCTCTCTGGAGTCCAGCATACCTGCTACCCTTCAAACAAATTTCAGAATAGCATCCATGTCCAAAAGTTTTACCGCCCTGGCTATTCTAAAACTTCGGGACGAAGGTAAACTTCAACTGACTGATCCGGTAGCGAAACATCTACCTGCCTTCCATAAACTCCGCTACCCAACTTCCGACTCCCCTTCGATTACCATCGAAAATCTGCTCACCATGTCAGCCGGATTTCCGGAAGATAATCCGTGGGGTGATCGCCAATTAGCCGACAGTGATGATGACTTACTCCGGTTGCTGGAAAGCGGACTTTCATTTTCCAATACTCCAGGAATTGAATATGAATACAGTAATCTTGGTTTTGCCAGTCTAGGAAAAATCATCAGTGTCGTCTCCGGACAACCCTATCAGCAATACATCCGCGATCAGATTCTTCAGCCACTCAGGATGAATGATGCCCGATGGGAGTATCAGGAGGTTGCTCCGGAAAAATTAGCTCTGGGATACCGGTGGGAAGATAATCAATGGAAAAAAGAAGCTTTGCTCGGGGATGGTTCGTACGGAGCCATGGGAGGATTGATCTGTTCCGTTGAAGATTTTAGTAAGTATATGGCCTTCAATATACAGGCATGGCCACCCAGAAATGAGATCGAATCGTCTATCGCTTTGCGTAGTTCGTTGCGCGAAATGCACCAACTCCAAAAAATCGGGAGTGTGAGTGACACCTACATGAACCAGCCATGCCCCGTAGTAGCTGGCTACGGTTATGGACTTGGATACCGAAAAGATTGCAGAAACATTACCACCTTGAGACATGGTGGGGGTCTGCCGGGTTTTGGAAGTGAATGGCGCTTTTATCAGGAGTATGGTATTGGAATCGTGTCATTGAGTAATCGCACTTATGCCGGGCTGGGGGCAACCAATGCTTTAGTACTTGACACGCTTCTGAAGCTGGCCCATTTAAAACCCCTGAAACTGCCTGTCTCCAAAATTTTGAGTCAGCGTCAACAAGAAATTGTAAAAGTCATTCAATCCTGGGAGCCCCATGATCAGGCGATCTTTGCCGAAAACTTTTTTTTAGATCGCTCCCTTGATCATTGGAAGGCCGATACCAAAAAATTCTGGGAAGAAGTAGGTGAGATTCGAAAAATAGAAACCTTGCGTCCGGAAAATCAACTTCGGGGTACCTTTATGATTGAATGTGAGAAGAAAAACCTGAATGTATTTTTTACATTGACCCCCGAACGTGAACCGTTGGTTCAGCAATTAGACATCTGGGTAACTGATAAACCATGAAAGACTTTCATCACATTCTGGCAGCATCTCAGAAGACAGACTGGACCCAGCGAAAAGGTGCTGTTGCTACGGTGGTGAAAGTGCATGGCTCGTCATATCGAAGTCCAGGAGCCCGTATGCTCATCATGGATGATGGTCGATGGATCGGTTCCATCAGCGGGGGGTGTCTGGAGGGGGATGCTTTGCGCAAAGCCCGACAAGTGATGAGTGATCAACAATCCCTGCTCGTGACGTATGACACTCGGGAAGAAAGCAATCAAAACCTCGGTATCGGACTTGGTTGCAATGGAGTCATTGATGTGTTCATTCAGCCCATCGATCAAATGAACGCTGTGATGGAAAAGATCGTGACCCATCAAAAACCTTCGGCCCTGGCCACCGTGGTGAGTGGCTCGGCAGCCGGGCATCTGATTTGGATGGATGCCCACCACCAAATTGTGTTGTCAACCGCAGAGCCCTCCACGATACACGAAGTTTCAACTGATTTAAGAAACGTATTTCATACCCGGCATTCCCACCTAACAGAATACAACGCAGGTCAGGTATTTTTGGAATTGATTCAACCCGTCCCCCATCTCATTCTGTTTGGTGGAGGCTTTGATGCCCGGCCCGTCAGTCAGTTAGCTAAATCGTTAGGGTGGCGTGTGGAAGTAACCGATGAATGTGTTGCTCACATCGCCCCGCTGTTTTTTCCTACCGCTGATAAACTTTCCCTTTGTCAACGAGAGTTTATCGATCACGATTTTTCCATTACACCCTATACCGCTTGTGTTCTGATGTCTCATAACTATGAGTACGACCGGGACGTCTTAAAAAAAATTATCCATCTCCAGGCACCTTATATTGGCATTCTCGGACCGCGCAAACGCTTTGATAAAATGTTGGATGAGTTTGCAAGAGAGGGCATCGCCTTGACAACCGAACAACTACACAGCATTCATTCTCCCATTGGTTTGGATATCGGTGCAGAAACGCCTGATGAAATAGCCTTATCCATCATTGCCGAAATTCAAAGTAAGTTTAGTAATCGATCGGGGGGCTTTTTAAAGTATCATCCCGGTCCTATTCACCAACGGCAGCCGGGCACCGATCAGGTACTCAAACAGGTTTATCTGGACAACTCCGGGCTGCAAAAGTCCGTGTAAGACATATGCGCTATCTTTTTTTTCTTGCCGGCTGGCTTGCGTCTTTGGCGACCTCCGCACAATCCGCTGAAACACCGGAGATCAACCAACACGTTTGGAAACCCTTTATCGAAACATTCAATCAGTATCGGTCAGATGATTTCCTGGCTCTTCATTCCAGGGATTTGATTCGTTCGGCCCGCGACTCAAAAAGAGTTTTAAACTGGCAACAATATCTGGATGAAACCAAAACCGGTGAGGCCAACGATAAAAAAGAGGGCTTTAAGCGAACGTTAGAGTTACGGTTCACGGAGCGGCTTCACTCCACTACGCAAGCGATCGATGTAGGCATTTATAAAACGGTTTATACCTTTTCAAATGGTACGACACAGGCATTTTATGGCCGGTTTCATGTGGCGCTGCGAAAAGAAAAGGGTCGCTGGAAAATACTGGTAGACACAGACTCTTCTGAAAACGGTACCATCGGAGAAAAAGATTTTTATCAAGCCAAGCCGATGGAGTAACCATCGTCATGTCCCATGATTCTCGTATGACTTCACCGGTAGCCATCATCATTCTGGCGGCAGGCTCATCCAGCAGGTTGGGTCAATCGAAGCAATTGCTCACGTATCATCACGTAACACTCCTGGAAAAGTCGATACATGAGTCCATTCAGTCTCGCGTAGGAGATGTTTTTGTTGTGCTGGGAGCCAACGAAGAAGAACATCGCAAAGTCGTGGAGCATCTGCCTGTCACCATCATTTCTAATCCCACCTGGAAAAAAGGGATGGGGAACTCTATGAAAACAGGGCTCTCATGTGTGATTGATAAAAATCCGCTCGTTGAGGGAGTTCTGATTTTGGTTTGCGACCAGCCGGCATTGACTTCTCATCATTTACAAAAGTTACAGGAAGCCTTTCTCCAAACCCAAATCCCCATCGTTGCATCACACTATGGTGATACCCTGGGGGTGCCTGCCTTTTTCCATCGTGTCTTATTTGACGACCTTCTCCAGGTTCCTGATGATAGTGGCGCTAAAAAAGTAATTTCAAAATACCATCATCAGGTAAAATCAATTAGATTCGAAGGAGGTGAACTGGACATTGATACTCCCGAAGATTATCAACGTTGGGTAAAGAACAGGTAAAAGGTAATCAGCCAGCGACTACGGCTTCCGTCTCCACCTCTATTCCCGCATTGACCATAGCCCCAAAGCCTCCGTAAATGTTGGTTACATTCTCAAAACCCTCCCGCTTCATCAGAGAAGTCGCCATCATGGAACGATAACCACCTGCACAATGAACCAGGTATGCTTTCTTTTTATCCAACGTTTTCAGATTGTCAGGCATATCGGCCAACGGAACAAAAGAAGCCTTGGAATAGTGACTAACACTCCATTCCCCTGGCTTACGAATATCCAACACCTCTGCTTTTTCTCCCTTTATTTGCTCCGCCTGAATGGATCGGATCGTCTCCAGAGGCTCATCCCAATCCGACACCCGATTAAAATACCCTACCACATTCTCATAACCCACCCGTGCCAATCTCATTACAGATTCGTGCTCTTGCCCGGGTTCGGTAATCAAGACCAATGGTTGATGAATATCTACCAGCGTACCTACCCAAACGGCAAACTGTCCGTTTAGTCCAATATTCAATGAATTCCGGATAAACCCTTTTTCAAAATCATCGGGTTTACGGGTATCCAATAACAGAGCCCCTTTTTTGATCTGCGTCTTAACTTCCGATATGCTCAATGATTGAAGGTTTTGAGCCAGAACCTGATCAATGGCTGCGTATCCCTCCCGGTTGATCCGTGCATCTTCGAAAAAATAAGAGGGAGGAGGTAAAATTCCGTCTGTAACTTTTGCAATAAACTCTTCTTTGCTTTGATTTTTCAAAGCATAATTCAATCGCTTTTGTTCTCCGATGGTCGAAAATGTTTCTTTACCAATATTTTTTCCACAAGCCGAGCCTGGGCCATGAGCCGGATAAACTATGACGTCATCTGGCAATGTTTTGATTTTCTGATTCAACGAATCGTATAACATACCCGCCAGCTCTTCCCGTGTCATAACGCCATCCAGTAAATCGGGCCGTCCCACATCCCCTACAAAAAGAGTATCACCGGTAAAGATGGCATGCTCTTTTCCATTTTCATCCAGCAATAAATAGCAGGAAGATTCTGGCGTGTGACCAGGGGTGTGAAGCACCCGCAGGGTAATTTTGCCTAGCTTAAACTCTTGTCCGTCCACAGCATTCACCACAGAATAGTGGGTATTTGCCAATGGACCATAAATGATGGGAGCATTTGCTTTCCGGGCTAAATCAATATGCCCCGAAACAAAATCGGCATGAAAATGTGTTTCAAATACATACTTGATTTTTGCCTTTCGCTTCGTTGCCAGCTCCAGATAGGGCTCCGTTTCGCGAAGGGGGTCAATAATGGCGGCCTCCCCCTCTGATTCAATATAGTAGGCGGCTTCCGCCAGACAGTTGGTATATAATTGTTCGATGTACATAGTCAAAATTCAGTTCAACTTGGTTTAAAACCGCTCAAAGTTCATAAAAATTCCCCAATTCAAATTTTCAGACCCTACCTTTGTCTGATGGGTATGCCGATCTCATTTATTCTATGCATGGTTTTGAGCCTGCCTCTGGTAGCAGACCCATATCAGCTTTTTGAAGAAAAGGGTAGAATCGGGTTGAAGGATCAACAGGGAAAGGTGTTACTTCCCGCATCTTTTGAAGCGTTGGGCTGGTCGGATGGAAGTTTTTCGATGGCGGGAGAAGTCACCGGCTTTAAACTCAATAACCGGTGGGGGTTAATTCATCTCTCCAAAAAAAAATTAACGGAGGCTTCTTACCTGGAGCTTCATTATCCGGGTGGCAACCGGGTCGTAGCGCGTAAGCAAATCAATCCGGCTTCGCAAAAAAGCGGCTGTCTGGATTTAACAGGAGAAGTTAAAGTTCCGTTTGACTATGATCATCTGGAAATACAAGGGCTCCGCGCAAGAGTATTGATCCGCGATCAGCAAACCTACCGGGCAGGACTCATTGATCTGGATAACAAAATCATCATCCCGCTGAAGTATCGTTCCATTCGTCCGTTGGGAACGCTACGTTATGCGGTAGAAAACAATGACTACAAAACAGCACTGTTTACGGAGGAAGGAAAAGCCATCACGGATTTCTCGATTGACAGCATTTCGCCCTTTCGAAACAACTTCGCGATCTATCACTCCGGCTTGCGGAAAGGTATCCTTTCGCGGGATGGGGAATTACTAACCCAGGCCATTTACCGGAAAGTGACTCTCACCCGCGAGGGGGTAGCGGCTGCTCTTCCATCGGTATGGAGTGTGGTCGATTCAAAAAACCAGGTTTTGCAGTCTATTGATGGTGACCATTTGCGCAACACCCCTACCGGATATATCGTGACCGATACCGGACGTGAAAGTCTGCTCTCTCCTGACTTTACCACCCTCCTGCCTTTTTGGTTTCAACAGTTGGTTCCGATATCAGACCGCCTGATCCTGGCTCGTCACCGCCAGCAATGGGGATTATACAGCCTGACTCAAAAATGGGTTATCCCTGCGCAGTTTGATTCGATGGTCATCGAGGGTGATCTTATCCGGGCGTGGAAAAAAAGCGGATCTAAAAATCATGCAACACTCTTTGACACACTGGGGACTGCAAAAAATACAAAAGCGTATGAACGCATGGAGGCTCCTGCTCATCATGCTTTTCGCGTCCGGTACAATAACTATTGGGGTCTGATGGATCGGACCGGAAAAGAGTTTGTTCATTGTGTTTATGATTCTATTCTGGATATGCTACACCATCAGATTTATGTGAAGTACAAGGGGCATTATGGGATCATCGACAGACAAGAGCATTGGCTTGTCAAACCCCAACCTTTTCCGCTGCAGTTAATCAATGCCGATGTCTACCTCCGGCATGAAAAATCAATGAAGTACCTGATGGCCTGGAAAGGCACGATCATCTATTTTACTGACAATCCGGTTCAACCCGGGGATCGTACTTTCCTGGAGACGTTACCCGATGGTGTTCGAAAAGAGATCGGATACGATGGCCGGTTGGTCAAACGAGATGAGGATGGACAAAGAATTCGTGACGTACATTATTCTGAAGGACTTTCCGTTTTTCAGAACGATGGCAAGTTTGGTTTTAAAGATAGCCGCGGACGCATCCGCATAGCCAACCGATATGATCACGCCCGTCCTTTTCAGGAAGGATTGGCGGCCATTAAGATTCTTAACCGATGGGGCTTCATTGACTCTCAGGAAAAAATTATGGTGCAGCCTGCCTATGATGGTGTTTTTGATTATGTCAACGGGCTGGCTCGTGTTATCCGAAATAACAGACACGGACTAATCGATCGTGGAGGGAAAGTTATTTTATCTCTTCAATATGACTCCATCCTCCCGACACCTCAAGGAAGGTATTGGATCTTTGAAAAAAATAAAATGGGGTTAGTATCCTCAACCGGGCGTTTACTTCTGGAACCTTCGTATGAATTTCTGGAGGAAATGACTACCGGAAATCTTCGTGCCAAGCGCAATGGCACCTGGGGCATCCTCACACCCGAAGGATTGATCATTCTACCCTTGGTATATGACCAGGTGTATCCCACACCTCAGGCTGGAACGTTTCTGGTGTGGAAAAAGAACGATGAGCGATGGTTGTCGCTATCCAACTAAAAGACTTTCCAACAGGAGACGCTCTTCCAAAAAAAAACCAGTGAGGCGTTACTCACTGGTTTTGAAAGACCTGATGTCAGGTAATTATTTGTTCTCCGTATTCTGAGTACCGGTTCCAGAAATGGATTGACGCATTTCTGTATCGGCCTGAACGTTTTTCATTTTGTAATAGTCCATCACTCCCAGATTACCGCTCACAAATGCTTGTGCTATAGCTTTCGGGATTTCGGCTTCAGCCTGAATCACATTTGCACGGGCTTCCTGCGACTTGGCAATCATTTCCTGCTCCAACGCTACCGCCATGGCTCTGCGTTCCTCGGCACGGGCTTCAGCTACTTTTAAATCGGCTGAGGCCTGATCAATCTGAAGTTTGGCGCCAATATTTGCTCCTACGTCCACATCGGCAATATCAATGGAAAGAATTTCAAAAGCTGTACCGGCATCTAATCCGCGGGATAACACCAATTTGGAAATTTTATCAGGGTTCGCCAATACTTCTTTATGTGATTGTGCCGAACCAATGGAGGTCACAATACCCTCGCCCACACGGGCCAGAATCGTGTCTTCACCGGCACCACCCACTAATTGCGAAATGCTCGCACGAACTGTTACCCGGGCAACTGCAATCAACTGAATACCATCGGCTGCTACCGCGGCCACTTTAGGGGTCGTGATCACTTTAGGATTTACTGAAATCTGCACGGCTTCAAACACATCGCGTCCGGCCAGGTTAATCGCGGTAGCTTGTTTAAAATCAAGACTGATGTTCGCTTTTTCTGCAGAGATCAGCGCGCGAATGACATTCGGAACATCTCCACCCGCCAAGTAATGAGTTTCCAGTTCATTGGTGGTCACTTTTAATCCAGCTTTGTTAGCTGTGATCAGTGAATTTACAATGATTCCGGGCGGCACCTTGCGGATTCGCATCCCAATCAAAGACCCGATCGTTACTTTGACCCCGGCAAAGACAGCCGTGATCCATAGTCCCACCGGCACAAAGTACATGAATAGAAAAAAGAGGATGATTGCACCGAAAACAAAGAGAAGTAATAAAATACCGTCCATACCCATTTAGTTATTTGATTTAAGTTGTTAATTCGACAATTATCTGATTTGCAAGAACCTTCGTCACTTTGATAGGCGAGCCAACTTCCAGATAGTCACCCAGGGTTTTTACTTCAAACACCTGATTTCCTAGCTCTGCTTTACCCACTGGCCGAAGGGCAGATACCGCAATGCCAAGTTGACCTTCCGTTACACTGGCAGTCAGCCCTTCATTAAACTTGCTGTCAATCGAAGTTTTCAAGGCAAACTTGCGCCATAAGTCTGATTTGAAAGAGTAGTAAATGACCACGGATGAAACCACAGCCGTACCTCCCAGGGTTATCCACCCGGTCGTTTCTCCGAAATAATAGAAGCCCAGAGTGATGCCAACCGCCATAAAGGCAAACCCCACAACTCCGACCACTGTCGTGCCAGGCACAAAAATGATTTCTATCACCAACGTGGCCAACCCGATCGCAAGCAATGACAAGACTAAAACCCACTCGATCATATCTGTAAAATTACGTAATTCGGATCACATCAACTGAGCGCTCCGGATTTGGCAGTGAAAAATTAATATGCCCGCGCAAACAACACCCGCTTGCCCGAAGGCTTACCGGAATAGATACATGTACCCGCTTCTGCAGGGGCATCCAGCGGAATACAACGGATCGTGGCCTTGGTTTCGTCCTTAATAGCGGCTTCCGTTTGGGCTGTGCCATCCCAATGGGCCAACACAAATCCGCCTTTGCCATCCAGAACTTTTTTGAATTCCTCATAGCTATCCACCCGGGTGGTCATTTCCTCCCGAAATCTCAAAGCCCGTTCATAGATTGTCTTCTGAATGTCGTCCAGCAACGCAGGTATATCGGTCATGACGCTTTTCATGGACATCACCTTTTTCTCTTTGGTATCTCTGCGGGCTACCTCCACGGTTCCGTTTTCAAGATCCCGGGGCCCCATGGCAATCCGCACCGGTACTCCGCGCATTTCATATTCGGCAAACTTAAAGCCTGGCTTATGGGTATCCCGATGATCAAACTTCACCGTCAGACCCTGCTTCCGGAGGGCTATCATCAACTCCTCCGCCTGAGCAGAAATACGCGTCAGTTCTTCATCACTCCGGAAAATAGGAATGATCACCACATGAATGGGCGCCAGTTTGGGAGGGATGATTAACCCCTCATCATCGGAGTGCGCCATGATGAGAGCCCCCATCAAACGAGTACTTACACCCCAGGAAGTACCCCATACTTTTTCGAGTTTCCCTTCTTTATTGGTGAACTGAACATTAAAAGCGTCTGCGAAATTTTGTCCCAGAAAGTGCGAAGTTCCCGCTTGTAACGCTTTGCCGTCTTGCATCAATGCCTCGATACAATAGGTATCCACCGCCCCGGGAAAACGCTCTCCCTCTGTTTTGCGCCCTTTGATCACTGGCAAGGCCATAAAATTTTCTGCAAAATCGGCATACACATCCAGCATCTGCTCCGTTTCTTTGATCGCCTCCTGTTGGGTGGCATGGGCCGTGTGGCCTTCCTGCCATAAAAACTCAGCCGTTCGCAAAAACAGACGGGTGCGCATCTCCCAACGCACCACATTGGCCCATTGATTAATCAGAATGGGAAGATCCCGATAGGATTGAATCCACTTTTTGTAGGTGCTCCAGATAATGGCTTCGCTGGTGGGTCTCACCACCAATTCTTCCTCCAGCTTCGCCTCCGGATCGACCATTAACTTCCCCGGATTGTTTGGATCATTCTTGAGCCGATAGTGTGTCACAATGGCACACTCTTTGGCAAATCCTTCGGCATTTTTTTCTTCTGCCTCAAACATGCTTTTGGGTACAAACAGGGGGAAATAAGCATTTACATGTCCGGTCTCTTTAAACATCTTATCCAGCCCTTGTTGCATTTTTTCCCAGATGCTATACCCATACGGTTTGATGACCATGCATCCACGCACATCCGAGTTTTCGGCCAGGTCCGCCTTCTTTACCAGATCAATGTACCATTGTGAATAGTCCGCAGCGCGGCTTGTGATCTCCTTGCCCATAGTTTACTTCGTTTCCTTAAAGGGAGGCAAATATACCCACATGGGCGCAACGTGTCATTTTTTTAGCTTTTTAAGGCAGAATTTTAACGTTTTGCACGGAATTTGTGTCTATAGTAAACGAATGTGTGGATTTCTACCCGGGTGAAGTTTTAGCCAGATGAACATGTGGCACAACTACCACGCAGATAATGAACGGTTTTTCGTAATTTTAACGTAACATCGCCATACAAACAGGGAAGTTTTTCGTTTTAAACAGTAATAGCTAAAAAGTCTATGAAATGGCCAGGTAAATTCCTGACACCGAACAGGATGATTATTCAGGCCATTCCATGTGACCTTAATCAAAAATTATAAACACATGAAAACAAGATTGAGTTGGGTAGTGGCTTTGGCAGGGGTATCTCTGGCAGGCTATGCACAGGCACAAGAGCTGGAAACGGATGATCTTTATTTCAGGGCAAAAGACCGTGAAAAGCTAAATATATCCAGGCAAGTGGCTTCGAATACTCGGTCGCGTGAGTTATCCGATGAAAATGAAGTTGTCACGCCAATCAACCCTACCGATAGCTATTCAGCCCGGGGAGTTAACCCTGAATTCAGTGGCACGAATCAAAATAACCCTGACTATTTCCTGCCAGGTTATCAGCCTGCGGTTCCATTAGCTACCAGTCCGGGCTTTAATAATTGGAATAATGGTTTTAATAATAATGCCTGGGCCATGTCCCCTGGTTTTGGCTGGGGTAGTGGATTTGGTCGTCCCTGGGGTATGAATCGTTTTGGCAACTCTTTTTATGACCCTTTCTGGGGAAATGGATTTAATCCCGGATGGGGAAATGGTTTTAACTCCGGATGGTCCAATTCTATCTCGCTTGGATGGGGTGGTGGTTGGGGAGCCTCTCCTTTCTGGGGTGATCCTTTCTGGAATAACGGTTGGAATTGTCCTACCTGGGGATGGAACAGCTTTAATGGTGGCTGGGGAAATAACTGGGGGTGGAACCGACCGGTGATCATCGTCAATAATAACAATGGCAATGACAGCCGCTATGTATATCGCGGCCGCAGACAAGAGCGAGGGACTTCCATGGGCAATGACTATTATCAAAATTCGCGCAGCATCGCCCCTACGCAGTCAACTACCACCAGAAATGGCCGTGAAGTAGCCACCGGAAGATCACGGTCAACATCGGAATCATCCTACAGCTATGATCGCAACTGGAGAAGTAATCCCAATAACACTACCACTACCCGGAGCTATTGGAACACTCCCTCATCTTCTGGTACTTCGAACAACAACAGTACCGGGAACAGCCGGAGCAGTTGGAGCAACAGCCGGTCGGGCGAATCATACAGTGCCCCTACCCGAAGCTATTCCGATGGTGGCAGCCGATCCAGCTACAGTTCCGGAGGCGGCTCCCGCAGCAGTGGGGGTAGTTCCGGAGGCAGCTCCGGTGGCGGCAGCCGCGGTCGTGGTCGCGATTAAGGAACATTAATAAAATTTTATGAAAACAATAGCGGGCTTGGGGAAGCTCATCGGGATCCTTGTGTCTTTGCACTCGGTGAGTTACGCTCAAAGTTTTGTCGAGTTGGCAAACACCTTTAGCCGGACCTTACCCGCTGGCAGCGCCCGAATGCAGGCCATGGGTGGAAGTCAAACTGCGCTGGGAGGCGATTATAGTCTGGCGCTTTCCAATCCGGCAGGGTTAGGTTTATACAATCGCTCGGAAGTAGCCCTGTCGCTCGGATATCAATCGTTTCAAACTCAAGGCCGTTATTTTTCTGGTGATCTGATCTCCGACAACAACAAGGACTCCAAATCTCAATTGAACCTCCCGGGGATTTCACTGATTTTTTCGAGTCCAAAAAATGGACAACATGGGTTTCTGCAAGGCACCTTTGGTATCTCCTATTCCCGGCTCAATGACTTTAACCGAAACATTCAATACAGCGGTACCAACCCCAACAATTCGCTGATCGATTTTTTTATCGAACGAGCCAACGGGCGGGAGTCTACTCAATTCTCAGAACCCACTAGTCAGGGCGGGGGCGAGCTTTTTAATACGCTCACCGAAATGGCATATAACAACTACCTGATCGGAGAGTCCACCATTCTAAATCCAGCAAACGATCCTACTCAGTACTTTACAGATATTGATGGTATCCCACTCCAATCCGAAACATGGGAAACCCGGGGCGCTCAAAATCAATGGACGTTTTCATATGGCGCCAACCTGAATGACAAACTGTTTTTGGGGGCTTCGCTGGGGTTTGCATCCATCCGTTACGAGTCCACCAAACGCTTTCGCGAAGATTTTGATAGTTCACAGCCATTGTTCTTTTATGAAGCAGAAGAATCCATTGAAGTCAGCGGAAATGGGGTAAACCTCAACGTGGGTTTTATTTACCGACCTCTGGATGCGCTCCAGTTAGGAATGTCATACATCACCCCCACTTCCTATGAATTGTCAGATAGTTATACTGCCTCGATCATTTCCCGATGGGATAATTTTGAATACACTCCAGGCACCATTCTGTCGCAGGAGTCATCCAGTATTGATCCTGCGGTGATTGAAGAATATCGGTTGAAAACGCCCGGTAAGCTAAATCTCGGAGCTGCCTTTTTTGTGGGCACCGCTGGAGTTATCACAGCAGATGTTGAACGCATCGATTACTCCGGTGCCCGTTATAAACCTTTGGGCGGTGGACTTCCCTTTGACAATGAAAATGATGCGATCAAAGAAGTCTATCAAGATGTTTTCAACGTGCGTGTCGGCACCGAATTCCGGCATCAGAAATATCGCTTCCGCGGAGGCTACACCTACATGCCCGATCCGTTTGTTGCCCGGCAGAATAATCAAAGACAAGACATGCAGGCCTTCTCGGCCGGTTTAGGATATCGGGAGAAAAACTTTTTTATAGATGTGGCAGCTGTTTACCGGTGCAGCCGTTCTTCTTACCGGCCCTACTCGGTAGATCGCCCAGATAGTCCTTTGTTAACGTTCAGGCAGACGGCTACCAGTTTCATGGTGACGCTGGGATTCCCTTTTTAGGTGGCGCGCAGAACGGTGAGAATATCCTCCAGCGTAATCGCCTTCCCTTTGATGTGATACTTCGCTTTTTTGTAGAAAGGCAATCGCTGGGAACGAAGAAACTCCACATGATCTTTTATGCTATAAGAATCCATACCACTAAAGAGCGGACGGGTGTGCAGCGCAGTGGCCAGTCTGCGGGCAATTTCCGTAGCCGGCACATTTAAAAAAACCGTTACGCCACTGGCATTCATTACATCCATGTTGGAAAAGAAACATGGAGCTCCGCCTCCGGTTGCCATCACAAAAGGGCTGGCAGAGGTAGCATAGCGATGCAGTAAATCTGATTCCTGTTGCCGGAAGGCCTCTTCGCCACGTTCTTTAAAAATGGCAGCAATGCTCTTGCCTTCGTTTTGCTCAATGGCGCTATCCAGATCAATAAAGTCTGCCTGCAACTTCATCGCCACTTGTTTGCCCAACGTGGTTTTGCCAGAGCCAGGCAATCCTATCAGATAAATTTTCGTTTGCACAGAATTTTAACAATTAAGATCTGCCATTCATCGATCTTATCAAATTTCATCTCCTGAATGAAGGATCATTACTTGACCAGCAACTCCAGCACTTCTTCGTAAGACGGGGTATCGTTGTGATGCCAATTGCCCAGCACGGTACCATCCTTCCACAAAGAAATTCCAGGGTTGGATCGGACAATGGTTTTGAGTACCGTTGCGTCCGTAAAATAAAAAGGAACGGCCAACTGATGCTGATGTCTGAAGGCATCGGTGGTCGCAGCATCGGAAGAGGTAAGGATGTAACAGTCCACCCGTCCTTCGAGTCTTTGGGTAAGGGAACGGATCTCCTCCAGATCACTGTCGGATGCCTGGGTCACATTGTACATAATGATGGCCAAACGGTTTCCGGTAAACGTATAGGCGGTCAGGTCTTCTCCCTCCGGGCTGTTGACCGTGTAGTCGGTAATCTTTGGTTGCGTTTTATCCTGATTGAGGATACGTGAAGAAACATACGTCAATCCGGAATCAGACAAAAAGCGCGTGGAGCGCACCTCCTCGCTTCCTTTCTTAAACAAATACTCAATCACCGGTTGTTCCGGAGGCAGCATTTGTTTAGGAATGTTGGCGCCCACATGATATGCCCTGAAATCAATAAATGGTAAATGACGGATGGCATAGATACCTGCATAAAAACTCATCACCGTAATGGCGAGAATCAATGCCCATCCTTCGCGCGAACGGAGCACCGAAACATATTTTTGACGAAACCAGAACAGATGCAGCACAAACACCAACAGGATCACATCTTTCCAGAACGATTGCCAGGGGGTGAGTTTGATGGCATCTCCAAAACATCCGCAATCTGTCACCGCATGGGTAATGGCTGAATAACCTGTGAGAAACGTAAAAAATATTAGCAACAAAAGCAGCATCCACATGGTCAGGTTCATCCGGAAAAAGAACAGTAGTGCCACTCCCAAAACGATTTCCAACACAATCATCACCATTCCAAGTTCCAGCGCCCAAGGAACAAACACATGAAAGATCGAGCCAAAATCCGTAGCAAAAACTTCAAAGTATTCTTCCAGTTTGATTTGGGTGCCTACCGGGTCATTCAATTTGATGAGGCCTGAAAAAATAAAAAGGCCGCCCACAAAAAAGCGGGAAAACTGGTCAATGATTTTCTGGAATAGGTGCAATGCGATCATATTATTTTTGATGATACCCCGACTTAATCATGGCAAAAACTGCGTAGTTAATCATATCCTGATAGTTGGCCTGCACACCCTCACTGGCCAGCGTTTTTCCCTGATTATCTTCAATTTGTTTGGTGCGGTGCAACTTCATCAGAATGATATCCGTGATGGAACTCACCCGCATCTCGCGCCACGCTTCAGCATAGTCGTGATTCTTGTTTTGAAGCAGGGCAAACGTCTCGGCTACCTCCTGATCATATAACGGTTCGATTTCAGCAGCCGTCAGATCCATTTTCACGGAATTCTCCAACCTGCATTGAATCAGCGCAATGACGCAATAGTTGATGATGCCGATAAATTCGTCCTGGATCGGATCGCCCACTTTTTGAGTGCCTTTTTCCTGAATGCTGCGAATGCGCTGGGCTTTGATAAAAATCTGATCGGTAATGGATGGCAATCGCATGACGCGCCAGGACGTACCATAGTCCTGGGTCTTTTTCAAAAAAAGACTTTTACATATCTCAATTACCTGTTTATATTCGATTGCCGTTTGAGTCATAAAAAGAAGCATGCAAAATAAAGCAATTTCACCATACAAAGTATTGAATATCCGCGGACGCCTCGTAGATCTGGAGCAACCACGGATCATGGGGATCATCAACGTGACTCCCGACAGTTTCTATGCGGGCAGCCGTCAGACGCATCTTTCTGATTGGCTAAAACAAGCCGAAAACATGCTCACCCAAGGCGCTACTTTTTTAGATATTGGTGGCTACTCCTCCCGACCCGGAGCAGAAGATGTGCCGGAAGCAGAAGAATGGAGGCGTGTAGGGCCTGCCATAGAAACCATTCGCAAACATTTTCCTGAAGCCCTTCTTTCCATCGATACCTTTCGGGCCCGCATCGCTCACCACGCAGTGCAGGAAGGAGCCGACATGGTCAATGACATCCGGGCCGGAGAAGGTGATGAACGGATGTTTGAAACAATCGCCAGCCTGCGCATACCCTACGTGATCATGCACATGCGCGGAACGCCCCAAACCATGACCACGCTGACGGAGTATACGGATGTGACCCATGAAGTGATTGATTACTTCTATCCCAAAATCTATCAACTCACTAAAAGCGGAGTGAAAGACATCATCCTCGATCCCGGCTTTGGGTTTGCCAAAACACCCGCGCAAGGGTTTCAACTCCTCCGACAGCTGGATGCTTTGCACGTGTTATCCAAACCGGTGATGGTCGGATTATCACGCAAGTCCATGATCTGGAAAACGCTGCAGACCTCTGCCACTGAAGCACTGAATGGAACCACCGTTTTGAATACGATCGCTCTGATCAAAGGAGCTTCCATCTTGCGTGTGCATGATGTAGCCGAAGCCCGGGAATGCATCTCACTGGTTCAGGCGCTCGAAGGAAAATGATTACCTTTGACAGGTGATTTTTCTTTTTCACATTGGATTTCTGGAAGTAAGTTGGGTTGATCTGATTGACATTAGCCTGGTGGCCATTCTTTTGTATCAGGTATACAAACTGATCCGCGGGAGTATAGCCGTTAACATTTTTTTAGGGATTCTTTCCCTCTACCTGATCTACCTGATCGTGCGGGCAGCCCAGATGGAGTTGCTGGCGCGTATCCTCGGTCAGTTTATGGGTGTAGGGGTGCTGGCGATGATCATCTTGTTTCAGCCGGAGATCCGCAAGTTTTTATTGCTCATTGGCCGCAGTGCCGACTTTAACCGCGACACACTGTTCAAACAAGTCGTGAACTGGCGTGTCGCCAACCAGGAAGAATTTGACATTCAGGAAGTGCTGGATGCCATCAAAACCCTGAAGGCCACGCGCACCGGTGCGTTGATTGTCTTTACCCGCGACATAGAATTGAAACATTATGCAGAAACAGGGGACAAACTGGATGCGGAGGTAAGCAAGCGGCTGTTGATTTCCATTTTTAATAAAAACAGTCCGCTGCATGATGGGGCGGTGATCATTTACAAAGGACGCATTGAAGCCGCGCGCTGTGTATTGCCGGTGAGTGAGAACGATCATTTACCTGAACATTACGGATTGCGTCATCGCTCCGCCATTGGCATGAGTGAAATTACCGATACGCTGGTGGTGGCCATCAGCGAAGAAACGGGCCGACTGATTCTGGCGCGCAATGGCAAATATCTGCGCGCCTTAAAACTGCGCCAGGTAGAACAAAAGATCATGGAGTATCTGGGCAACGCAGAACCAGAGAAGTGGGATGAGATAGCTGAGGAAGAGACCGAAGAAGCGAAGACGTAGAAAAAAGGAGGCGCAGGTCTTGCGCCATACCTCAAAAAAACCTTACATTTATTTTGAACCCTGAAAACCGCTTGCCGCGGCACGCGCCTTCTTCCCGTAAGGTGGGCTGAAATACATAAACTGGTATGATATCCCTGACTTTGGCAGGGTAAGAGAGTAATGGGTAAAAATGATTGATTAACGATAAGTGATTTACAGCGGAGAGAAAAAAAAGCCCCACGAAACGCAGGGCTAAGATTTCTTCGGCTTATAGCCTTATTGTGATTTGTCTTTCAGATACAATAGTAATATAAATTTTTATAAAATGGAAAAAACGTTAGCACTTGATTTCGGAACCAACTCCATCGGTTGGACAATTAGAGACACAGCCTATCCAAACGAACAATTCAGAAAATCCGGTGTTCTCACTTTCAATCCAGGTGTTGGCGAGGAAAAGAATGTAGAGTATTCTTTTGCGGCTCAACGCACTTCCAAACGGAGCATACGGAGATTGTACCAAGCTCGTAAATACAAGCTCTGGGAAACGCTTGAAGTACTTAGGCGAAATGGGTATTGTCCTATTTCAGAAGAAGCGCTAAACCAGTGGAGATGGTATAAGAAGAGCGAGGGCTACTTTAGAAAATACCCCGTTGATGACGTTGCATTTGCCCAATGGATAAAGCTTGACTTCAACGGTGACGAGAAACCTGATTATACCAGCCCCTACCAACTCAGGCGAGAGCTAATTATAGAGAAACTTGATTTTTCACAAAGCATAAATAAATACAAACTCGGCAGGGCATTGTACCACATAGCGCAACACCGGGCGTTTAAAAGCAGCAAAAAAGTAAACCTTGCCGAAGACCTTGATTCTGATAAAGAGAAAATTGGCGCTGAACGAAAACGGGAAGGTGAGTTAACAAAAAAACTAAACGACATAGGAATAACCCAATGGAAAACAGTGGGAGAGGCTTTTGCCCAAGCTGAGATTATTTATAGAGAAAGAAAAGAAGGGCGCATTCGCAACAACTTGCATACTTCGGTGGTTAGAAAAGACCTTCAGAAAGAAGTACAAGAGATATTTTCATTTCAAGACTTGCGCTTTGGTAGTATTTTTAAAAATGAAAAAGGTGAAGAACTCAAAATAAGTCAGTCACCCATTTTTTGGCAGCGACCCTTGCGCTCTCAAAAAGGCACCATCGGCAAGTGTACGCTTGAACCATCCAAGTACCGATGTCCTGTAAGCCATCCCGCATTTGAAGAGTTTAGGGCGTGGAGTTTTTTGAACAATATCAAGTATAGAATAAAGGGGCAAAAAGAATCTGATTGGAAGCAGCTTGACCTGGAAACAAGAAAAGAGATATACATCGACAAATTCTTTAGAGCAACAAAACCAAATTTTGATTTTTTTGAGATCTACCAATGGCTAAAGAAAAGAAACAAGCACGATAACTGGGATTTGAATTACAACTTTAAAACCAATGTAGCCGCTTGCCCCGTGTCAGCACAATTGCGACTTATTTTTGGTGATGACTGGAAAAACATAAGGATACCCCATACACCTAATGAAAAACGTCATCAAAAAAAGGATCACTATGATATAGAAGACATTTGGCATGTGCCGTTTTCTTGCGATGACGAAGACTTTGTGCAAGACTTTGCTGAAAGTAAACTCAGCCTGAATGAAGCGCAAACCAAGAAATATCTTGCCTTGTGGAATTCGATGCCAGTGGACTACGGACAACTGAGTTTAAAAGCCATCAACAATATTTTACGGTTTCTCAGGAAAGGCCGTATTTATACCGAGGCCGCCTTGCTAGCCAAATTACCAGAAGTATTGGGCGAAGAACTTTGGGCAAAGAAAGAAGACTTGCTCCTGTCTAGCATAACAGACGTAATAGAGATCAACCGCCACACCAAGAAGAAACTGAGTATTGTCAATAACCTAATTGCTAAGTATAAGGTTGACCCATACTTTGCCGACAATGATTTCAAATACACATTACAAGATTCTGACCATCGCAACGTCTTGAATGCTTGTGAAGAAGCCTACGGTAAAATCACCTGGAGTGAAATGCCAGAGACTGCCAAAGTCAACACTCTTCAATTCATCACTACCGAATACCAAAAATTTTTCAACGACTCCAAGAGGCAATTCAAAAAAATGCCCCATTTGCTGGACTCCATGAAGCAATTCTTGACAGACAACTTTGAGTTAACCCCTAAACAACTTAAAAAGCTTTATCACCCTTCACAAATTGAAATCTACTCACCAGCCAAACCACAATTGATTGATGACCGTCAGTTGTTGCTATTGGGTAGCCCAAAGACGGGAGCCTTCAAAAACCCGATGGCCATGCGGGCGCTTCACGAGCTACGGAAGTTGGTGAACTACTTGATAAAAACTGACCAGATAGATGAACACACCCGCATAGTGGTGGAGCTGGCACGCGAACTAAATGATGCCAACAAACGCTGGGCTTATGAGAAATACCAAGAAATGCGCAAAGAGGAGAATGCCGAGTTTGCCGCGGCTATCCGCGAACTGATCAAGGACTCAGATGCGGCCGGAAGCAAAGTAAACCCTGACAGTGTCGATGATATTGACAAATTCAGGCTTTGGTACGATATGCTGCAGGGCGAAGACGCAAAGATAGGAGAAGAAAAAAGTGGTGTGTTTACCGAAAACACCATTGTTTCTAAAACCAAAAAGAACAAAGGAAATGACGAAGAATACGAAGAGTTTAAACAAAACGATTTTGAAAGGCTAAACAAAGCCCTGTACTTCAAACTAAAAAAAGCTGGGGAAGATGTGGTCAAAAAATATAAACTATGGAAAGAACAAAACTGCCTGTGCTTCTACACCGGTAAATCTATCGGTATCACACAGCTATTCAAAGAAAACCTAATTGATTTTGAACATACCATCCCCAGAAGCCAATCATTTGACAACAGTCTGGAAAATTTAACCGTATGCTATGCCGACTACAACCGGAAAATAAAGAAAAATCAAATTCCGTTTCACCTGCCCAATTACCGAGAAGAGGCCAATGGCTATTCTGCCATTCTGCCCCGATTGGAAAAATGGCAACAAAGAGTGGCAGACCTCGAAAGGCACATTGAGTATTGGAAAGCCAAGTCCAAACGAGGAAGCAAATCGAAAATGATTTCTAAAACCAGTAAGGTCTCTGAAAAAGATTTTGCTATCAGGCAAAAACACCTTTGGCAATTTGAGTTAGACTATTGGCGCGGCAAGCTCCACCGCTTTACCATGCAGGAAGTAAAAAGCGGGTTTAGAAACAGCCAGCTTGTGGACACTCAAATCATTTCCAAATACGCCCTTCATTACCTCAAAACGGTATTCAATAAAGTAGAGGTACAGAAAGGTAGAATCACAGCCGATTTCAGAAAAATATTTGGAATACAACCATTGGATGAACGAAAAGACAGAAGCAAACACAGCCACCATGCCAAAGACGCGATGGTGCTTTCGGTAATACCCACTACAGCACTACGGGAGCAAATACTTGGTGTATGGAATGAACTGGAGGAGCAACGCGCACTACTAAAAGGTTGCGAACCTTTTGAACGAAATGAAGCGGTTGGTAGAATAAGTACGTTGGAAGATGAATTAGGTGAGCTATTGAAGAAATGCTATCTGCCAAATGTAAATTCTGCAATTGAAATATTAGATGACGAGATCATTATCAACAATCGCACCGCTGATCAAACCCTTACTCTGGCTAAAAGGAGATTGCGTAACAGAGGCAAAGTAGTGCCCGTAAAAGATGAATCAGGCAAAATCGTATATCAAACCGATGAAAATGGGCAACCCAAGCAACTCTATAAAAATGGAAAGGTAATATTTAAGAATGATCATTTTGGCAAGCCGCTACTGGATAAAGAGGGCAATCCCATACCTGTGCAGTTGCCTAAAGCAAAATGGGCCAAAGGAGATATTATAAGAGGGCAGTTGCACAAAGACTCCTTTTATGGAGCAATCAAACTTGTTAAGAAAGACGAACATGGAAAGTTTGTGAAGGGTGAAGATGGCAAATTTGCTTTTGATGATATTAAATATGTCATAAGGGAGGAATTGGTCTACAAGGCCAATGCACAAAGCCCGGGATTCAAATCACTAGATGATTTAGAATCACAAATAGTAGACAAGCATTTGTTCCTACAGATAAAAAAACAAGTAGAGTTAGTAGGTGATTTCAAAAACGCCTTAGCAAGAGGTATATGGATGTTAAACAAGAATGGGGAAAAAGTAAATAAAATTAGACGTGTCCGAATCTATGTTCGGTCAACAAACCCGCTGCCGATAAAACCACAAACAAATATTTCTAGCACGCCATTAAAAATTTTAGACAACAGAGAACATAGGCAATCATATTGGGCAGCCAATGAGGAGAGGCCATATTTTGCCATGTACTACAAAAATGGCAAGCTTATGCCAGAGACATTTTCCTTATTCGAAATTGCTCAAAGAGCATCTAAATCTTTGATACCAATAAAGTCCTTTGAAAACTTAATCGAGAAAATAAAAGATGATGGCTCCGAGTTGGCCTTTACGTTGCAAAAAGGAAAAAAGATAATTTTCCTAAGGAGCCCCATCCAAGAAAACTATTTACCCCCCAATTACCTTCAAAAAACATTATATAAAGTAGAAGGGTTTGAAGAAGACGGGCGAATGACACTAAAATATCACCTTGAGTCAAGAGAAGACAAAAAGATAAAAGAAACAATGATAAATCGAGGGCTACCCGATAAGGGCGCAACAACCATTGATTTTGAAAACCCTGTACCACTTCTTCGCCTTCGCCTCCATATTGTAAAAGGAGGCAGAGGGGTTTACAATTTTGCCGTTGAAGGCAAGGATTTCGAAATGATGCCTGACGGAAAGATCAACTGGAAAGTATAGCAATGATTAAGCGCACCCTCTACTTTGGCAACCCTGCTTATCTGAGTACCCATTTAGAACAATTAGTGGTGCGATTACCTGAAGTAGAAAAAAATGATTCGCTGCCCGATAGTTTTAAAAAAGAAGCCACCGCCACCATCCCTATCGAAGACATTGGTGTGGTCATCCTCGACCATCCGAGGGTGACCATTTCGCAAGCGCTACTGGGCCGGTTGCTCGCCAATAACGCTGCCGTCATTACCTGTAATGATACTCATCACCCAACCGGCTTGCTTTTAAATCTGGATGGCCACTCGCTACAAAGCCAGCGGTTTCAGGCACAACTGGTGGCGACCGAACCCCTCAAAAAACAACTGTGGCAGCAAACCATTAAAATGAAAATTCAAAATCAGGCAGCCCTGCTCGCTCACCTGGGGCTTGAAACGGAAAACATGCACCATTGGGCGGAGTCGGTCCGCTCGGGCGACCCGGAAAATCTGGAAGGCCGGGCTTCGGCCTGGTATTGGTCCCGGATATTTGGACCCGAACGGGATTTTATTCGCGATCCGCGAGGTGCACCCCCCAACAATTTACTCAACTATGCCTACGCCATCATTCGCGCCTGCGTGGCCCGGGCACTCGTAGGCTCCGGTCTGTTGCCTACCCTGGGCATCTTTCATCGCAATCAGTACAATGCCTATTGCCTGGCCGATGACATCATGGAACCTTACCGTCCGTTTGCTGATCAGTTGGTGCTTTCCCTGGTACAGGAACATGGCTATGACCTTGCACTGACACCAGACATCAAAAAGAAATTACTGGCACTGCCTACGCAGGATGTTCGCATCTATCATGAGACCAGCCCGATGATGGTGGCCATGCAGCGCACCAGTGCTTCGCTGGCCAGGTGTTTTCTGGGCGAAAGCCGAAGGATAGCCTACCCCGTGTTGGAATGAAAACCGACCGGATAAACGCCTACCGCATTATGTGGATCATGGTTCTTTTTGATTTGCCCACCGAAACCAAACAGGACAAAAAGAACTATGTTGATTTTCGCAAAAAAATGCAGAAAGACGGGTTCACCATGTTTCAGTTTAGTGCCTACCTGCGGCATTGCGCCAGCCGCGAAAACATGGAGGTGCATGTGAAGAGAATTCAAAAAAACCTGCCGCCCAAAGGACATGTGGGTATTTTAACCGTCACGGACAAGCAATTTGGAATGATGCAGGTGTTTTTTGGCAAGGAAGAGAAAGAAAAAGCCCCGGTGCCGCAACAGTTGGAAATGTTTTAGCCCGGGGCTTTTACCGATAGGTGGCGACCGTTTTTTAATCCTGATTTTAGTGGTAATTGGTTGAGATAGAAAGATTTAGCGTGGGGTACTCTGTACGCAATCTATCAAAGAACACAATCTGAAAGCAAATCACAACCGGTACATGCCCGTCATGAGGTTGGCGGCCTCTGTACGCAATCTATCAAAGAACACAATCTGAAAGCAAATCACAACTTGGTAGGACGTTAGTGTTGTGCAAAGAATGTCTGTACGCAATCTATCAAAGAACACAATCTGAAAGCAAATCACAACCTTTGCCACCGATGACAGCTACACCGTGGGTCTGTACGCAATCTATCAAAGAACACAATCTGAAAGCAAATCACAACTGTAGTGTGGTCTTTGTATTTCTCCTTCTGTCTGTACGCAATCTATCAAAGAACACAATCTGAAAGCAAATCACAACTAAGATGCGCGTACTTTTCATGTAAGTTTTCTGTACGCAATCTATCAAAGAACACAATCTGAAAGCAAATCACAACGCGCCCGGTGAGCATCACCTCTGCGCCCTTTCTGTACGCAATCTATCAAAGAACACAATCTGAAAGCAAATCACAACTGGTGCTGCCCAGCATTATTTCTACCGGCTTCTGTACGCAATCTATCAAAGAACACAATCTGAAAGCAAATCACAACGGCATCAGCGATGTGGAACTATACACGATGTCTGTACGCAATCTATCAAAGAACACAATCTGAAAGCAAATCACAACTAGCGGAAGCACAGACTTCGACCGCATCTGTCTGTACGCAATCTATCAAAGAACACAATCTGAAAGCAAATCACAACCATGGCTGCATGGTGCCGTTGACGTAGCGGTCTGTACGCAATCTATCAAAGAACACAATCTGAAAGCAAATCACAACTGTGCGATGTCTGGATGTATAGATTGGTGGTCTGTACGCAATCTATCAAAGAACACAATCTGAAAGCAAATCACAACCAGTGCCAATACCATCTACAAGATATTCATCTGTACGCAATCTATCAAAGAACACAATCTGAAAGCAAATCACAACTCAATACTACATTGATATTTCTGTCACTCCTCTGTACGCAATCTATCAAAGAACACAATCTGAAAGCAAATCACAACTAGATATAATCATGACAAGACACAACATGTCTGTACGCAATCTATCAAAGAACACAATCTGAAAGCAAATCACAACTTTACACAGATATTATGTGCAACAGGTAATTCTGTACGCAATCTATCAAAGAACACAATCTGAAAGCAAATCACAACCTATTTAGCTTGTTACGAAAACATCTATGATCTGTACGCAATCTATCAAAGAACACAATCTGAAAGCAAATCACAACTGGATCATGCTCGCCACCCGGATCGAAAGCTCTGTACGCAATCTATCAAAGAACACAATCTGAAAGCAAATCACAACTGCCCAAACAAACACCGGCCACAGGGCTGGTCTGTACGCAATCTATCAAAGAACACAATCTGAAAGCAAATCACAACTTACACAAACGAAGGCAAGGAAAACACATGTCTGTACGCAATCTATCAAAGAACACAATCTGAAAGCAAATCACAACTACGACGTTAGTCGTGTAGGCGTACGTTTTCTGTACGCAATCTATCAAAGAACACAATCTGAAAGCAAATCACAACTTTTACAACATCTCGTCCTAGTAGCCAGCTTCTGTACGCAATCTATCAAAGAACACAATCTGAAAGCAAATCACAACGGAAAGCAAAGTGTTCAAACTAGTGAAGTATCTGTACGCAATCTATCAAAGAACACAATCTGAAAGCAAATCACAACTGCTCGGTCATGGTTATGCGGTAGGAAACTCTGTACGCAATCTATCAAAGAACACAATCTGAAAGCAAATCACAACTTAGTACCTATTTTATGTACAGAAGTTCTATCTGTACGCAATCTATCAAAGAACACAATCTGAAAGCAAATCACAACTGTCTTTGTCAAACGCACAACAGGAAGCTATCTGTACGCAATCTATCAAAGAACACAATCTGAAAGCAAATCACAACTAATGTTGAAAGAGCAGTACGAATTTTTTTTCTGTACGCAATCTATCAAAGAACACAATCTGAAAGCAAATCACAACTAAAGACAAAGGTTGCAAAGCTTCAAAAACTCTGTACGCAATCTATCAAAGAACACAATCTGAAAGCAAATCACAACTACTAAAAGGACGGATGTGGTTGCGGCCTCTCTGTACGCAATCTATCAAAGAACACAATCTGAAAGCAAATCACAACATCATGGCGAGCGAGCTTCCGCTTTCATCCTCTGTACGCAATCTATCAAAGAACACAATCTGAAAGCAAATCACAACTATAGCGACTACGGGGTCAAGTTTAGATGTCTGTACGCAATCTATCAAAGAACACAATCTGAAAGCAAATCACAACTAGTACTGAAGGGCGCGGGGCCAGTCGTTCTCTGTACGCAATCTATCAAAGAACACAATCTGAAAGCAAATCACAACTACCGCTAACAATTTTATATCTGCAATAAATCTGTACGCAATCTATCAAAGAACACAATCTGAAAGCAAATCACAACTGAAGTAGACGTAGCCGGGGAGATCAAAAATCTGTACGCAATCTATCAAAGAACACAATCTGAAAGCAAATCACAACATACAAAGGCACACGCTATGGCTAAAAAAATCTGTACGCAATCTATCAAAGAACACAATCTGAAAGCAAATCACAACTACTGGTGAAGTATACCAGCAAGACCATACATCTGTACGCAATCTATCAAAGAACACAATCTGAAAGCAAATCACAACTACACAGCCGATAAAGTAGTGTGCACATGCTCTGTACGCAATCTATCAAAGAACACAATCTGAAAGCAAATCACAACTCACTTGTCAGCCTTGATGATTTCGGAACTTCTGTACGCAATCTATCAAAGAACACAATCTGAAAGCAAATCACAACTGTCAGGCGATTGCAGATCAGTGGTGTCCGTCTGTACGCAATCTATCAAAGAACACAATCTGAAAGCAAATCACAACTGCAAATGGCGCGGGTAATGTTGTTGCTGTCTGTACGCAATCTATCAAAGAACACAATCTGAAAGCAAATCACAACTATCTGAATACTGATGAATCGCGTTTGATGTCTGTACGCAATCTATCAAAGAACACAATCTGAAAGCAAATCACAACGCTATAGTTAATATTCGCCCTACTTTTCTGTACGCAATCTATCAAAGAACACAATCTGAAAGCAAATCACAACTTGTCATCGATCCAGGCCTTCACGGCTTCGGTCTGTACGCAATCTATCAAAGAACACAATCTGAAAGCAAATCACAACCATCAACCGCCAATAAATTTACACTGGCCTCTGTACGCAATCTATCAAAGAACACAATCTGAAAGCAAATCACAACTAGCGAAGGAGCCCTTTCTTTTGTTACCGTCTGTACGCAATCTATCAAAGAACACAATCTGAAAGCAAATCACAACCGATGTCAAAGGTTAAATACCTCATTCTAGTCTGTACGCAATCTATCAAAGAACACAATCTGAAAGCAAATCACAACCACTTAACAGGATGGTGTTTGCTCCGATGTTCTGTACGCAATCTATCAAAGAACACAATCTGAAAGCAAATCACAACCAGGGCCGGTGCTTTGATGTAGATGGTATTTCTGTACGCAATCTATCAAAGAACACAATCTGAAAGCAAATCACAACTTGCTCTCCAGCTTGCAAGCCTTATACGCGTCTGTACGCAATCTATCAAAGAACACAATCTGAAAGCAAATCACAACTAGCCAATGGTTACGTTACCATCTGCATCTCTGTACGCAATCTATCAAAGAACACAATTTGAAAGCAAATCACAACTAATTGAACTACTTCTAAACCGGTGAGTTGTCTGTACGCAATCTATCAAAGAATACAATCTGAAAGCAAATCACAACTTGATTTGATGGTTGGAGAGGAGATATTCGTCTGTACGCAATCTATCAAAGAACACAATCTGAAAGCAAATCACAACTCGGGCGGTGCATTGAAGAGAACGGGGCAGTCTGTACGCAATCTATCAAAGAACACAATCTGAAAGCAAATCACAACTTTCATAACAGGCGGCCGCCTTGGAACTTCTCTGTACGCAATCTATCAAAGAACACAATCTGAAAGCAAATCACAACTAGTGACGTAAAGATCACCATTGAGAGCCGTCTGTACGCAATCTATCAAAGAACACAATCTGAAAGCAAATCACAACCGTAAACTTGTTCTTCTTGATGTCCTGAAATCTGTACGCAATCTATCAAAGAACACAATCTGAAAGCAAATCATCACCTTAACCGAGGCGTACCGTGATGGAACAGGCTATCAGGACTTACACCATTTGATCGAAGGCCACATCAAAAAGTCCCTTCTTTGCTGGAATTATTTGACTAGTTTTAGGCTATGAAGTTCAATTTTTTTCAGAAAAAGCAAGACACCTTTGACTTTGAAATTACCCGTACTTGCAAAGTGTGTAGTCATACCTTTCATGGCCGCTATTGTCATGTTTGCGGTGAAAAAGTAACCGAACCCTACGAGCGTTCTTTCCTGAATTTTTTAGATAGCCTGCTGAATGCGTTCACGTTTTTGGATGGAAAGTTCATGAAAAGCCTGAAGCTACTCTTAGCGCATCCCGGGCAACTGTCCAGAAACATTGCTGATGGTGTACGGGTTCCTTACATGAAAATGGTTTCGCTCTTTTTTGTAGCAAATTTTTTCTATTTCCTTTTTCCGGTTTTTGATTCATACAATTCATCACTCTTTACGCAGCTGAACTCATTGGGTAGCCACAGCATTCGTGTTAAAGAAATCGTTAAGCAAAAAATCGAAAAAGAAGGAGTTTCCATGGAGGACTTCCAACGCGACTACAACAATCAATCAACTAACCTCTCGAAGCTCCTACTGGTGCTGTTGGTATTTGTGTTTACCTTGTGTTTGTACGTTGTTAATTATTCCAAGCAAAATTTCTTTTTTGATCATCTGCTGTTCTCGCTTGAGTTTTATAGTTTTCAACTGATCGTCAATTCGGTGTTGCTCGCACATCTTTTCAGTGGGTTGGTAAAACTTGGCTCAAGCTGGGGATCGGATTGGAAATTTCTAATGACGGACAATTTTTTTTCGATCATAAATTTGGTTACGCTCCTTTACTTTTTAATCAGAGGACAGAAGTTGTTTTTTGGTCAGAAATGGTATTGGGTTATCCCGAAAACTGTCTTATTGATTTTTTTACTGCAAGTATCCGTAGAACTCTATCGCAGAATGCTGTTTTATGTAACCTTATGGTTTTTGTAGCGGAGGCCCCATCGCAGGTAGACTCCATTGGTTAACCAACGTTCGCGATCCAACCAACATCAATCGAAACACACCATCGCAAGGTAAGAGGTGGATTCCTATCCATCTTGCAGTAAAGTCTTACTGATTTACGAATCAACGCTTCAAAACAAGGAATCCCCTGACAGCGGCACGTTGCGAAAAGTCAATTTTATAAAAGTAGGTGCCCGAGGGGAGCTCACTGCCGCCATTACTTAACCCGGTAAACACAACGGTTGCATTGTCATAGTTTTTTCCTTCCCACACCACATCACCCCAGCGGTTGTAAATGGTAACCTGGTTTTGCTGCGTGTCGGGTCGGGTGGCAATATTCTCAATAATCCATTTTTCGTTCTTCAAATCTGCGTTGGGCGAAATGGCATTATACACGATCAGGTCATCCGGTACACAATCGATTAACGTAGTGGCTACCGTGGCCGAGGTTGCCGAGCAGCTATTCGCATCGGTAATCGTTACAGAAAAGGTATCGGCTGTGGTTACTTCTATTTCCTGTGTGGTTGCGCCTGTAGACCAACTGTATGTAAACCCACCGGGTGCGCGTAGGGTGGCCGATTGTCCCGCACAAATAGCCAGATCACCTGTCACCTCAATTTGCGGTGTGGGCGGGGGTTGATTTATCGTTACCGTTACGGGATCAGATACTTCACTTTCACATCCACTGGCATTGCGTACCCTCACCGTATAAGCAGTTGCAGCAGTAACAGTTATGCTTGGTGTCGTCTCTCCTGTTGACCACTCGTAACTCGTAAAACCAGCGGGTGCCGTCAATACAATACTTCCACTCGTACAAAAAGATGGCGATCCGCTGGTGGATATTGTTGGTTTAGTCACCGTAGAAACGGTAGCCACTACTTCCGTTCGAGGCCCCTCACACCCTCCAGCTGAAACAATACTCACATAAAAACTGGTGGTGCCTGAAAGGGGTGGTGTCGTGAAAGTAGCCAACGTTGCTCCGGCAATGGGGCTACCTCCGCTTGCTACGGTGTACCAACGATAGCTCTCCCCTATGTTTGCTCCCGAGGCTGCTAATGACAGGTTGGTCAGCTGGCAACCACTGGCACCTGTCACGCTGGGAACTGGTGGCGGTACTGCTACCCGGATCTGCGTGGTGGTCGTAAATGAGCAAAGCGAAACCGGATCGACATAGGTATAGTTAATCAGGTGTTGCCCTACCCCGGCCGTGGCTGCGGTAAACACACCATTCAAAACACCCGTACCACTTAAGGTGCCTCCGGTTGGTTGCGACAGAGGTGCGAGATCAACTACCTCGGTCAGACAATACGAATCTGCCAAAAGAAAATTAAACGTTGGCTCAGGTGTAATGGTCAGGGTAGTGGCTGCCGATAACAATTGACAACCGCCCGAGGCTCCTGCAATGCGTACTTGATAATTTCCCGTTTCGGTGGCAAAATGGGAAGAGGAGGTAGCTCCCGAAATCGGTGTTCCATTTCTAAACCATTGTAAATTATAATTGGGCTGCGAAGTGGTAAGCTGTATTGGTGTTCCGCAACTGGTGTTAACACCACCCACCACACTAAAGGTGGGTTGTACCGAAGTTGCAATTTGTAAATCCGCCCCATTGTTTGGACTGATGGAAGCAGGATTGGTAGCCCGCACGCGTAAACGATACCCCAGGCCTTCGGGCAAACTAGTAGGCAGAATAGACGTAACAAAACCCGAGGCATTGGTCGTGCTTTGGGTACCCAACACTAAAGGAGCCGCAAAACTCCCGGTAATATCAGACAGTTCGATAGAAAGTACATTGCCCGCATTTAGTATCCCTGTAAATACATACGGAACATCTACTTGTTGTGAGGGGCAAAACGTAATGGCATCAAAGCCGCCAATAGCCAGACCTGTGGCCGGTAGCGTGGTGAAAAATCCCAGTAAAGGGATGGAAGTATATACCGGTTGCCCGGATCCGTTGTACTCGAAAATAGCTACGTGATACGTGGTACCAGGCGTTAAGTTGGTAATGTTAACATTGGTGTTGTTTCCTCGTTGAATGTGGCGCTGGTCACCAATCAAAATACCGGCACTGGTAAAGCTGGTGGATGTAAACCCATGCGCATTCAGATCTGTCGGTGAAAACGTAACAGGTTGAAACGGCCGCAATACCACCATGCGTCCTTCTCCGTTGCCAACGGTCCAACTTAAATTAATGGTTGTGCTGCCAATGGAATTAAACAGTAACGAGAAAGTTGAAATGGTGGGCGTAACTGCTGTTTTTACTAATTGATTTATAAATTCTGTCACTAAGTAGCGTTCATTTCCAGCTGAGCCATCTAACTCAAAAACCGCTATGCCGTATGCTGCGTTAGGTTCTAAACCTGTAATGGTTACGCCCGTACTGGTGGTCAGACCCACCACGAAGTTACCCGTACCTATTTGCGTGCCTACCCCGAATGCGTTAACTGTGTAAGTAGTTAAATCAGTTGGTAGCACATTTACTAACCCCCCCTTTCGGGCAATGATTAATCTACTGGTTCCATTACCCGCGGTAAAGTTTACGCTAAACCTGTCACCATTAACACTGGAAACCGATAGATTTTTAGGCGCAACCGATGGGCGTGCCGCGGTGGTAAAAGAAGCTGTACCCACTAATGACGTAAGATACACCGATCCATTACCCGAACCATTATATTCAAAAGAAGCGAAGTGATAGGTAGTAGCGGGTTGTAAATTGGAAAGTAGAAAATTATCGCCTGAGGAATTGTAAACCACAAAATTGCCGCCACCTAAATTACTGCCACTACCAAAGGAAGAGCTAGCAACGTAACCTATTAAGTTAACCGGTAACACATCTACTGCAGAGCCGGCTTTGGCGATGATAAGCCGATTGGTTCCGTTTCCGTTGGTCCACGAAAGATTCATACTATTGCCTGTTCTATTTGTGCCGAAGAAATTAGAAGTAGCCAGGGTAGGTGCGGTCAGGGTACTCTGGCTACCTCGGGCTACTGTACTGGATAATTGATACAAGGCTGTGCTGCCCGAGCCATTAAATTCTACCACCGCAAAATGGTAAGTAGTATTGGGTTGCAAGCCTGTTACACTGGCACCCGTAGAGCCTATCCCCACTACAAAATTGCCGCCACCCAGATTGGAACCACTGCCAAAGATGCTACTGGCGGTATAGCCTGTATTGTCAACCGGAAAAGCATCTACCGGGCTTCCTTGTTTGGCGATAATCAAGCGCGAAAGGCCATTGCCAACGGTAAAGTTCAGGCTTATGCTATTGCCATTGATGCTTGAGAAATTTAAGTTCGAAGCAGACACGGTAGGGCGCTCGCCCACCAACACTTGGCCTACCAGCGGATCGACCGTTCGGTACACCGAGCCGCTACTGCTTCCATTGTATTCTATCACCGCCACATGATAAATGCCGGGTGGCATGTTGGTCAGTGCCACGGAAGAACCAACATTGCCATTATACACAACCCGACCAGCACCAATCGCTGAACCAAAGGGGAAAGATGTGGAAGCAAAGTAGGCGTTTAAGTTTACCGGAAAATCACTCACGGCTTGCCCTTCTCTGACAAGTACGATGCGATTACTTCCATTTCCATTCTGCCAATTGACCGTTACCCCGGTGGCGTTAATAGCTGTAAACGTAATATTGCTGGCTTGAACCGTGGGTTGAGAGAGGGTGGCCTGGCTCGCGACAAGCCTTTGCGCTGGCGCGGATGCATAGATGCGGTTGGTGCCCGTGCCGTTATACTCGATGATGGCAAAGTGATACGTTTGCCCAATGGCTAGATTACTGATGGATGCTGAAGACGTAGCCCCTAAAGAACCATCGTTTCTGATAACAAAATTGCCACCACCTAAGTTAGCACCCGCACCAAAACTTGAATTCTCCGTGTACGAAACATTGTTGGTGGGAAAAACATCTACGGGTGAACCCAACTTCGCAATGATTATCCGGCCAAAACCATTGCCGGTGTTGTAGTTGAACGTGAAGCTATTGCCTTGCAGGTTGGCAAACGTAATATTGCTGGGAAAAGCTGTGGGCAACCCTTGCGTAGTAAAAGAGCCGATAGCCGGGTCAACTTGTTTGTAGATGGGTGTTGACGATCCATTAAATTCAAATACCGCAAAGTGGTACGTGGTGTTGGGTTCTAAGGAAGATAAAGTAAAGGTGTTCCCGCTTCCCCGATACACCACGCGCGAATTTCCAATGATGGTGGCACTTGGAAAATTTCCGGTGCCGAAGTAGCTCACTAAATTAATCGGCACATCCGTAACAGGGGCGCCCGCTCTGGCCAGCACGATTCGGGAAGTGCCACTGCCCACAGTAAAAGAAACCGTGGCCCGATGTCCATCAATGGCAGAAAAGTTGAGCGCACTTGCGGAAGTAGCGGGTGGCGAAATGGTAGTAGCGGAACCGCGTAAAATTTGTGCGGGTGTAGTGAGGTAAAATGTATTGGTTGCCGACCCATTGTACTCAAATACGGCAATGTGGTACGTAGTGGCCGGAGTTAAACCCGTAAGGGAAGCACCCGATACATTCCCATCGGCAATGGCAAACGTATTATTGCCCAGATTATCTCCTGACCCGAATGTACTACTGACGTTGTAGTCTACACCATCTGCCGGTGTAAAAATGACGGGGGCCCCTTCTCGCGCCACCACCAACCGGTTGGTTCCATCACCCCGCGTAAAGTTTACACTAAAACTAGCGCCTTCTATACCTGAGGTAAAAAACGCTGTGCTTCCTGCTGTGGGTGCACCTACCGTTGTAAAAGAACCTGTGAGCGCATTGGCAACATCATACACCGGTCCGCTGGAGCCATTAAATTCTACCACTTTGTAATGGTAGGTTGTATTAGGCGCCAGGTTGGTAACATTTACGGTAGTCGGAGTCGTGCCTTGAAAAATTACACGACCTGCACCAATAGCAGATCCTGAACCAAAAGAAGAACTGCCAAAGTAGGTTGTGTAGTCAGTGGGATTATCGGGTGTGGAGCCTTCTTGTAAAATCACCAACCTGCGCGTACCGTTACCGGCCGTCCAACTCAGCGTGGCAGAGTTTCCGGTAATCAGACTGGTCGTTAGATTGGTGGAGCCAACGGTTGGGGGCGAAAGCGTAGTGGCGCTCCCCGAAAGGAAGGAAGTGGTGTTGTAGGTAGTGTTGGACAACGTGCCATTAAACTCAAAAATCCTAAAATGGTAGGTTGTGTTTAACACCAGATTGGTTACCGAAACACTGGTAGCAGTACCTTCATAGACGACAAAATTATTACTGCCCACCGGATTGCCCGATCCAAATGCGGCATTTGCGGTGTAGTCTGTGCCATTCGAGGGAAGACCACCGCCATTAAAGGTAGGACTGAGACTTGCTACTACTAATACCTGACTGCCGTTGCCGCGCGTCCAATTAATTTGTAAGCGATTGCCTTCCGGGAAGGTGGAAGTAAAATTAGTGGCAGGCGTAGTTGGCGCACCGCCTGTAGTAAAAGAGCCAGTAAGGGCTGTGGCCAAATTAAAAACCGGACCACTTGTTCCGTTCGCTTCCACTACGCGATAAAAATAGGTAGTGTTGGGTTCTAAGTTGGTAACGGTAACGGTGGCGGTAGCACTAAACTGAACTACCCGACCGCTGGCACCAATCAGGCTTCCCGAGCCAAAGGTTGTACTTGGAGAGTAATTAACAAGTTGCGTGGGATCGCCTGGAGAAGATCCCGCCTGAAGAATAACCAGCGACCGCGTTCCGTTTCCTCGGGTCCAACTTAGTTGTGCCGAGTTGCCGGGTATGGGCGCGGTAACCGAAAGACTGGTAGCGCCTACCGTTGGAGCTGCTAAGGTGGTACCGTTGCCTTCCAGCAAGTTAACCGTGTTATAGAGGGTGCCTGGTCCCGTTCCGTTAAATTCAAAAATTCTAAAGTAATACGTGGTATTAATGGCCAGATTTCTAACTGTAACAGAAGCTGAAGTGCTGCTGGCTTCGTGCACGGCAAAATTTCCGGAACCACCAACGGTACTGCCACTG